>OFRG01000499.1_pt1 | contig 14847 bp, 20 predicted proteins | sample 1543071 | NCBI WGS metagenome assembly OFRG01 (sample SAMN07774222, study PRJEB24372) | wastewater metagenome | isolation source: WWTP Verbania (Effluent) | place: Italy: Verbania | collected 2015-12
TTACTCTGGCCTATCTTTCTTCCATAGCTCTTTTTGCGAGTAGGATAGGTAGCCGCGCGGTAATACCATCATTGTCGTGCGTGCCATACGCCTAGTGTATGTCTTTACTCTCTGCCGCCTCTAGCTCTGCTATGCGCTTCTCTGCCGCGGCTTTAATATCCGCTTTCTGCGCAATGTTCAGCTTGGTTATGGCTGGCAAGCGGTTTGTTACGTAGTCTCGCATGCCGTCTATGTTGCGGCTACCTGCTAGCATGCGCTTTATCGTTTCTGTCGCCTGCTCTGGCGTTTCGCTCGGCTCGTCTTTCTTGCCACCCTTTTTCTTGTCGTCGCCTCCCTGTGCCTCTGCGTCTGCACCTGTCTCGGCTAAAAAGGTCTTGGCTAGGTAGTATTTCGTCGCCATGGTGTAGGCAATCGGCAATCCTACCACGCTGCCTTTCTTGTCCTCTCCTGTGCCATAAAACACCTCTGGCACCGTCTGCTTTCCGTCGTCCACGTTTACCAGCGTAAATCGCACGGCTACGGTGTGGTACATCTGCCCCTCTGTGTTCGGCACGGCCGTGTGGCTAATCGTGTCGGCAATGCTCACTAGCCGCTCTTGTGCCATAAGCGGCTTTACTTCCGCTATAAAGTCACGCTCGGTCGCATACAGGTATTTGTTGTGCGCGTGCTCGGTGCTCTTTATCACCGTCTTTAGCAGTCGCTGCACGTTAAAAATACGCTGGTAAATAGTCGGCACGCTCTTTGTTTTTTGTGCGCGCTTCTTTGCTTTTGCTTTATCCATGGTTTTATAGGCTAGCTTGTAATATCTCTTATTGTATCATGCTCTGCGGGTTGTCTAGTGTGGACAAGTGTATTGCCCTGCGGCGCCGTGGTCTTTTGCGCACTCTTTCGCACAATACACGGGTATGCCTATGTCCGAGCAGGGGTCTTTTATCTCTGCGTCGCTGGTCATACATTCCAGCCATTCGCCACACCCTGCACACATCTCCCCCCCTAACATCGCGTCTGCTATATCTCCCATACACTAGCGCGTGTTTGCCGCCTGTGTCTCAATAGTAACGGTAACGCCCGCTAGTACCTCGCCCTCGGTGCCCGCCGCCAATGCCGCCTTGCGTGCCTTTACTTCGTCCCACACAAGGTATCCTGCGCGTGCATGCGCCACAATCTGCACATCGGTCAGCTCCGTTATGGCCTTGGTAATGCGTGCCACTGGCACTTTTTTGTATTGTAGTGCGCCCTCGTCGGTATTCACGCGCGGCGCAACGGGTACAATCTCGTCAATCTTGCGCGCGGCCGTTTCGGGCTTCATCGTACCGCGCTCCACGCGGTCAGCTAGTTTCTGCGCTGCTTCTCGCGCGATGTGTGCCTGCTCATCGTGGTAGGCAATAAGCTTGTTCTTTATCACGCGCGTGGCGGCGCTTATACCGTCCTCTAGCGGCTTAAACAGTTCGCGTGTGCTCTTTAGCGCGGCGTTCAGCGGCTTTGTAATTTCTTCCTTGCGCGCCGTAACGTCGTCGCCTATGCGGTTTAGTTCGCTTAGTGCGGCTGTCGCACCGCGCTGGTCGTCCGGGCTGTTTACTACAAGTGCGCTTGCGTATGCCTCTGCCTTGGTAATGCGCTCCTTAACGGGGGCAAGCTCTTTGCTGCCTACTACCGCTGGTGTCTCTGCTGTGGTTTTTTTTGCTGCCATGGTTTTTTGTGCGTCCTACTTCGCAATGCTCCGTAGGTACGCTATTAGGTTTTTTCCTGTAATGCGTATGGTGCGCGCACGTCCCTCGCCTATAATCGCGGCGTCAAGTGTGCGCGTCGCCTCCGCTTTCGCCTTGTCCTCTAGCACTATACGGTATGCTGTTGGGTAGCTCTTTACGGGCAAAAAGCCCGCCCGCACTATCTCGGTCAAGCTGTATACCCGCTCGGGCTGTACTTTGGCTAGTGCCTGTTTTGTATTCATGGTTCGTTCTGGTTAGTGGTAATGGTTTTGTAATACCGACCTATCTATTACATGTCATATTATATACTATGCCGTGCAGCCGTCTACCTAGGCTTGTGTGTGGATAACTTTCGCGCGCTGTGCTATCCGCTTTATCGCGTCATGCGTAATGTCGCGTGTCGTGCCTGCCTCCCCCGCAAGTATCTTGTCTATTACCTGCTGTTTTTTGCCTAGTAGCTCTACTATGTCCTCATCAACGGTATCTTTTGCAATAAAGTAGTGTACGTTTACTAGCTTGCTCTGGCCTATGCGGTGCGCTCTGTCCTCGGCCTGGCTGTGTAGCGCTGGTGTCCACTCCATATCAGCAAACAGTACGGTACTCGCGGCGGTCAGTGTCAGCCCAACGCCGCCAGCCTTTATGTTCGCCACAAACACTTTTATGGCGTCGTCATTTTGAAAGTAGTCTACTGCTGTCTGCCGTGCCTGCGCGTCGTCGTCACCGCTTAGCTTCACGCCGCGTATCTTGCGTGCTTTCAGCTCGGCCACTATCCGCGCCAGTGTATCGCGGTACTGCGTAAATACAATCACCTTTTCCCCTTGCTCCACTATCTCGGCTATTGCCTCTATAACGTGCGGCACCTTGCCCTTACTCGCTACCTGCTTTAGCTTGTTTATCTCTATAATGTGCCGCGCCATTTCCACTTTCACTAGGTCGCGTTTTTCGTCCTCGCTCCCCTGTGGGGCGTTCGTTATGTAATTCATGTAATCGTCCCATGCACTTGTATACGCGCTTCGGTACTCGGGTGCAATCTCTACCACGGTGTTGTCTATAATCTTTTGTGGTAGCTTGTCGCCCAGCACGTCCTTGGTGCGGCGTAGATATACGGGCTTTAGCACTTCTGCTAGTTCGTCTAGGTGGGTAGCCCCGCTCGTGTCCAAAAATTGTACCTTGCGCCGCTCGTATCTGCCCGTGCGCGGGTCTTTCACATTGCGCCAAAACTCCCGCATAAAGCCGCCACAATACTGCCGCGCAAAGCTGTACCAGCTGCTCTTGCTGCGTGTCATTGGATGGTCTATAGCTTTCAGTAGGTTGTATAGCTCCATGGGGCGGTTCAGTATCGGCGTACCTGTCAGTAAAAACACGTTCGCCGCCGTCTGCGCGTAGGCTACGGCCGCCTTACTGCGTGCCGCGCTCCCGTTCTTTATGTAGTGCGCCTCATCCATAATCAGCGTGGTGGGCATGTGCGCGGCAATCTCGCTGTGTACGCGCTCGCGCTCGGCTATGTCGTAGTTCGCTATGTACCACCTGCTACCGTCGCCCGTATGGTAGTGGTATGTACCGCCAGCGTCGGCAATCTCTATGGTGGCGTTGTCGTCCACTAGCAGTATCTCGCGCGCCCAATTCGTCTTTAGGCTCGCGGGGCATAGCACTACCGCTCCGTTGCTCATCGCATGCGCCGCAACTATTGCCTGGGTTGTCTTACCTAGCCCCATGGAGTCGGCTAGTATGGCCTTCCCCCTTTCTTTCAAAAACGCAACACCCTCTTTTTGGTGGGTAAAAAGTTCCCGCATGGTTTTGCTATATGGTTTTATATATACGTCAGTATATCACTATTCTGTGTCTACTTTATGTAGGTTGCCCTTGCCCTTCTCGTCAATTTCCAACTCGTAACATTCGTGCATAAGGTAGGTCACGTCGCGCTCTAGCAGGTTAATGCGCTTACGGTGTTCGTGCGCGCGTAACGCAAGTAGTGTTACTGCAATAAATAAAACGGTAAGTGCTACATGCTCCATACTCGTGGTTTTACGTTACTATTAAATCATCAGCACTAATCGGGCTTGGTACTGGTGTCTCTGTGCCGCCTGTATCAGTCCCTCGCGGGTCTGTAGGCTCCCATGGCCGCTTTCCTATGTCACCGCCAGTTCCTTGGTCGTCGTGGTCGTCGCCCTCGTCCTCTATCGTGCACATACAAGGCGCGGTGCCTGTTGGCTCGTGCGTGTGGCTGTCGGCACTATACACATAAGCCAGTGTCTCGCCAGTGCCGCCGCATAGGTCGCAGTTCTGGTCGGGTTGTTTGCGCCTCATACTCTCTTTGTCACCAAAAACCTTCCTAGTAAATGGTATATGTCTGCGTTCTGCTCGTCGGTGGCTCTTACCTCCACAAAGTCTTGAAACTCTTTACAAAATCGCTTGTAGTCCTCTCTGCTGTAGTACCGCGTCGCGGGCGTAATGTCCTCTATCGCGCTCGTGTCTACTGCGTTGCCTTTCTCTGTTACACGCAGTATCGCATGGTTGCGGTGGCCTATCATCTTGTTTCCACTTTCCGCTAAGTGTCCTAGTTTGTGCAGTTCGCCTATGCGTGGGTGTATCACGTTGCGTGGCCGTCCCGTAATGGCCATTATGTCGGTTGCGGTTCCTTGTCCTACCCGTTGGTACACTTTTAGCACCTGTAGTTGCCTGCGGCGTAGTGTTGGCTGCACCTCACCGCGCCACACCTCTAAGCTGTTCTTGTGCATGGTTTTGTTTGGTTAATTTAACTCGTCAATAATCATTACGTCCCTAACAGGCGTCCGCGGCTGTTCCTCGCCTATCAGCTCTCTGTATTTCTTTGCGCTCATTATTACGGCGCTGCCTTCCGGCGTTACGTACTGCGTCATTTTGTCAAAGTATACTGCGGCCTTAATAGCCCCCAATATCATTACTATTGTCTTGCCATTCGGTCGCGGAGATACGCATACGTGGTAGGCAAAGTTCGGGCTATCTGTCGGTATACCACAAGTCTGGCACTGGTTTTGTTTTTTCATGGTTTTTAGTAAATCCTAACGCTCTTAACGCCAGTAACGCTCGCGGGGCACGCGGTATCCTTGTCGCAGCTAATGTCATAGCGGCTGTCGTACTTTTCCGCTAGCCTGTCCTCGCATACGTACATCTTGCCGTCTATCTCTACTTTAGTACCTAGCGGCACTGCGCGCGGGCACGCCACCACGTCCCTGCGGCCGCATATATTCGCTCCGCTCGCCGCTATGCACGGGGTGCTGTCGGTCTGCTCGGGTACGGTGTTGTATCCCGTAACATACGCATGTGCCGCCTGTATGTGTATGCTCGGCATGCTCTCGCCCTCACATTCCACCGTATCAAGTCCGCACGGGTCTGGCCGCACCCACTCGTCGCGGTCGTAGCTTACCGTGTACGGCTGTAGCAGTATCGCTAGCGCTGCAATGCCTATATATTTGCCTACAATCTCTGCCGCACGCGCTGTGCGCTGTGCGTTCCTTCGCCGTATATCATTTGCAAGCCAGGCCGGTGTATGTTCACTCATAAGTGTATTTATTTTAATAGGTACAGGGCATTAATAGGTGCGGCTGGTGTTTTTTTAATCTACCTCCACGTTTAAATCTCTGCCCTCCCGTAATCGCGCCACCACCTCCTGTCCAATGTACTGTCTTACTTGGCTCATCACATGCCGCAGTCGGTTTATCTCCGGCACGTTCTTGCTGTACTCGCGGTAGGTTAGCCCTTCGGCTCGTCCTGTCGCGTATTCCTCGATGGCCTCGTCTAACTGCTTCGCGTATGTCTCGTGTTCCCTGAAAAGCCGCTTGATGTTGTATCGCATGGCGTTGGTTTTTATCCAGCCGCACCTATGTCAATGTCCCGTCCCTCACATATAATATCATTTGTTATATCATGCGCAAGCCCGTCCAGCCCACACTGTGGATAACTCAAAACGGCGCGCCCACCATTGCTGGCGGGCGTACCGTGCGCACGCTATGCGTGCAATGTGTCTCTAGGGTTACCACAAACCTAGGGGCACGTGCCTATTATACTGTGCCGCGTGGTGTGCGTGTGCTGTTATGCACTATTTCCGCAACATCCCTACTAGGTCGTTCACGTAGTTGCTACCGCGCCCTATCACTATACCGCTCACTATGTTGCCCACTAGCGGCACTACACTGGTCATGCCCATGGCCGCCAGTATGTCTACGTCGTATGCTACCGCCAACGCTACACCCATAGCAAGCGCGATGTAGCGCAGCACCGGCTGGCTTACCTCGTCTTTGCTAAAAAGAAACGTCACTAGCCCCTCTACAAACGTCGCCAAAAACAAAATGCCTGCTGCTATTTCCATAATTGTACTGCTAACTAATAATCACTAAACGGCGTATATGTCGTTCAGTGCCTTTCGGGTCTTCGCTCCTACCAGCGCGCCGTCTAGCCCATCCGTGGGCACTCCGTGCTTCACCTGCCACGCTAGTACGCACTTGCGGGTTACCTCTAGGTAGTTCCCCGTACTGTCATGGTTAGCTGGGTACAGGTTCTCGTATTTCAATACGTCCTGCAGGGCGCGCACGTCCTTATCAAGTCGGGCGCCGTATTGTAGGTTTCGCGTGAAACTATATTTTGGCTTGGCGGGGTCTATGCCCATCTCTGCATAGGTCTTAAACGTCGTAGGGTACGCGGCAAACGTGTTGCGGGCATTATAAAACTCGCGCGTAAGCCAGCGCACACCCATTCCTTCTACCCCTACATTACCCCAGCTGTCCTCTGTAGTCGCTCCCTGCTTGCCTTGGTATATGCCAATGTTCGGCGTAAGGGTCGTGCTGTGGTGCCCCTCTAGGCTCGCGCCATCGGCCGCCTTTAATGTTGGCACCTCTATGTCCCACTCGCTATAGTTCCAGCGGTGCCACACCATAAGCGGCTTGCCCGTAGCCAGCATGGTGCTTACCGCTAGGTCAAAGTCGCGGGCGGGTAGCAATACATAGGCGTCTAGGCGGCTAATTGCGCCTACCTGCTTCTCGTATTCGTTCACCTGCGCCGCGTCCACCTGCGTGTCCACCATGCCTTGGCTCTGTACTAGGCTCTCTAGGGTTACGCCGTCTTTGCGCCATAGGTCTAGTGCGTCGGTTCCAACCATGCCAGCGCCGGGTTTGTTCACGCGCTGCTGGTATGTCGGCGTTGCGCTGTACTCCACATACTCCCCCGTTTTCTGCTCACGTAGTATGCCAGCCATTTTCGCAATAGTTTGCGCTACACATGTGTTGCTCTGTGCCTGGTTTCGCTTGGGGTACACTTTCCAGCGTGTAGGGTCGGTCGGGCTGTAGTTTATCCCTGCGGCTCCTGCTACCAATTCCTCTAGCTGGTAGTTCTTAACGGCCGCCGTTGCGTCAATATTCGGCGTAAGGGCACCTGTCCCGTTGCGTACCCCACCTAGCATGCTTAGGTCAAAAAATCCCATATCATTTTAAAAGGCTCGGCAGTTGACTAATCGCAAACTGCAACATACCTAGTAGCAAAAGCGCCGCAGTGCCCCATGTCTTTACCTGCGTCTTAAATATCTCTAGGTTAAGCTCTAGTGTTTTTATACTAGCCAGCATGCCACCCATGCCATCCTCAACCTCGTCGCGCCTTATGTAACTGCGCTCCAAAACTTCCAGCTTGCCAACTATGCCGTTTACCTCCTTTTTTATATAGTCCACATCGTTCTTAATAACGGCTATGGTCACGTCCTGGTTTTTTTCGTGTGGTTCCATATCACTGTCCTAGCATGTCTAGTATCTCGGGCGGCACGTTGCGCAACCCCTTAGTAATGTCGCCGCTAGTCTTTTTTGTATAGCTGGTGCTCGCCCCTGTCGTTGGTGCCGTTCGCTGCAGCGCCTTAACTGCGCGTGCTTTCGTTTCGTCTTTTAGTAACTGTCCTAGCGCCTGTATCTGGTCTTCGTCTGCATTGCCAGTCGTAAACTTAATGGCGCGGTTTATCAGCCCCCACACATTCCCGCGCGCGGCGTCTGCCGCCGTCCCGGCCGCCTCTGTAGCGGTATCAACGCCAGCGCGCGCAACCTGTCCGCGTAGGCTCCTGGTCTGCGTCGTACCAAAGTAGTTTTCTAGTAAGTCGCTAAATAATATCTGGTCAAATACACTGGTGGTAGGCTTATAACCGCTCTCTATCGCTGCCTTTTCAAGCCCGGCAAGCACGCTGGTCGGTCTGTCAGCGGCGTTGCCTAGTAGCCTTTGTGCCACCTCTGCCGTTCGTAGGCTCTTGGTATCTATGTCCTCCAATTTCCCCTTGTAACCTATCAGCTTCACAAAGTCAGTTAGCGGTTTGCGGGTCTTAGCAAAGGCGATATTTTGCGCCTTATACTCTGGGCTTAGTGCCTCTAGCGGCCGCATAAGTATTCCGCGGTACTGCTCCGCAACTTTGTCTACCATGTCCGTATATGGCTGCTGGCGGCTCTTTGCCAGCTGCAACTCGTCAAATATAAGCCCGCGCTTGTCATGTAGGTACTGTGGCGTGCGTAGCACCTTGCCATTCTTTGCTGGCGTAAGGTAGTCAAGCATTTTTTGGTAGGCCGGTAGGTCTGCGTCCGCAACGCGGCCAATGGCTACAACATTCCCATTCTTAACGCCTATACCATTTGCCTTAAATAGTTTAAGCACGTCTACATATTCTTTTGTCGCGTCTATCTGTTTGCTGCCCATTTTTTTCACAACCGTTCCTATCGCTTCCCCGGCTTTCTTATTTGCGCCAACCAGGTGCTGTACACGGTCTAATACCGTTTCGCCAACTACCTGCTTTGGCTGTGCCTGTAGTCGTATGTCTCCGCGCTTCGCCATTGCAGTATCAAACATGCGCCTAAACGCACTTTTGTCTGCATCTTGCGCGGTCTGCACAAAATCTAGTATTTGCGTGTCTACACCGCTCCGTATCGCTTTTGCTTCGCCAATACGCCCGGCCTGTTCTGCAACTCGCGCGCGCGTCATGTCTGCTATCTTTTGCCCGCCAGCTGCTATCGTCTTTTCTCCCACATTAACCGCGCCCCGTGTAACGCCTCTCGCTAGCGCTGCCGTTCCTCGCAGCCCTGCGCCAACCAGCTTAGTAGCAAGCGGTATGCCAGCACCTATAAGCGCGCCCAGCGCTGCGCTCTCTATAACGCCCGCCGCTTCTTTATCTTGCTCTAGTCCGGCTCCAACACCTCCTATAGCGCCCGTAACCGCACCTATCTTGGTCGCCTGTCCTAGTGTCGGGGCTGCGGCGGCAATGTTGCGCACGGCGCCCGTCGCGCTTCCAGCCTTTGCACCTATGCCTAGCGCCTTGCCCGCTATCGCGCCACCAAAAAGGTTAGCCCCTAGCATTATTCCGCTGCCTATCGCCTCTTTATTGCTTACGCCGCCCGTGGTTATCTGCTCGTACTCCTGCTGGCTTATCTTGCCCTCTCCCAGCAGTTTCTTTAGGTCGCGCCCCTCTTTCGTAAAGCGCACTAGTTCGCTACCTACGCGCTGGCCTACTTTCTCTATCCCTAAAAAGTCAGCGGTCTTTTCTAGCACGTTCCTGCGCGTATCGGTCGTGCGTAGTGCTTCCTGCTTCGTGTCGCTTATGCCCTCTATAGTATGCCCGCGCGCTACAAGCCCGCGTACCACATCGGCAGGTTGTGTACCGGGCGGCGCGCCCTGTACTAGTTTCTGTAGCTGTGCTTGGGTAATGTTTGCCATACTAAAATCCTTGGCTGCTTAGGTAGCTATCAAGCGTGCTGCCGCCAGTAAGTCCCGCGCCTTGTCGTATCTGCTGTGTGGTCTGTGTCTGGCGCAGTATGTAGTTTTGTTTTGCCGTTTCAAGCTCTTTGTAAAACTCGGTTATCTTGGTCTGCGCCGTGCTCTCGTCGTCGTTCACTGCTGGTATAAACCCGCGCAAGCGCTCAAACTCTTGCGGCGTAACTGCGGCGCCGCTGCGCAGCTTCAATAGCGCGCTTCCCATGTTGTCTATCACACTGCGGTAGCGCGTAAAGTCTTCTGCAAAGCCTAGTGCTGCACCCGTCTTGCGTATGCGGCTGGCAATCATGCCTGTATTAACGCCAACCTCACTTAGTAGTGTCTCGGCTTGCTTGCCCTGCCGTACTAGGTCGTCATATTGCGCTATCTGCTCACGCCCTGCGGCGTTTATCTGTGGCGCGGCTATGCTGCTCACGTCGTAGCCAGCGTTCACCAGCTCGGTAATAACCTTGCCGCGCTCGGTCGGCGTAAAGTTGCTTAGTAGTTCGGGTGCTTCTAGCACCTGCTTTGCAAGCGCACTTACACCCTTGCCGTTGCCAGTGCCAACCCCGCCCACACTCCCGGTCTTGCTCGCAACTACCTTGGCAATGTCGCGCGCCTGCTGCGTCGCTTCACGGCCTAGCACGCCCTCCAAAAATGCTGGCACATTGCGCAGCCCTCCCGTAATGGTGTCTTGCTGTAGCCCGCTCGTTTCGCGCTCTGCCTCGTTCAGTAGGTAATTTAGGTGGTCTACCGTAAGCTGGCGCGCTTCTGCCCTGTCGCTCTGCGCAAGGTTTAAACGGTTTTCTATGTCGCTAACTCCCTGGTCGTACAGGCTTAGGTAGCTATTCTTACTATCTATGTCGTTGTTTATGTCTGCGTAGGCAATGTCTTGCAGGTTCTTTAGTCGTCCCTGTCGTGTCGCTTGGCTTACCCACGGGTTATTGTTTATCTCACCTGTGGCGCGTACTAGGTCGGCACGTTTCTGCGCTATCGTATCGTCTAGTGCCGCTACCTTGTTCTTTATACTGCCCAAATCGCTCATACCGTATAGCTCCTGGTATGTCTGGCTTAGGCTCTTGTCTGGTTGCCTAAATGCCTCGTCTACTAGGTTAGGTATCCCTAGTTTCGTGCGTATCTCGCTCACCTGTGCGGTGGTCGGCTTCGCGTTTGCTTCTAGCAGCCCCAAAAAATCACCGCTGCTCATACCCGCCTCGCCAGCTTGTTTTGCAAGCGTGGCTATCTCTGTAGGTGTTAGCGCGCCTCCCTTTTGCACAACGGTATTACGTATGGCTCCCGCTACGTCTATGCCGCCCTGCCCTGCCTGCGGCGCAGTGGTCGGTACTGTCGTACCGCTCTGCATTACAGGGGCGCGTACTGCGCCTGTCGTAACGGGTTGTGTCGGTACCTGTGGCGCGCTACCTACCCCACGGCCTGGCACAAGCGCTGGCAATGCCCCGCCCGTCGTCGTAAGCGCGCCCGCCTGTGGTATATTCGGCACTATCTGTGGTTGCGCAAGCGGCGTATAAAACGCGCCCGCGTCGTAAGTCTTTAGCTTATCCCCTATGCCCGTAAAGGGTGCAAAAAAGTCGTTCAGCCCCTGTGCTTTTTTCTGTGCCTCTTGCTGTGCAGCTGCGTCGGTAACATAGCGGTTGCTCCGCTGGTCTAGCGGGTTGTAGTTTGGGTTCTTTACAAAAAATGGGGCGGTGCTGTTCGGCATACTAGTAATCAAAATTAAAGCTACCGCGGCGCGTCAATCGTTCGCCCGCGCGGCTGTTCATAAGGTCGGTATGCTCCCATATCTCGGCATGCTCGGTTTTCTTTACCGCCTGCCGTTTACGTTGCTGTTCCCACGCCTGGTTTAATAGCGCTATGCCCTCTGCCCGGCGCGCCTTGCCTTCTTTTATGTAACTACCACGCATTTTTATTAACGCAAAACCCATGGCTAGCGCCTCTATCGCTTCCTCTATAACCACATCATCAGTAAATGGCGTATCGTCCCCGTCCGCACTCATGTTTGCAGGCTCCTGGTGTCCCCATAGCGTTATTATCGGCGCCCCCGTAACAATCGGGTATATAAAATACTGGCGCCTGTGGTCAGTCCAAAACTTGTCACTGGTGTTGTAATGCTCCTTGTGGTCTAGGTATTCTTCCCACGTTAGCGGCTTGTAGCGTATGTCGCTCGCTATTGCGCCCGTACCTACTGCAAGGCGGTATATGCTGTCGGTAACGCAGTCCTCCGGGTAGTCCCAGTATTCGTCTGTCTCATCACCAGCAAGGGTAGGTGTCAATTTCCACGCATACTGTGTCTGCTCCCATGGCTTGTATTTTGCCGCAAACCTTGCAGCGCGGTTTATAAAGCGGTTTAGTATTGCAGTTGTGTGGAATGTGTCGCTACTGGTCTTTGTCAGCTCGTCCAATATCGCCTGCCTGTAGTCGCCTAGTGTCATAGGGTTTTCATTCGTAATTGTAGCGTCTTGTTTTTCATGTGGAAAATGCCGTAATGTGCATTACGCGGCAGCGCCCGTAAACTTCACCCATCCCGCTAATTCGGCGCTGTATACATATAGGTGGTACGTGGTTGGCGCACTAAGGCTATCTACCCGTAGTTTTATGCTGCTGTAAAAGTCCTTGGGCGTCCCGGTGGGTATCGTCGTAACCGTTTCTATGTAGTCCTCTAGGTTAAGTAGGCTGCGCGGTCGGTCTGGCAGCACGCCCCGCCGTTCCCGCATTTCCTTTTGCGGGTCGCGTATTACTGGCTGTTCTGGTATCTTTGGCATAGCATTATTCTATGCTCTCGCCGTATATACGTATCTGCCTAAATCCCATCGCGCCGTTGCTTGGCGCTAGCTCTAGTTGTATGTCATACGCAAAAGCGTCTAGGTCAATGCGCGTCATGCTCTGTACGTTGTTCGTATATTCCGTCAGCTGGTTGTGTAGCTGGTTTCCCACACCGTCGTACAGGCGCACATAAAATGCGTTGTATCCACTCGCGGGTGTCGCGGTGTGGTCTATTTCTATGCGCCGCACCGCTACATGCCCACCTGGTAAGTAGTGGTTGCTCTCAAATATCCCCACAATTCCGGCAGTGTTCAATGCTACCTGGTATAGCTGCTCCGCTCCACTCGTAGCGTCTACATACGCTACCAGTATCGTGTCGTCGCCCTTGTATCCAATCGCGGTAAACGTGCTGTAGCTCCCTGCATTTGCGCGGTACGGCCTCCACCATACCTTGCCCTGTCCTAAGTCACCGTAGGCTAGTACGTCTTTACCGTCGCGCACTAGCAGTATGTTCTCCGCATTGCTTAGTTGGTGGCTATACGTCGTGCTGCCGTTCGTAAGCTTCCGCAGTTCCTCTAGTCCGTCGCCATTAAAGTACCCTAGGCGGTCGCCGTAGGTTACGTACACAATGCCGCCCACATTGCGGCTGCCCTCTACCTGCGCCTCGGTGTCTATCTCGCGCACAAACTCCAAATTAAGTGTATCTATAACGTATATCTTGCCGCCGCCGTTGCGCGTATGGCTGTAGTTCGCAGTAACGCCGCAAAATGCTATCAGGTGTCGGCCGTCAGGGTGTTTGCGCAGCGTCACTACGTTTATGTAATACGGCAACGTCATGGCCTCGGCTACGCTCGTCGTACCGTCCCATGTGTGTATAAAGTTCTTATCTCCTATGTACAGTGTGTCTTCCACCACCTCTAGCGGGTGTCGGTAGCTGCTCTGCAACGCACTGTGCGCGCGCGTAGTCGTCCACCAATCATTGTCTACACCAGCCGTAAGGTCGCCGCCGTCTACTTTCGCTATGTCGGTTTGGCTCGTGGCAAATAAGCTCCCTTTAAAGCGCACCATGTCGCTCGTACCCACCTGGTAGGTCTTTACACTATCGGTCTGCCGCTTGGTAAGTGTTGTGCCGCTTAGGGTGTAAAATTTTCCCTCGTTGTCTAGTATATATGCGTCTTGCCCTAAAAAGTCGGGGTCATTCGCCGTACACACTACGTCACCCTCTAGGCTTGCGCTTAGGTCGGTCGTCCCACCACTAAAGTATAGGGTGCCTTCCTCTTTTAGCAGGTTAAGCCCGTAGCTCTCGGGGCTAAATCCCCTGTCGGCAATGCGGTTGCTTTTGCTTTCACCAAGCGTATATGTCTTAAAGTCTATCGTTATTAGCGGGGTTTCCATACGCTATTTCGGGTCTATGTACTTGCTAAAGTAGCTTAGGGTCTTCTGCGTGTACTTATTCGTGTACAACATGTTTACGCCGTTCAGTAGGCCGCGTATGCGGTCGGTAATCGCTATGCTTTCTACTACCTGCTTCCCAAACACAAACACCCGCGCCACGGTTTCCACTGCCGTAATGCTCTCGGCAATGTTCGCAAATGCGGTGCGCACCTTTGCCACGGTTTCCACCAGTACAATGGTTTCCACTATCGCCAGCGCAGCAGTAAATTGTCTAGCCACTGTCTCCACCGCCGTTATGGTGTCAGCAATGGCCTTGCTCGTAAGGTTGTAAATCATATCTACCGCCGTAATTGTTTCTTGTATCGCGCGCTCGTAGGTCTTAATACTAACCACCGTTTCTACAGCCTCTACTACCGCCACAATGCTTTTTGCAAGCGTTCGTGCCACGGTTTCCACTGCCGTTACGGCTTCGCTCGCAAGTTTTCCAATGGTGCGCACTGTGGTATCAGCAAGCGCTACCACATCTGTAATAGTCGCAAGCACAATCACCCGCAAGGTCGTTACTACTTCCACCACCGTAATGCCTTCCGCAATACTACGCGCCATGCTGCGCAGTACGGTGTCGGTTGCGGTTATTGCCTCGCTCGCTTGCTTCCCCGTGTCCCTAATCATCGTGTCTGCAGCCGAAACTACATTTACTGTTGCTGTACCCGCGGTACGCGCCACTACTTCCACAAATGCTGCCGCTTCTATAATCGCCCTGCTCGCGGTGCGGGCTACTGTCTCTGCCATTATGGCTGCCTCTACAAATGGCTTGCCTGTAAGTCGGGTTGCTACTTCTACGGCAGTAATAACTTCTGTGTTGCTCTGTGTATATGCAGTACCTGCGTTTCCGTATAAGGCAAAGTCCATATTGTATCCAGCAGGACCAGTCGAAGACCAATTTGTGCCGTTATAGTAATGGTAAACAGAAAACGGAATGGCCGTATTGCCAATACCGTACCAAGCGAAGTTCGCGCTAACAGAACCTGAGCGTCGAAACACTAGCCAGTAGGTAGTCCCAGCGGTGAGTGTCGTTGTCCCGGCGAAAGTGAATGTCTGCGGCCCTACCGTGCCTCTTGCGGGGAGTGTACTGGAATCTATAGATGTAGATGATGTTTCTAAAATAGAGCCAGGGGAACCTCCTGAATCTGAATAGATATCACACAACACATTATCA
>OFRG01000500.1_pt1 | contig 14830 bp, 17 predicted proteins | sample 1543071 | NCBI WGS metagenome assembly OFRG01 (sample SAMN07774222, study PRJEB24372) | wastewater metagenome | isolation source: WWTP Verbania (Effluent) | place: Italy: Verbania | collected 2015-12
GAAGAAATAATGGCAAAATATAGACAACAAGGATAATGGAAGAGATAGAAGTAAAATTTCTCGATATAGATAAAGATAAAATAGAAAAAGATTTAAAAAATCTTGGAGCTGTTCTCGTCGGTCAATTTGATTACAGGCTTAAACCGTATGATTTTCCAGACTTGAAACTTTCAAAAGAAAGAAACGCATGGGTAAGGCTTCGTGATGAAGGTAAAAGAGTTACTTTAAGCTATAAGGAAAGGCTAGGAGTTGGCGATAATCCACTAAAAGATCAAGGAATGAAAGAGATAGAAGTTGAAGTCTCAGATTTTGATGATACATCTAAATTACTAGAAGAAATAGGATTAGCCCCAAAAGTATATGAAGAGAGAAAAAGAACAAGATATACTTTGGATGGTGTAGAATGCGACATAGACGAGTGGCCACTAATTCCTCCATATATCGAACTTGAAGGAGATACAATTGAAGAGATAAAAGAAATATCAGACAAACTTGGTTTTAAATGGGAAGATCATGTCGTATGTTCGGCACTACAAGTCCTGCATAATTATGGAGTCAATCCCCATGATTATTCAGTGTTTACTTTCGAAAAACAAGTAAAAAAGTAAAATTGCAAAATACTCAGGTTTTTGCTATAGTTTGAGAATATTATTATAAGAGCGAAAGCCACCTGCGTAAGCAGGATTTTATTTAGATTTATTTATATGAAACACCCAAAAGAAGAAGTTACATATGTCATGATGAAGCCAGATGGAGTCAAAAAAGGCCTAATTGGAGAAGTTATCAAGCGTTTTGAACAGCGCGATCTTAAGATTGTAGCTCTTGAGATGTTTGTCCCAGAGTTTGATAAAGTAAATGACCACTATCCAAAATCTGAAGAATGGATTACTCGTCTAGGAAATAAAACTCTTACAACTTACGAGAAATATGGCTATGACGCAATGAAAGACTTTGGCACAACAGACGCTGCTAAAATCGGTCCTGAAATTCGAAAATGGCTTATAGATTACATGACTTCAGCTCCACTTGTAAAAATGGTTGTCAAAGGAGTTCATGCCGTTGATGTAGTTCGTAAGGTTGCGGGAGACACTATGCCTTACAAAGCTGATATGGGCACAATACGCGGGGATTTCTCAATTGACAGTCCTGCACTTGCAAACATGGAAAAGCGTGCAGTTATGAATATCGTACACTGTTCAGAGACTCCAGAAGAAGCAGAACATGAAATCAAGCACTGGTTTGGCGATATAAAGCTTATGGATTATAAACGCTTTGGTGTAGACGAATAGAACCTTTAAATAAAATCCCCGAAAGGGGATTTTGTGTTATATTAGGATAATGTACGAAGTTGAGATCAAAGCTAAGCTAAATAACAGAGAAGAAATAATACAAAAACTTCACAATCTAGGGTGTGCTTTTGGTGACGAATTGCATCAGATAGATTATATATTTATTCCAGAAAAGGAGAATTTTCCACCACCACTCGGTGTACCTGTGCTTAGAGTACGTAAACAAAACGAATTACACTTCTTTACTTTAAAAATACCACAATCAAGCAGGCAGGATTGCATAGAAAAAGAATTTGAAATATCAGACGGCAATGAAATGCTAGAGATTATAAAATTAATTGGGTATAAGCAAGTTCCAACAGTAGAAAAGAAAAGAATAAAAACAATTTTTAATGATATGGAAATAGTCCTAGACTTAGTTGAAGGATTGGGTGAATTTATTGAAGTTGAAAAAATAGTTAAAACACCAGACCCAGAAGCTAGAATTAAAATACAAGAAGAACTTTTTTCTTTTCTTAATGATTTAGGTATCACTAAAGAAGACCAAGTCGTAGATGGTAAATATGACATTATGCTTTTTGAGAAATACGGGATGAAATAGTTTTATGCATGAAATTGAGACAAAAATATTAGAAATAAATAAAGATTTAGTTATAGAGAAACTAAATAGACTAGGTGCTACTAAAATAAAAGACACCAGACTCACTGTTGATTGGTATTGTACAGAGGAAGCTTTAGAGAATAGCCACCCATGGTATTTAAGAGTTCGCAGTACGAGTGATGGGAAAAATGAAATAACTTGGAAATCACTAGAAACATTTGTTGGTAATACTAGGCAATCAAAAGAGATAAATGTGAACGTTTCTGATTTTAATAATGTCAAATTAATATTTGAGGCAATTGGACTGGTTCATTATGCTCATCAGGAAAAAGATCGCACGTCATTTACTTATAGAGACTGGAGTTTTGATATCGATCAATATCCTAAAATGCCGGCGTATCTGGAGATAGAAGGAAGTAGTGAAGAGCATGTTGGTGAAGCTATTAAACTCCTTGATTTAGATAATCACGAAGCGCTATCGCAAGGTGAGACAAAACTTATAAAAGAAAGATATGGTCTTGATTGGAATGATATGAGATTTTAATTATATGCGAAAAATTACAGATATATACAAAGAATATAAAATAATGCCACATCTACAAATGCATCAGTTAAGAGTGGCTTCTGTTGCTTTGATTATATGTGATTCTCTTGATTTAGAACTTGATAAAGATCTTGTGATTACAACTTGTCTATTACATGATATGGGTAATGTAATTAAATTTAATCTAGATCAAACTAAATCAGTTTTCGGCCTCTCAGATATAGAAGTAGAAGATGTTAGGGTTATAAAAAATGAATTTATTAATAAATATAGCGAAGACGAACATGAAGCCACTATAAAAATTATAGAAGAGCTTGGTTTGTCTGAAAAAATTAGACATTTAGCTGGAGAAAATAGATTTTCTTTTATGTGTAAGCACAGTAAGGAAGGTGATCTTACTCAAAAACTTATACATTACGCAGATGGAAGAGTAGGTCCACATGGAATTCTTTCTTACGACGAGCGTATGAATGACGCAAGTAAAAGATACAAGGGTCATAAGCTAAGTGTGCATGAAGAAGAGCGTGATAGGTTAGTAAATTGTGGGCGTGATATAGAAAAATATATTTTTTCACACTCAACGATTAAACCTGAAGATATAAATGACGAATCTGTAAAAAATATTATTGAGGAATTGAAAAATTTTGAAATTTAAACTCTAAATCTAACTTGAAACTATGTCAAAAGTGTGTTTTTTTAGAAAAAAACTTGCAGACTTCTACTATGCGAGTATACTTTAGATAGGGTTATTTGATTTGTATTACCTAGATCATATTTTATAGGGGATAGAGTGTTTTGATAGAGTGCTGTAACAATAATTAATGTGAACAAATCCCTATCATCCCCAATCCCACTTAGCATAACGCTATGGTAATATCCTTCAAATAGTCCTAACAAGCAATTCTTCCAAAAGCTGGGAGGATTTTTTGTTTTCTACTATAAATAGGCTAATTTTTTAGATTATTTTGATATTTAAGGTATAATAGTGCACATATGGCAAATGACAAGAATCTGAAAGTGACCTTTTGTTCTGGAACGGCGACTGTAACTGGTTCAAATTTCTTAATTGAAGGGAATGGTAAAAAATTTTTAATAGATTGCGGGTTAGTTCAAGGGGAGCAACTAGCCGAGAGTGTAAACTGGGAGCCTTTTAACTATCCAGTGTCTGAAATAGATATACTTTTTATTACTCATGGACATATAGATCATATAGGTAGGATACCCAAGATCATAAGCGAAGGTTTTAAGGGTAAAATTGTCTCAACTATCCCCACCAAAGATATTGCTGAAGTTATGCTTGCAGACACCAACCACCTGCTCTCTCGCGATAAAGATCATGGTTTAGATCTAATCTACACAGAAGAAAATACAAAAAAAGCTTTAGACCTTTGGGAAACTCTAGACTACCATCAAGTTTTAAATATTGATCATGGTTTTCAATTTTCATACAAAGACGCAGGGCACATATTAGGCTCAGGAATGCTCCAGATTGTTTATAACGGAAAGAAAATAATTTTCACAGGAGATCTGGGTAACTCACCCTCACCATTAATACGAGACACAGAAGAGATAGAGGATGCAGATTATTTAATCATGGAGTCTGTGTACGGTGACCGTAACCACGAAGACAGAGATGTTCGTAAACAAAAACTCGCTCAAGTTATCCAAGATAACTACAAGAGAAAGGGGACACTTATAATCCCAACTTTTTCACTTGAAAGGACTCAAGAATTACTCTATGAGATGGACACACTCGTTGAGGGTGAGAGGATTCCCAAGATGCCAGTGTTTTTAGACTCACCTCTAGGAATAAAGTTGACAGATATTTATGTGAAATATGAAAATTATTTTAATGACACTGCAAAAAAAGCTATAGCTTCGGGGGACAAGCTCTTTGAGTTTCCAGGCCTTAGAGAAACTAAAGAAACTGAAGAATCTAAAGGCATACTCCAGATTCCTAATCCGAAAATAATTATCGCTGGAAGCGGGATGTCTAATGGTGGAAGAATTATTCATCATGAAAAAAATTATTTACCAGATGCAAATAACACAATCCTATTAACCGGCTACCAATCAGTGGGAACACTAGGGCGTGCTATCCAAGAAGGTATGAAGAAATTGCATATTCAAGGCGAAGAAATACCTCTTCGTGCACATGTTGAGATGATAAGCGGATATTCGGGCCATAAAGATTCGGACCATTTAGTAGAATTTGTTCACAAAACAGCAGATAAAGTTAAAAAAGTATTTGTAGTGATGGGTGAGCCTAAATCCTCGCTCTTCTTAGCTCAGAAATTACGTGACAATCTAGGTGTTGATACCTACGTACCAGAATTGGGTGAACAAGTTGTGATAGAATGTTAGTGTGTGTTACACAAAAGTTATTTTAAAAAAGTCCTCGGATATCCTGTCCATACTTACGCATTGGCAGGCCAGACATTTTTTAAAACAACTTTTGTTTCATTAGTTGAAGTTGAAATATGGAAATAAATAAAAATAAAACAGAATATCTCTGCTACAATGGTCCGATTGGTAATGGCGACAAGCATAATCACTTGAAATTAAAAATTGGTGTCTGTGGAGCTGCTGAGACGACAATTTGTGGGGTCAATGCACTTAGCCAGGCAAAAGAGCTCGGTAAGGAAATAGTGCAGCAAGGTGGGATACTTGTTACTGGAGCTGTGACAGGGTTCCCATTTTGGGTAGCTATGGGTGCTAAGGAAGAGAAAGGTGTGAGTATAGGTATTTCTCCTGCGGCGAATGAAAAAGAGCATGTAGATACTTACCGATTGCCACTTGATTATATGGATCTAATTATTTATACAGGGTTTGGTTATTCTGGTCGGGATTTGCTCTTCACTCGCTCTTGCGATGCAATAATACTAGGCTGTGGTCGCATTGGCACAATACATGAGTTTACTATTGCTTTTGAAGATGGTAAACCAGTCGGAGTACTCGAAGGGGATTGGGATACTTCAAAGACTATTAAAGAAATAATAGAGCGTAGCCACAGGGAAAGTAGCCATGTTATATTTGAAAAAGACCCCAAGGTTCTAATTGAAAAGATTATAGAAATGGTTTCCAAGAATAAATATAAATAAAAAACCCTCCAGATGGAGGGTTTTTTATTTATAAGCTTTTTACGATTCTAGCAAATGTTTCCGGATTATTTTGTGCAATATCTGAAAGTATCTTACGATCAACTGCAATATTTTTCTTTTTTAATCCATCAATAAACTTACTATATGAAATGCCTAGGGGTCTTGTAGCGGCGTTGATGCGGGTTGTCCAAAGACTTCTCGCATCTGCTTTCTTGTCTTTTCTATGAGCAAAAGAATATGCTCCAGCATGCATTAATGCATCTTTTGCTTGAGCTTCTTTTGTGCTGCGACCAAAACGGAATCCTTTTGTTTGTTTTAGGATATTTTTACGACGCTTGTTCTTTATTACTCCTCTTTTTACTCTTGTCATAATAATTTACTACACTTTACTTTTCTAATTAATAATATTTATGCGTTTGGAAGGTATGTTCTAGTAATTTTGTTTGAAAAATTTTGTTGATTCATCTTTCTACCACCAAGCTGTTTTGTGCGTGATTGTTTTGCATTGAAATGGTTAAAGCCTGGTGCACGAGATAAAATCTTACCATTTTTTGTGACCTTTAAACGCTTTGTTAATGATTTGTTTGTTTTTATACTCATAAAATTATTTCTTATCTTTTTCTATTGTAATTGTTGGACCTTTTGGACCTTTTTTATAAGGTTCTGCAACTTTAAAATTTTCAGTTATAAGATGTAGTACCCTATCTAATCTTTCTTTTAAGAAAGGATCTGGCATATATTTTGAGCGACCAGATAAGAAGAGCTCAACTTTTATCCTATGACCTTCCTTTAGCCATTCTGAGGCTTTGCGAGCCTTTAATGCTAAGTCATTGTCTCCTGTGCCAATTTTAACTTGTACAGATTTGGTTTCAGTGAGTTTTACTCCAGCTTTCGCTTTTTTCTGCTTCTTATTTTGTTCGTATTGGTATTTGCCGTAATCTGCTATTTTTACTATTGGAGGGTTACTATTTGCAGAGATCTCAATCAAGTCAACGCCTTCTTTTTGAGCTAAATCAAAGGCTTCTTTAAAACTTAAAACACCTAGGTTTTCGCCCTTGCTTGAGATTACACGAACCTCATTTGCGCGTATTTGATTGTTTATTCTTTCTCTCAAATTATGTATTTGCCGATAGAGTAAATAGATTACTTGTCTGTCTTAGATATTTCTAAGGCCAGGCCTACCTAGAGAGAATACTAGCATATATATGATACTATGGCAATATGTTACCTAAATCGATTATCATCCGTAAAAATATAGGGGAAACACCCTTAGAATGTCTTGAAAGAGCACGAAAAGAGCATGCGATAGATCAAGATATCCCAATGACCTATGCTGGACGACTTGATCCTATGGCAGAAGGCTTGATGATAATACTTGTAGGGGAAGAATGTAAGAATAAAGAAAAATATTTAGGTTTAGATAAGACTTATCAGTTCCAAATCCTAGTAGGATTTGGAACTGATACTTACGATTTACTAGGTTTAACTACCTCAGAATATGTAAAATCCGAATCGGCGTCGGAGCCCCCGGAGAGAGGGTTAAGACGTGAGGATTTTATATATTCTGATGTAGAAAATATCCTACCTAAATTTACCGGAACGTTTACTCAGAAGTATCCGTCGTTTTCTTCAAAAACAGTAGGAGGTAAACAACTCTTTCAATTATCAAAAGATGACGAATTACCTGAGAATCTTCCCGAACATGAAGTAACTATTCATAAGTTGTCCTGTATTAGCAAGACTATCCTTAATAAAGAAGATTTGAAAAATGAAATAATCAATAGGATTTCTTTAATAAAAGGTGATTTTAGGCAAAAGGATATAAAAGATAAGTGGATCGAGGTTTTAGAAAATACTAACCAGAAAGAGTTCATAATTATATCTCTTGTTTGCGAGTGTAGTAGCGGCACTTATATCCGACAGCTTGTTTCTGACATAAGTGACCTGATCAAAGTACCTTTAGTAACCTATTCTATAAACAGAATTAAGATAGGAGATTATACCCTTGGTGACGAATTCAATAAAGGAGTATAATGTAAGTAAGATCCTTGAAAATCCATTTCTAACCCAAAATCTTTAGCCATGCTAGCAGCGTCACTATTTATCTTTATTGCATTACTACTAGGTAGTATTAGTAAAGCTTTTCTTTTTATACGTTTGAGCTTAAAAGGGATGTTAAATCCATCAACAAAAGATTTAACAAAGATTAATAGTATTTTAAGAAATAAAAAATACCCCAAAGTTTTTTCTAAGATTTTTATTACAATATTACAACTCAAGATTTATTTTTTTGTAAAAAGATCAGCAAAGAAAGATAAAGCAATTGTTGTAATAAATAAATTAATCTTAAATACCAAGCGATACTATCCTAAAGTAGTAATCAGGCAAAAACTGGCAGAGATATTGTCGGATTACGATAATATTTTTTGTAGTAAAGTCTTATGCTATGAGAGTCCTGAATCAAAACCAATTATTGATTTACTCCATAATATTATAAGGTTAAAAGCAGAGATGCCGCTAACCCTTAATGCTATTGAAGACAAATTAATAATTTTAATTGGGAATCCTATCGTAAATCCTGAGATGTTGTCGTACAAAGTTGATGACCGCTTGGTAGATAAGATTCAATGGCTGTTTGGACCTAGACAGGATTTTTTGCAGAAAATATTGAGTATTGCAGCTTAACTTATCAGGTGCGGTTGTATCCACAAAGCGTGAGTTTATCCAGTTGGGATGACTCACGTCTTTTTTATTTATATAGATTTACGAACTAAATCGACTAAGTTATTTGCCATTTCTTTTGTTTTAGCTTCAGACCATATTCGGATAATAGGCTCAGTATTTGATTCACGAATTTGCACCCATGAACTATCTGCAAAATCAATACGAATACCATCTTGCTCATCGATTTTCCCCTCTGGGAATAGTTTTACGATATCTCCTATTTTTTCGCTCAGTTTACCTCCAAATGGCATCTTGGTTTTTACAAATTCATATTTAGGAAGTTCTTCTACAATCTCAGATATTTTTTTATCCTGGGATGCCATATATTCAAGGATTAGAGCTATCCCTGTGAGGCTGTCTCGACAAAGATTTATCTTAGGGTAGATAACTCCACCACTACCTTCACCACCTATGACTGCATTATTTGCTATTATACTTTCAACAACATTTCCTTCACCAACTTTTGATCTTATATTTTTGTATCCAACTTCTTTTGCCAAATCCTTATTTGTATTTGATGTGGAAAGGTTTGTCACTATATCTCCGGGAGTTTTACTTAAAACCCCCTTTATACAAACTGAAAGCATGTATTCTTCAAAAATTACAACACCTTGTTCGTTGCATATTACGAGTCTGTCTGCATCTGGATCTTGCGCAAAGCCAATATCAGCCGAAACTTCTTTGACTTTTTCTCCGAGACTTATTAAATTCTCCGGCAATGGCTCAGGTATGTGAGCAAAGTCGCCATTCGGTTTTTCGTTTATAACAATTACTTCACAGCCAAGTTTTTCTAAAAGCATTGGGCCTAGTTTGTACCCCGCGCCATTTATTGTATCAATAACAACTTTTAATTTTTTACTTTTTATTACATCTACATCTATATTATCTAGGATATGGTCAACATGTTTGTCTCCCAATTTTTCTTCGAATAAAATATTTCCACCATCTTTATTTTCTGGAATACTCCCTAAATATTTTTTTATCTCTGCAAGTTCTTCAGCATTTGCATACATTGCATTTTTCGTTAAAAATTTTATGCCGTTGTACTTCGGAGGATTGTGAGATGCGCTGATCATTATCCCTCCATCGTAACCCATGTTTCTAATTAAAAATATTAGCGTAGGAGTTGGAGCTATACCTATATCTATGACTTCTATGCCAGATTTAACTAATACATCTTTTGCAATATCGCTAATAATTGGCCCAGATACTCTAGAATCCCTCCCAATGATAACTCTTTTTGCCTCTTGTTTTTGGAGAAAACAAGTAAAAGCCTCGATGTAAGTTCTCGCTACTTCTTTGGTGAGGTTTTCTCCCCAAATACCCCGGAGTCCTGAAATAGTGAATTTAATATCCTGTGACATAAGGGCATAATAACAGTTTTTATAGCTCAAAACTGCTTGACTTTTGTGTTTATATTTGATATAATATAAGCTAATGTGCTAAATGTACACATAAATCTAACCCCCATTAAATTACCTAAAAAAGATTTTATGAAAAAATTAATCGTTTTGGTTTCGGTTCTTGGAGTGGTTGTATTTTGTTATCTTAAAACCAACCGCTTTACATACTTGAACGGACAACTTAGTGATGATTTCACTCATGTGCTGACAGGTCTCTCAGCACTTGCAATTATCATTTCCTTTGTTTATGCCATCTCTGGATGGATAAAGAAAAAGGTAGATGAAATGCAAGTTACTCCTTTCAGGTTTGAGGAAGATTAAACCAAAAAAAATTAAGAGGAACCATGCCATCCACTTCGTACCGCGGATGGCATTTTCTATTCTTACAAACTTAACTAACTCTGTGCTAGGATATTATTATGACAACTTTGATTGATAACCGAAAAGCACACTTTAACTATGAAGTGATTGAAAAATACGAAGCAGGTATTGAACTTTTTGGTTTTGAAGTTAAGTCTATAAAAGGTGGCCGAGCAATTCTTGCTGGAGCATATGGGGTTGTGCGTGGTGGGGAAGTTTACCTTATGAATATGCAGATTCCTCCATATCAAGTTGGTAATACCCCAATAGATTATGATCCTACTCGTACTCGTAAATTGCTCCTGTCAAAAAAACAAATTAAAGAGCTTGTAGATATGGATAATAAAAAGGGTTTGACACTAATACCTATGTCGTTGTATAGTAAAGGTCGTTTGATAAAGGTAGAACTTGTTGTTGTAAAAGGTAAGAAAAATTACGACAAACGAGAGACTATCAAAAAACGGGATACAGATAGAGATATAAGAAGAGAAATGAAGAGGTAGATTCTTTGAAAAATGGGACTGGCGGGCTTCGACGAAGGAACGTCCTCATATATGTGCGTGTCGAGTACTCAGAAATCTCGTTAAACTTTTTGAAAAAGACTAAGTGCAAACAAAGTCACTAAAGCGATGAAGTCTCCTTACGCTTCGGCATTTGGTTTCAAATTCGCTCCTGCGCTCGCTTAATTTAAGCCAGCTAGGTGTTTTTTCTTTCGACATCCGATAAAAAGAAAAGGCATAATTAATCGGGTTAAGAATCACAAAATGCTTGATTGTGATCCTGACAATTAAAAGCTCGGTGTTCACTTTTTTTGTTTGTTCTCTAGAGTGAATATTTAAACGAATCGAACATACTACACACGTAGATTCATATATGAACTTCTTTTGCATCTGGGTTCAACTCCCAGCAGTTCCACAAACGTTGATTTTAAATTAGTAATATTTATATCGGCGAAAAATTGTTCCTTATTTTTTAACCAAATAAATTGCTCAAAATGAAAAGCTTCCATCTTCTTTTCGGGTTACTGCTTTTAATTGCATCTGGGGTTGTTGCTCAATTGGGCAATCTTCATATATCATTTTTCCATAAGATATATATACCAGCCTCTTTAATCATGCTTGTCATAGGAGGCAAATTAGCTTTGTTCTCTAAAGAAGGCATGGCTATGGAAGGTATGATATTGCTCCCACTTCTCCTATTACTTGCCCTGGTTAGTTTTTTTCTAACCCACCTAATCGTATTAGGTACCTTATTTTAGTAAGATATTACTTTATTGAAACCCGCTTAGATCCAAAAGGTCTAAGCTTTTTTATTTATCTTTATTTCGTGTATAATACCTAAACTATGAACCCAAAAAAGAAGCCCCAACAACAAAAAAAAGTACCCAATATCGCTAACCAGATAGTTATCGCAATATTTATATTTATAAGTATTACACTTATATATTCACTAGTTTCAAGTACTCCAAGTAAAGTAAAAAACCTAACAATCTCTGACGTTGCAAAAAATGTAATCGATGGAACTATTGAAAAGATTGATGTAGTCGGCCAGGATATAACAGTAACTTTTAAAGACAAAACTGAAGGTATTGCTAAAAAAGAATTGGAGAGTTCTCTGTCTGAGACATTGTATAACTACGGAGTCACAAAAGAACAACTAGCTGGTACTCCTGTCGAAGTTAAAAATGAAAGTGGCTTTGGGTATTGGTTGCTAAATATTTTACCATTCTTACTCCCAGTATTGCTTGTGGTTTTCTTTGTGTGGATGCTTTCAAGACAAGTAAAAGGCCAAGGTATGCAAGCTTTTACATTTGGTCAGTCAAAGGCTCGTATTACAAACCCAGATGATAAAAATAATAAAGTAACATTTAAAGATGTAGCTGGTGCTAAAGAAGCAAAAGAAGAATTGAAAGAAATTGTAGATTTCTTAAAAAACCCTAAAAAGTTTTTGGATATCGGTGCACGTATTCCTAAGGGTGTACTTTTGACCGGAGCTCCAGGGACTGGAAAGACATTACTTGCTCGAGCTGTAGCCGGAGAAGCATCGGTACCATTTTTCCATTTGTCAGGTTCTGAATTTGTGGAAATGTTTGTAGGAGTTGGTGCATCACGGGTACGAGATCTATTTAAAATGGCTAAAAAGGCAGCCCCAGCAATAATATTTATCGACGAGATAGATGCTGTGGGGCGTGTACGTGGAACAGGTGTTGGTGGAGGAAATGACGAACGTGAACAAACCTTAAACCAAATTCTTGTTGAAATGGATGGCTTTGAACCAAATGAAAAAGTGATAGTTATGGCTGCAACGAACCGCTCAGATGTCCTAGACCCAGCACTTCTTCGCCCAGGACGTTTTGATCGAAGAGTTTTACTTGATCTGCCTGATCGTGCTGACCGTGAAGAAATATTAACTATACACTCCATAAAAAAACCTTTTGCTGAGGATGTAAATTTAAAAATTATTGCTGAGCGTACACCTGGATTCTCTGGTGCAGATCTATACTCACTTATGAATGAAGGAGCAATACTTGCTGCTCGTGAAGAGAGAAAAAAAGTTGCACAGTTTGACCTTATTCGCTCAATTGAAAAAGTTATGATGGGGCCAGAGAGAAAGAGTCATCTGCTTTCTGTCCAAGAAAAGAAAATAACTGCGTATCACGAAGCAGGGCACGCACTTGTAGCATCAGTACTTCCTTATGCAGATCCAGTGCACAAAGTATCAATCGTCTCTCGAGGATCGGCTGGCGGATATACACTCAAGCTCCCACTTGAAGAAAGAAAATTACAAAGTAAAAAAGAATTTTTGGATGATATCGCAATGGCTATGGGAGGATACGCTGCCGAGCAAATGATATTTGGTGACATTACTACTGGTCCATCGAATGATTTGCAAGTAGCAACAGGTATGGCCCGTGCTATGGTTACCCGCTGGGGTATGAGTGACGAGATAGGTCCTATAGCACTTGAGAGCGATGGGGGGCGAACTATGTTTGGGCGTGGTGTGAATGACCAAGAATACTCAGAAAGAGTAAGTGCTCTTATTGATGGAGAGGTTTCAAAAATCATGAACAACGCACTTTCTGTTGCAAATAAAGTTCTAATAGACCATAGGAAGGTTTTAGATGCGATTGCTATGAAGCTTGTAGAAGTAGAAACACTTGAACAAGACGAGTATAATCAACTTATCATTGCAAGTGGTATTATCCCTAAAACAAAGGATACGATCGTGAAAGCTTAACAAATAGAGAAAATTTGGTTAGTATGTAGGAGTTCAAGACTAACCATTTTCCACCCTTAGCTCAGTTGGTTAGAGCACAGAGCTTATACCTCTGGGGTCCTTGGTTCGAATCCAAGAGGGTGGACCAGATAGAAAAATAGTGCATAGGTACTATTTTTCGCTACTGGTCCAGGGCAGAGCTTTATTTTTTCAGTAGGAAAAATCGCGAGCCGGGATCGATGAAATTTTCTGCGACGGCAGAAAATTATCAGTGATGACAAGTTTAATAATAGTTTTATGAAAAAAAAGATAAAAGTTAAAAAAGAGATAAAAATTTTTCCAGACAGCAGTCTTTTAATTTCTTATCTTAATAAAAATGATATTAATCATAGGCATGTAGATTCCTGTTTAGGAATGTTGATACCTTATAAGCCGTTATTCTTCTTTTCCACATTAGTAATAATGGAAACAATGAGTGGTTTAGTAAGAAGTGGATTTACTGTAAAAAAGTCTCATAAAGTTTTAATCAATTTATTGTCGAAATTGGAATATATGTCTGAGACGCCTATAAAACTTGAGAAAGTACTTGATAAGTATAAAAATTTTGCAAAAACTAAAAAAATTAAAACTTTAACAACCATTGATTTTTATATAGTTACTGAAGCGATTTCTATTGGAGCTAAGATATTAACTTCAGACAAAAGAATGTATAAGATTGCTAAAAATAGTTACAAAGAAACTTATTTAATTTCTGATAAAGTTAGAGGGATAAAAAGTGACTTACCTTGTCTTACAAAAGATATTATTAATTACTTGAATTGAATTTACTCAAAATGAATTTCTAGGTTTTTTGATTTAAGCTCTTTGTTTAAAAGTGGAAGTGAGTTTAGTTCCTTGTCCTTTTCTATAAGTGCAATAGCTTCAGTTCGCGCAGCTTCTACCATCTTAATATTTTTTATGGCTTCCATGCCTAGATCTGTGATACCCCATTGTTTATCGCCAGATAGTAATCCTGCTCCACGTAATTGAAGATCGAGCTCAGCAAGTTCAAAACCATTCGCTGCTTTTGTTAGTGCTTTTAATCTTTCGACTGTTTTATCTGTTTTTGCATCTGCAAATAAATAACAATATGATTGATGATTACTTCTTATTACCCGTCCTCTAAGTTGATGAAGCTGAGCAAGACCAAACCTCTCAGCTCCTTCGATAACTATTGAAGTGGCGTTAGGAACATTTACTCCTACTTCTATAACAGAAGTAGATACTAATATATCTAGTTTATGATCCTTGAATTCTTGCATGATGTCTTCTTTCTTTTGCTTTGTCATCTTGCTGTGCATAACACCAATTCTGTATTTCGGAAAAACTTCCTTTTCTAATCTTTTAGCTTCTGCCATGACAGATTTAGTTTGCACTGCTTGTTCTTTAAAACCAGGTTCACCTGCCTGCGCAGGCAGGTCTATCCGTGGGCAAATAACATAAGCTTGTCTCCCAGCCTCTAACTCCTTTCTTATGTTTTCATAAGCTTTATCCCTTTTATCAGGTGATATTATTTTAGTGATAACTTCTTTTCTTCCTTTAGGCATTTCATT
>OFRG01000506.1_pt1 | contig 14725 bp, 13 predicted proteins | sample 1543071 | NCBI WGS metagenome assembly OFRG01 (sample SAMN07774222, study PRJEB24372) | wastewater metagenome | isolation source: WWTP Verbania (Effluent) | place: Italy: Verbania | collected 2015-12
GTGGCGGAATTGGTATACGCGCTAGTCTTAGGAACTAGTGGAGCAATCCTTGGAGGTTCAAGTCCTCTCCTGGGCACCCGAGAAAACAAAAAACTGACCCATGGTCAGTTTTTTGTTTTCTTATTGTCTGTAAAGATTTGCGCTTTTTAGTATAAGAATAGCTTTTCCAGCACTTAATCTACCAAATGACCCATCAACTTTTAAACCATTTAACCTTTGATAGAGTTTTATTACTGATGTTGTTTTTGCTCCCCACCTTCCATCAACAACTAGAGGTACAACTTTTGAACCTAAACTCCAATTCAAAAATCTTTGAAAATCTTTTACCGCAACTAATCCACTCGTTCTCTTTATCCCAATAGCAGGAATATTTATAAGTATACACTTTGCTGGTGTTCCAGTTATTCCGAAAGGACATAGTATACCTCCACCAGAACTCCCACCCGATCCACTGCCAGACCCGCCGCTAGTACCTCCTGTCCCGCCGCCAGTTCCCCCACCACCAGTACCACCCCCAGAAGAGTTAACTACTATAATCGCATCATCGGTACCCGTAGCTCCCATATTATCAGTTACAGTTAGACGAAACACAGAAGTACCAACAGTAAGACTGCTTATACTTACCACTGAACCATTATTAGAACCAGTTCCTACATTTATAACACCAGAGCCAGAAATTTTAGTCCAATTATAAGAAGCAATAGTACCATCACTATCTACACCGCTTCCAGATAATATTGTTGATGATACAGGAGATACTAGTATTTGATCTGGGCCAGCGTAAGCTGTAGGAGGAATATTAAGCTGCGGGCCAGCTGGTAATACTACTATGTCTACATCATCAAAAGCAGTTTGACCAGTATTATTTGTTGCAGTAAATCGGAAAGTAGAAGAACCAACATCAAGACCAGTAACATCTGTAGTAGTAGATGTAGGCGATACTATATTCCCAGATCCTGATAGTTTAGTCCAAGAATAATATATAACTATTCCAGAGATACCACTTGCAGTACCAGAAAGTGTAGTTTGAGTGCTTAGTGGTCTTAGAGTCTGATCTGGGCCTGCATAAGCCGTAGCCCCTCCAGTACCACCTGTCCCACCACTCATACCATTAACAAAAATATTTACATCATCTGTGACTGTAGTGCCCGTATTATTTGTGACAGTTAATCTAAAAACTGAAGTACCTGAAGTTAGACCAGTGACATCTGTCATTGCAGATGTAGGTGATACTATATTCCCAGAGCCTGATAATTTAGTCCATGTATAATAAAGTACAATACCTGAAACTCCAGTACTTGAACCAGACAAGGTAACCTGATTAGTAGGAAGTGTAATAGTTTGATCTGGCCCAGCATTTGCCGAAGCTACATCAGAATCTAGACCGAAACTTTTTGTCGGAACAATAACCATTGCCATAATAAATATCGATAAAAGGGAAATTAAGCCGATGCGAGAGATTTTATTTTTATAGAATTTTTTCATACAAACTATTTTAAATTATTAATAAGTGATAATAAAACAATCCTTTAATTATATATTATATGGATTCCCTTGTACACGAAGTAATGGGGTAAATATTTGCAATACCCACCCAAATATAGTAGTATGTATTTTATGACGATTATTGCTAATGTATTACCATATATACAGATTATACTGTCTATTATTTTGGTTGTCGCAATTCTACTCCAGCAATCAAGTGCAGGACTTGGTGGAGCACTAGGTGGAGGAGATGGTGGTGGTTTATATCATACCAGACGTGGCTTCGAAAAATTCCTATTTATTACCACTATTATAGTTGGTATTCTATTCGCTGCTTCTGCTTTCATAGCAATCCTCGTTAGATAGGTCAATATAGAAAACAAAAAACCGAATTTAAGAGTGCAAATATGCATAATTTTCTCACATTTCTAAAAGAATTTCATATGCCCAAAAAGAAAGAATTGCTTGATGCAAGAGCTTCTTTTTCGAGGAAAGAGCTTTCAACTTTTACAACTTTTTTAGTTATTTCCATAATAACCGTGATTGTAATGGTAAACAAAGTTAACAACTCGTTTATGGTTGAAATACCTACAGAGGGTGGAAAAATAATTGAAGGGATAATTGGTATGCCAACTTTGGTTAATCCAGTCCTTGCTCTAACTGATGCAGATAAAGACCTTACCTCTCTGGTTTATAGTGGCCTAATGAGAAAAACATCTGATGGAAGCTTCGTAAACGACTTAGCAGAGTCTTACACTATATCTCCAGATGGAATGACTTATACTTTTATAATAAAAGAAAGCGCTAGATTCCAGGATGGAACAAAATTAACTGCTGATGATGTTGTGTTTACTATTGAAAAGATAAAGGATCCTCTGATAAAAAGTCCAAGGAGAATTGGTTGGGATGGTGTTAGTATAAATAAAAAAGATGATAGAAGTGTTATCTTTATACTAAAGCAACCTTATATATCTTTTCTAGACAACACTGCAACTGGAATATTGCCTATGCATATATGGAAAAACATAACCCCAGCTGAGTTTAGCTTATCTACATTAAACAACGTAAAAGCCATAGGCTCTGGTCCTTATAAGATTAGCTCAGTTTCCAAAAATAAGGACGGGGTGCCAGAACAATATGATTTAAATAAGTTTGACGACTTTGTATTAGGCGAACCACATATAAAATATTTAAGTATAGTATCCTACTCAAATGAAAAAGATTTAATAGATTCCCTCTTATCAAATAGAATAAATCAAGCAAGTGGTGTCTCACCAGAAAACGCAAATAAGATACAATCATACGGTTATAATATAAACACTGCAAATCTTCCTAGAATATTCGGATTATTCTTCAATAGTAGCAATAATAAAATATTACAAGATAAAGATGTAATCAAAGCCTTTGACAAGGCTCTAAACAGAGAAGATATAATAAACAAGGTTTTAAATGGATATGCAGATCCAATTCATGATCCAATACCTGAAACAATAAAAAAAGATGAGTCAGTCAAAGGATATTTGACCTCATCGATTGATGAAGCTAGGGATATTTTAGAAAAATCTGGATGGAAACAAGGAGTTGATGGTGTGAGGTCAAAAGGAGGATCAACTACAGTAACAAAGACTAAAAAAGTGGGCAAAAAAACAGTCACAGAAAAAGTAGTAGTCAATAATGGCCCAGTCACAAAGCTTGCATTCTCTATAACTACAGGAGACACTCCTGAATTAAAAAATGTAGCCAACATTATAAAAGAGCAATTAGAAAAATTGGGTGCGAGCATTGAAATAAAAATATATGAAACTGGACCACTAAACAATATTATTAGGTCTCGTAATTATGAAGGATTATTCTTTGGTCAAATAGTCAATCACGAATCAGACCTATTCTCCTTTTGGCATTCTAGCCAAAGAAATGACCCTGGATTAAATATTGCTATGTATAGTAATAAAAATGTAGATAGCCTACTTGAATCTGCACAGAAAACTCTTAAAAACGACGATCGTCTAAACAAATATCAGGATTTTATCAAAGAATTTAATATTGATATCCCCGCTTTACTTATATATTCACCTAAATACCTCTATGCAACATCTTTGAAACTTAATAATATTAACCTAGGCACATTAACAACTCCGTCGGATCGTTTTTTATCAATCTATAAGTGGTATGCTGATACAGATCGTATCTGGAAAATTTTCGCAAAATCTTATACTGCAAATATAAAATAAATAATTATGAATCAAACAAATGGAAGTGGAAAACCAAGAAATAACCGTTTCCACAATAAACAAGGATCTGTGCGTACAATGCACAAGCCAAATACAGTGACACAAAGTACTCATGCTGCTACAAAAAATAGTAGCCATCATGCCCAACAAAAAACAAACTCTTCTCTAAATCGAGGTAGTAGGGGCAGTTACCAATACGGTAGCAATAAAGGAGGCAGGCGTCCCAAACCTCAAGCTCAACCTGAAAACACAACTCAAGTTGTTCAAAGAAGAAAAACGCACTTAATTCCCCCACCAGCTCAAGGTGTTGTACGTATTATTCCACTTGGAGGAGTAGAAGAAATCGGTAAAAATATGACAGCAATTGAAATCGGTAACGATATAATAGTTATCGATGCTGGAATGCAATTTAAAACTGAAGATACTCCTGGAATCGATTATATAATCCCAAACACCACGTACTTAGAAGAAAGAAAAGATAAAATTAGAGCTATGGTTGTTACTCATGGACACTTGGATCATATTGGTGGGATACCCCTTGTAATGAGTAGAATTGGTAATCCTCCACTTTATTCTAGAAATCTTTCAATTTTACTAATGAAAAAACGCCAAGAAGAATTCCCTCACCTACCTCCACTTAATACACAAATTGTAGAAAAAGATGCTGTTATTTACGCTGGTGAAATAAGGATCAGGTTCTTTGGAGTTACTCATACTGTTCCTGATTCTATGGGAATAATAGTAGAAACTCCTTACGGGTCGATCGTAACCCCAGGAGATTACAAGCTTGACCAAATAAACGGAAAAGTTACAGAAGCTGAAGAAAAAGAATACGCTTTCTTTGATAAGGAAAAAGTCCTATGTCTTTTAACTGATTCTACAAATATTGAAAATGAAGGATACGCAGTACCTGAAGTTCTAGTTCATGAAGGTTTAGATAAATTAATAAAACAATGCTCTGGACGGATAATCATTGCGGCTTTCGCTTCACACATAACTCGCCTAGTTAAAATAGTAGAGATTGCTGAGGGCTTAGGTAAAAAAATAGTTCTAGATGGTAGATCACTTAAAACAAACATGGAAGTATGCGAACAGGCAGGTCTATTTAAACCTAAAAAAGGTACTGTAATACCAGTCGAGGAGGTTGATAATTACCCACCAAATAAAGTCATAGTATTGATGACTGGTGCTCAAGGTGAAGAGTTTGCATCGCTAAATCGTGCTGCAAATAAAACTCATAAGAAGTTTACAATTAGAAAAGGAGACACTATTATACTCTCGGCCTCCATTGTCCCTGGTAATGAGATATCAGTTCAACACTTAAAAGACAACTTAGCCCGTCATGGTGTTCGTATTATAAGTTATCGAACATCAGAAGAAACAATCCATGCGACAGGTCACGGTAATCAAGAAGACATAAAATGGCTTCACAAAAAGACTCACCCAAAATTCTTTATACCAATCCACGGATGGCATTCAATGCTAGTTAGACACAAAGAGCTTGCAATGTCTCTCGGAATGTCTGAAGAAAATATTGTAGTCCCAGACAACGGCTCTATTATAGAGATAATCGATAACGGAGAAAAAATTACCGTAAGAAAAGAGAAGGCTCCTTCAGGTCCTATGATGGTAGATGGATTCTCTGTTGGAGACGAGCAGGATGTTGTTATTAGAGACAGGCAAATGCTTGCTCAAGATGGGATGTTTGTCCTTATTGCAACAATTGATTCTACTACTGGCAAATTAAGAAAGTCTCCTGATATAATATCTCGTGGATTTATTTATCTAAAAGAAAATCAAGAACTCTTGCACCAAGTCAGACTAATAATCAAAAAAACAATAGAGGATGGTACGCGTGGTATGAATCCAATAAACTTTGATATTATCAAAACAAATCTTGGGGACAATATTTCAAAATTCTTATACCAAAAAACAGCTAAGAGACCTCTTGTCATACCGGTATTATTAAGTGTTTAAACATATATGAAACTAACAAAAATTAACAGGATGTACCTCTTATCATTCCTATTTACTCTGCATATATCCCTTTCAGCATATGTTAATTCAACATTTCTAATTAAATTTATAAATGAAAAATATGTCGGTCTTCTTTATACAACTGGATCACTTATAACGCTCATACTACTTGCAAAAAGTGCTGGTATTTTAAAAAACTTGGGCAATCGTAAACTTGTGCTTTGGTTGCTTCTAGTAAACATGATTGCATTAGTTGGACTAATAACATCTATTAGTCCTTACATTATAGGTATATCTTTTATAATATTTATAACTACTAATGTATTGGTCTTCTTTTGTATCGATATATTTATCGAGCATTTTGGAGACCCAAAAACTATCGGGAAAACTAGGGGTCTATATCTGACTATAACAAGCATAGCTTGGATGGTATCTCCACTTATAACTGGATTTTTGGTCACCAAGAGTGGTTACGTTTTGATATATATAATTGCTCTAATAACCACACTGCTTGCCACATTAGTGTTGTTATTCTCTGTAAAAAAATTTAAGGATAAAACATATCTAAAGACACCTTTCATGAAAGCTTATAGATTCTTGAAAACAAACCCGCATATGCTTGCTATTGTGTTAATTAATTTTATTTTGCAATTTTTCTTTTCTTGGATGGTAGTTTATACACCAATATATCTGAACCAACATATTGGATTTAGTTGGGATCAGATAGGTATCATGTTTACTTTCATGCTTGCACCATTTGTAATATTTGCACTACCGGTAGGACTCTTGATCGACAAATATCATATCAAAAAAAGAACTTTAATATCCGTAGGGTTAGTGATTATGGCTATATCGACATGCTATATTACCCAAATCACTACTTTAAATATAACAATCTGGGCACTAGTATTGTTCTTAACTAGAGTAGGAGCAAGTATTGTAGAGACAACTTCAGAAATATACTTCTTTACTCATGTTAAAGAAGAAGAGGCATATCTCTTAGGTATTTTTAGAGACATGACTCCTCTTTCTTATGTTATTGCACCAATTCTTGGAAGCTTAGTATTTGCATTCTTACCAGTTAAATCTTTATTTTTAATACTTAGTATTTTTGTTCTAATAGGACTCTACTATGTAACAAAATTAAAACACAGTCATGGACCAACAGAAATATCCAATCAGAATAAATAAATATTTGGCTCAAAAAAACTATGCAACTCGCACTGGAGCAGATGAGCTTATTAAAAAAGGTTTAGTGACTATTAATAACCGTAAGGCTGTTCTTGGTGACCAAGTTCTAGAGGGTGATAAGGTGGTTGTGGTAAGCAAGGGAAAAGAAAATAAATATGTATACTACGCTTACAATAAAGCTATGGGAATATCAACCAATCCTGACCCAAAAAGTAAGGATATTCTAAAAGCCACTAAATTCCCAGTTAAAGTATTCCCCATTGGTAGGCTAGATAAAGACTCTCATGGACTAATAATAATGACAAACGATGGTCGTGTTACTGATAGATTACTCTCGCCTAAATATATCCACGAGAAAGAATATGTAGTCCGAGTGGAACCAGCATTTTCTGATAAATTTTTAGAACTTATGGCAAATGGAGTAAAATTTGATGGATTCTTAAGTAAAAAATGCAAAGTTTGGAGAAAAAATAAAGATACTTTTAATATTATCCTAACTGAGGGTAAAAAACGACAAATTCGCCGGATGTGTGAAGCCCTCCATCACAAGGTTATAGATCTACGTCGTATTCGTATTATGAATATTGAACTTGGTAAAATCCCATTCGGAGAATTTAAAGAAATAGATGGAAAAGAACTAGATCAATTATTAAAATCACTCAAATTACGATAACTAAAAAACCTTCTTGTTTTCAGAAGGTTTTTTAGTATTAATTTTTTACATTATTATTTTGAAGAATTGCAAAATCAAATAATCCATTTGGCGTAGAACCAACTTTTTTCTGCCACTCTTTAACTTTTTTTATTGTGCCTTTTCCATATTTACCATCTACTTTAGCCCCAACAATTTTTTGAGCTAACTTAACATCCTCTCCATACATACCTAATTTTAATTTTCTAGGAATATAATTATTTCCGCCTAGACTCGGATTAAACGGGGTTTCCATTATTTCATTATTTTTTTGACCAAAAGTTATCCCAGTACTATTTATACTAAAATTATTATCACTATAATCTTCTACTATTTGTTGAGTAGGTGTTCCACCTTGACCTCCAATAAGTACATTTGCGAGAATTTTGTAGTGATTACCACCATAAATATTTTGATACTGTTTTGGTAGCGAATCGTTAAAAGTTTTTGGTGCAGTAAAGCTATATTCATATATATTTTCATTTCCATTTGAAGATATGAGTTTTGCATAGTTTAGTGCAGGCGAACTTCCAAAAAGCGATAGTGTCTGCCAGTCAGGGATGCGATCATCCATGACTGCTACAAGTGTATCCGGGTTATATTTTATATTATTTGTTTTCCATCTTATAGTTATTTGTTGTCCAGGAGTATATGATTCTCCACCGTTTGGTAAAATTACAGTTACTGAAGGGACAGTATTATCAATTAAACCTTGCACACACTTTGTTGTCATTACTGCTAGTGTGTATGGTCCACCAGTATTGTACTTTTCACGCCATGAGTTGATTGTTTCATTTTTATAATCCTCTACTGAAGTTGTTTTAGGATAAAACTTTTGACAGTACAAAAGCTTTCTATCTCCATATCCTTCACTTCCCCACTGTGCATATGAACCTGCTCCAGAAACTCCATCTGGATCAGTAACCCAATTCCCTTGAGTGTCAACATGTTGATTAACTTTTCCGTACCACATAGCGACTCTAGGAGTTATATCTAGTGTAGGGTTTTCCTGATATACATTTACAGTAACTTCATCCATCACTTGGTTGCTATTAGCATCCCAACACTGAACTTTCAAAGTTAGCTGACTTAGATATTGAATTTGATTTAAATCCCCATTATTTGCCCAGGCTGCCATCAGATCAAGTGAGCCGGAAGTTGTGCTTACACTATTATTCCAGAGACCAGAATTGCCCGGCCAAACAGGCACCCAGTGACCTGCAGCCATACAACTTGATGCACCTGTAGAATTCCAAGAGGGTGTTATTTTTGACTTAAATAATACAGGTAGAGGATTATCTGAATTATTTACTTTTAAATCAACTGATAATTTGCTCGGCGGAGGAACAATGCTGTCTATACACTTATCTGATACAACAGTTGCAGTATAACCACTTTGTTCATATCCAATTGCTCTACGCCAAGTATTAATAGTTTCTGATTGATAAGAAACTACAGATGTAGTATTTGGGTACCATTTCTTACAATATGCAAGTTTATCAATATTTGCTCCTGATGTACCATCTGGGTCAGATTGCCATACACCTTGAGCGTCCACATGCTGATTGACCTTACCCCACCAATACATAATACGATGGGTAGTATCTGTAGTATCAGTCGCATAAACATGCCCAGAAACCATAAAGAGGCTAAATAATACGAACCCTAAGAGTATTTTTTTCATATAAGACAACAAATTTACTTTCTTATTTAGTATGTATTAATGTTACCATCCTTACCACTTTAGTCAACAAAAAATGCCTTACGGCATTTTTTGTTTCTATTTAGCTATGTAAGGAAGCAAGCCCATAAAGCGAGCGCGCTTTATGGCAAGAGAGAGTTTGCGTTGATTTTTAGCTGTAACATCTGTACGGTTACGAGACATCATACGAGCAGAAGGAGCCAAGAAACGCTTCAATAGGTCGATATCTTTATAATCGATGTGTTTTATATTGTTTGATGAAAAATAATCTTGTTTCATAATTTATTAATTCTTAATTTTTACTAATTTCTAAAAAGGAATATCTTCTGCGTTAATTTGTTCTTCTGGGTATTCGATAGTGTCTAACTCATCTTCCTCTGGATTTGCTCCTTGTGTCGTTTCCTTTTTAGGAGAAGATGAACTTGATCCACTTCCAGAACCAAATTGAACTCGATCTGCAATAACTTCAGTGCGATATTTCTTTGTCCCTGTAGCAGCATCATCCCAGCTTCTTGTCTGCATGCGTCCTTCAACCATAACTTGAGAGCCCTTTTTCATGTATTGAGCTACGGTCTCCGCTTGACGACCAAATACTACAACATTGTGATAATCTGCAGCTTCTTGTTTAGCACCATTTTTATCTTTCCATACACGATTAGTTGCTACAGAGAAACTACAAACTTTAATCCCTGAGGGTATCGCTTTAAGCTCTGGATCGCGAGTTAGATTCCCTATTATTAATGCTTTGTTTAGATACATATTTGTTTAAATAGTTAGACTATTAATTACCTCATTATACTACAAGTGCATCAATTTCTTTATCGATAACTTCCTCATTTATTGGAGTAGAAACTTCCTCTTTAGGAGTAAACTTTCTCTTTGATCCTTCTGTCTTACTAAAAGTACGCTTTGGAGACATAGTATTCTCACGAACAGTTTTAATCAAAAGGTACCTAACTAGCTTCTCATTCTTATCAAGAAGATCCTTAATAACCTTAGCTTGAGCTCCAGCACATTCAAACTTTACCCAACCAAAGTATCCGTAAGAAAACTTTTGCTTTTTGTTCGCAATTGAACGAGACATTTCATACGCAAGTTCAATCATCTTAGGATATTCATCTGAGATAAATGTAACTCCGTGCTCAAGAAGCATGTCTTTAAAAGCTGTAACTTCAGCCCCTAGACCCTCTTCAGCAATTGTTGGAACCATAACATATCCAACCTCGTAAACACTCATCTTAGACTCTTCTTTATTTTCAACCTCACTCACCTTACTTACTTTTGTTTTTGCCATTTATAAAGTGCGCAAATGCGCTATAATTCTAACTTATAATACTATCTCATTATGGACCTGTGTGTACCGACTTCAGGGTCGGGACAAATGAGACGTGAAAATATACTAACAAATATAAGGCTTTTTGTCAAAATAGCAGGAGTTTTATCTATAATAACTATATTTTCCAGACCCGCCTTGCATTAGCTATGAGTGCTTCTGAAACAGTTTCTATTGGTAAATTCTTAATCTCTGAAATACGTTTTACAACCTCACTAACATAGATTGGTTCATTGCGCTTCCCTCTATATGGTACGGGGGCAACGTATGGCGCATCAGTTTCAGACATTATCATCTCAAGTGGAATATTTTTTATAACTTCATCATAATTTTTTGCAAATGTGATAACTCCTGTAAAAGAAAGGGTAAACCCAAAATCAACAAAAGCTTTTGCATCATCTAAGCTCCCTGCAAAAAAATGTACATCCCCTTTTACTTTTGCATATTCCTTTAAGATACTAATTGCATCAGAGTAAGCGTTTAGCTCTTTGTGTTCAGGGTTATTACGAATATGTAGCATCAAAGGCTTCCCGATTTCATTGGCAATTTCGATCTGCTCAATGAAAGCTTTTTTTTGTTTCTCGATCGATTCTGTATCGCAACGGTAGTAATCCAGCCCACACTCACCAACTCCAACAACTTTTGGGTCACGCAAAAGTTCTAAATATTTTTCTTTATCAAAAACTTCACCACGAGAAGTAAACTCTGCACCACCCTCACCAAGCTCTTTTTCATCATGAAATGATGCTCCCGTATGAATTGGATGTAGGCCAATAATTGCATAAACTCCTTCTTCATACTTGTGTGCAATTTCAACAGCTTTTAGTGAAGTATCTATTTGTGTACCTACATTTATAATCCATGTATCATTATCCAGCGCTCGAAGAATAACCTCATCTCGATCTTCATCGAATGCTTTGAAGTTCACATGTGAATGTATGTCAATATATTTTAGATTCATAGCTAGTCTTTTCTTGCAAAAAGTGGAGTCTCTGGTTTTTTATTATCTTTAATTAACTTTTTTAATTTTTCATTTGTCTCTGGCATTATTGGATTGAGCATTCGAGCAATGGTATATAATTTTAACACCATTTCGATTAATAGTTCTTTTCCTTTTACCTCGTCAATCTTAATAACTTTAAACGGTTCCGTTGTTTGAATAAATTTATCTAAGTCTTCTATTTCACTCCAAACATAGTCTGTAGCTTTTTTGATATCAAAAGTTTCTAGAATATCAAAAAATTCTTGCGGTATTGAATTGTCTGGAATTTCTGGACACTTTTCTAAATATTTTTCAGACAATGTGAGTATTCTACTTGATAAATTACCAATTCCATTTGCAAGCCCTGAATTATATGCATCGCGGAATCGTTCTATAGTGAAAGGACTGTCTTCAAAACTTGATACTTCCCGGAGTAAGAAGTATCGTAGAGCATCAGTTCCATATTCATTTACAATATCTTTGGGATCTACAACATTGCCCAGAGTTTTTGACATTTTAAGACCACCATCAGCTGTTATAAAACCGTTTACTACTATCTGGTGAGAGTTTGGTACATTTGCTGCCAAAAGCATTGCCTGCCACATAGCAGACTGAAAGCGAGTATTGTCTTTACCGCAATACTGAGTTGGAGTGCCTTCTACCCAATATTTTTTAAAATCACCTTCTTCATTAGGCCATCCAAGTGTATTTATATAGTTTGTAAGCGCATCAAACCACACATACATTACGTGATTTAAATCACCTGGTACTTCTATCCCCCATGGCATTTTAGTCTTGAGTCGTGATATAGAAAAATCTTGAAGACCATTTTTAACAAAGTTTTTTATTTCATTAAAACGAAAATCGGGCACTACAAAATTTGGATTCTTTTGATAAAACTCTAGCAATTTTCCCTCGAACTCACTATACTTAAAAAAATAATTTTCTTCTTCAATTATTTCAAGATCTATCCCTGGGTGATCCGGGCACTGACCTTTATCATTTAATTCTGAGTCGGTCTTTTCACTTTCACAACCTACACAATATTTTGCTTGGTATATTTTTTTGTAAATATAACCATTATCTTGTACACGTTTCCAAAATTCTTGGGCTGCTTTTTCGTGATTCTTATCTGTAGTACGAATAAAATGAATATCAGGACTAACTCCAAATATTTTTAAACTCTCTTTGAAAGTTTCAAATCCTTGATCAACAAAAGCTTGAACGTCTAATCCCTTCTCTTTTGCTTTTTCGTAGATCTTCATCCCATGCTCATCTGTTCCAGTATTGAAAAAAATATCAAATCCCAGGAGTTTCTTATACCGTGCAATAGTATCTGCACGGACAAACTCTAAAGCATGTCCCATGTGAAGTGGAGCATTTACGTATGGAAGTGTAGTCGTTATATAAAAATTTTTATTCATGTTTAAAGAGTTCGAGCAATTTTTTTCTTTTCTAAATCATTTAAAAATTCAAGTAGACATACTGCGCAAGGGATAGCAAGTATCACACCCCAGAAACCAACTAAGCTTCCCCCAATAAGGACAGAGAGGATGACGATAAGTGGTGAGATGCCTATAACTTTCTTAACTATTAGAGGGTAAATTAAATAATTTTCAAACTGATGGAGAATGAAGTACAAACAAAGAGTCAAAAATGCAACTGTAAGACTGCCGTTTAGATAGGCAAAAACCATCGCCGGTATAACAACTAAGAATAGACCAAAGGGTATCAACTCTGCAAAAGCGGTAGCAAGAGCCAAGATAAATGAATACTTAACACCCAATATTGTAAGACCCAAGTAAGCAAGAACTCCTATAATTAAACCAAGCAACATCTGCCCTTGAATCCACAAGCCAATCTTTCTCTCAGTACGACTCCAAAGATCAATGACGTATTCCTCGCTATTATCAGGTGTGATAATTCTAAGAAAATTTTCTATACCTTTTTCTTGTATAGATAAGTAAAAAGATATAATCATAATCAAGCCCAGATTAAAAACTCCACCGAAAGCCTGGCCAAAAATATCAAAGAATCCTCCAGAAAGACTTGAGACTAGATTTTGAGTATTTTTAATGATTTCAGAAAGAGATCCGTTGTGAGAAATCGTACTAACTACACTTTTGGCTCCAGATATAGTATCTGTTTGGAATGAATTTAAAATACTATTATCAGGAACATAGTGGCCTAGTGACGATACGAGGAGTGACATTTCTTGAATGAAGACTGGAACAAATACATAAGCAAGGCCAATAAACATACCTCCTGTTAAAAGATATATTAAAAATACAGCCAGAGTTCTATTTCTAATGTATTTTTTAAGTTTATTAGCTGCTGCTCCAACAAAAGAGGCTATAACAATGGAAGTTAAGATTATTAGTACTACATTTATAAGCTTAACAACAGCAAACACAAGGACCCCCAATAAAATGATTCTAATTAGGGTGCTTGTTGAAATATTTATACTATTTCTCTCAGGGGCTTCTGACATATACCTATAATAGCATAGTGAGCTTCTTGATACTAGAATTTTAAGATTTTAGAAAATGTAGTCTTATCCTTAAAAGGACCAATTAAAGTAAGATTTAAGCCATTATTTTTAAATATGATTTTCGCCATTTTCTGTATATCTTTGGATGTTATTCTTTGAATCTCCTTTGCTTTCTCCTCTATTGTTTTTAATTCTTTTTTGAGAATTTCTTGACGACCATAATAGTTTGCAATATCATCTGTTGCTTCAAAAGAAAGTTTTGTATTGCCAATAATTAATGATTTAACCTTTTGCAACTCTTTCTCAGATACTTTTTCAACACATAGTCTTTTGCATTCTTTTAGAATCTCAGTCACAACTTCTTGTACCCTATTGTTTGACACACCAGCTCCAATTTTAAATACTCCATGATCGAGTGAAGTGTCGTTATAAGCATTTACATAATAAGCAACTCCCATTTCTTCCCGGAGTTTAATGAAAAGTCTAGAGCTCATCCCTGCCCCAAGAACTGCACCGAGCATACCTAGTGCCATATTTCGCTTATCAAATAAATCAAAACTACGCACAGCAAGAACGAGGTGTGTTTGATCTGTTTTTTTATACTTTATAGATATTTGTGGAGATTTTTGAACTTCTTTAGTA
>OFRG01000507.1_pt1 | contig 14632 bp, 23 predicted proteins | sample 1543071 | NCBI WGS metagenome assembly OFRG01 (sample SAMN07774222, study PRJEB24372) | wastewater metagenome | isolation source: WWTP Verbania (Effluent) | place: Italy: Verbania | collected 2015-12
ATGTTTAACAGATAAGATTTTAGTTTTCTTTTGCATCACTTTTTTGCGAATAAGTCAGATGTTTATGAAAAATAAAAAGCTATTAGATTTTATACTTGGGAGGATTAGCTTATGAGCAAGGCTAAGGAACTGGCGACGAAGTTAATAGACTTATACTCTAGGTCTAAAATATGGGACATGAACATAGATTCGGATATTTCCGATATGGTCTATTTAGCAAAAGATTTAGCGAATACCGTTCTATCCGAGCCTGAGCCGTTGCGCGGGTGGATTGAAGTTCGTGGCACTTTTGGCAATAAAGTTTTACTCCATCTTGCGACTGGTAATTGCTTAAGAGAAGTCGGCGAAGAAGACTCTAGCTGTAATACTATTTATGGTAGAGCTGGGAATTTAACGTGCATGGATGACTCCTACGACGAGATAAAGCAGAAGATTAAGGAGGCATCGTGAGTAAGTGCGTTTATTGCATGGCAATAGGTAGTATGCATCAAGGACTTTGCCGAGAAGAGTTACCACCAACTAGTGAGATTATGCCCTTAAGGACTTACGAAAATATCGTGATAAAAAATCTAATAGAAGCCAAGGATCGACGAATTGCCGAGCTTGAGGCAGAGGTGGAGCTGGCTAAGGTGCGAGAGAATGGTTGCAGAAATAGAGAAGAACACTACCGCGACTTATATTATGGAATACTTAGAGAAAGTGAAATGAAAGTACAAACCGCACTAGAGGCAGAGGAGGGAGAAGGGTAATGGGATTTGATTTTGCAATTGGAGAAGGGTTTATAAACCATGAAGACGATGAGTATATCTATATTGGCGTTGATGGGGTTAAGAATCCCGATGCACCAAACTTAGGTCATAATGATATCTCTGGAACTGGAAACTCCAGACACCCCAGCTATATTAGCTTTCATGATTTCGCAACTAGAAATAACATAAAAGAAATATTCTATGAGGAAGATCGCATAAAGGGAGGACACCCAGGCTGTTTTAAAATTACTGAATCAATGTGTCTAACATTAGAAGAAAGAGTAAAAACCTTTGAAGAGAAACATCCCGATGTGGTTTGCCCTTCAACCGTCCCATGTACTGTCGCTCCAGAAGATAAATTCAAAATGAGTTTGTGTTGTGGTCTAACTGAAGACTCTTGGGATTACGGGAAATTAAGATGGTATGCTTTTTGGTTTAGATGGGCATTGAATAATTGCAAGATCCCTGTTTTTCATAATACTTAAGGAGGCATTATGACGCGCGACGAGATAGACGAGCTGATAAAGTACTTGGAGAAGAATTATTATGTGAAGTGTGAGTATCTTCCAGCGAATGAAGAGAAATTTATTAGAGAAAGATTAATAGTTTACCTAAAGCACCCTCCAATTCTTTTTTGTGGGGTAGACTTTAATAAAAAGAATATTACAGGCAAGTTAAACGCATTAGACTTAATCAGATTTTAACAACAAAAAAAGGAGAAACGACAATGGAAATGAAGATGGACGAAATAACAATTAACGGCAAAACATACGTTGAAAAGGGTAGTCTTGGTTCGATGCAAGCCAAAGCTAGACCTGATGGGCTTGAGTATTGCATTATAAGAACTTACAGCGCGGGGGTATTCGCTGGATGGTATGATAGAGATAATGAGTCTCAAGCTGGAACTGTTTATGATGCTAGAGGTATATACTATTGGGAAGGCGCAATGACTCTTAGCCAACTTGCAACCGACGGAACGAACAAACCAGAAAATTGCAAATTTACTGTTAAGGCTGACCACGATTTGAAGCAAATTATTGACGTGATCCCTTGCACTGAAAAAGCAATGAATAGTATCGAGGGGGTGGCAGTATGGAAGAAGTAAGGGATGGCTCTGGCTCTGGCTCTGGCGATGGCTCTGGCTATGGCGATGGCTCTGGCGGGGATTGAAATGACAAAAGAACAAATGCTGGAAATCATCAAGCTACTGTCAGCACTGGAGTCGTGGAGCTTTAGTGCGGGGCATCGTATGCCTGACTACCTGTTTGAGAAGATCGACAAAGCGATGGATGAATTAACGCAGGAGGTTTTGAAATGAAAGCACCAATTACACAAGCACAAGCGTGGGCAGTGATAGCAGAATCAGCCGGGTGGAATGCTAAAGAGTTGCCGGTGTTGCCTGTCATTTGGGCAATAAGCTACGACGGCGTTACCCCATACACGCTCTGGCACGAAGGAGATGGGCCGCTACTTGACTGCGAAGTGAAACGGCAAGGCGGTACGACTCAAAAGATGCCACTATTCACCCGCCCAATGCCTGCGCAGGATGTGACGGAGTTGGTGGAGGTGTTGCAATGGCTCAGAGACGCCATGACAGAGGGCGATCAGAGCGACTTCAATCATGCAATTGCAAAATGTTTTGAGGCACTAGCCAAGCACAAAGGGGCGAAGTGATGACACAGCAAATAGTAGTCACCATCACAGGCCCTTTGTGGGCGTACCTTATTGGCACTCTCGGGTTAACGGGCTTGTTGATTGCGCACATTTCACTCATTCGGAAGTCACTGAAATGACCCAATTTGTAACTGTAGACTGCGCCACGCTGGAGCTAGTCTTACGCACGCTAAATAGACTGCGGTATGACAATGACTCAGCTATGGCAGAGGAAGGCTTCCACGAAGCAGCCGAAGCACTCCGCGCAGCCCTCGCCAATGCAGAGCCTGATCCCTTGTTTGTCAAGGGGGCATTGACTGAACTGGTGAACGCTCAGATCGAGGATATGTGGCCCACGAAATCAGTATTGAAAGACACACTATGACCACACTACAAGAAGCACTAGAAGCGATTGCGTCAGCATTGCCAGCGTACATCGACTTTGTTCCGTCGCGTGAATATCTGGCAGTTGTTCACGCTGCACTGGCACAGCAGGGGGAGCAGCAGCCGGTTTGCCATGGCTGCGGAATACCTGCTGGCGATGTGCACATGAGTACCTGCCAATCAGGAAAGTGGCCGTCGCGTGTTAGCAATGGCGACACAGCCGCACCAGCACCACAACCATCTACTTAGCAGCCACTCTGCTGACCTTCTCGTAAGTCCGCAGCCCACCTAGCCCCAGCATACCGAGCAGCACTGGCATCATTTCGCCAATGTCTGCCGGTTGCAGGACTAACGGGTTCCCCATGTAGGCCGCTACGAACAGGGCTATCTTGAGGCCGACCCAGTTCCAAGCACAGGCAGCGCCGCACACCCACCCTATAGCGGGGCGCCAGCCACTGACGAACACGCTCGGGTTGCTGGCCTCAACCTGGTTGATGGCGATTTGACCCTGCACAAGCGACACGGCTGCTGCGAGCTGCTGCTTCTCCGCTTCACTCTTGTCAGGCCAGATTTTCCCTATGACCGCAGTCGCCAAGTCTGCCACAGCACCGAGTCCTGTAATGTCGTTTGCCATCTCTAAGCCTCCATCAAGTTAGCCGCAATGCGCCGCGCCCACCCACGGCCAAAAACATCCCATGCAGAAAGCGACGCCATAAATTTGAGCCGCACGCCGTTGTAGCGTGCGATGATGATGCTGGGTTCCATGTCGCCTACTTTGCGCAGTGTCAGCGGCCCTACAACACCATCCACAGCAACGCCTCCAGCTTCTTGCAGCCAGCGGATTGAGTTGCCAATGCCGCTGTTTACCGCCCCATCAAACACCTGAAATGCCAAATCTGGGTGCAACCGGTCACACTGCGCCCGATCCCAAAAGTCGCGCTTATAGATAGCTTTGGCGTCGTCAATGTTCAGGTCGGCAATGTCCAATGCTGGGTAGCTTCGCTTGCTGATGCCAAACTTTGTCTCCCCGCCGGGGTCACGCGGATCGTGGACATACCCACCCTCGTGGCCGATTAATTTCGCAAAAGCAATGTCGAAGTTCATGGTCATTTGTCAGCCTTCCGATCTAGCTTGTCTTCTATCTTGTCCAGCTTGGCGAATAGAGCCACTACGGTCTGGTGGAAGTCATCTTTCTTGACATACGCACCGGCAACAAGAACCTCGATTGCACCCACTTTGGCGGCAAGGTCTTTGTCTGCGCTTTGTAGGTCTTTAACCGCCTGCCACACCGCATTGAGCATGAATCCCATGAGGCCACCCACCCCACCGAGAATCCAATTTATTAGCGTCTGATCCATGCTATTTCCTATTGCAGATTTACGGTATGAGTAGCAGATTGTGCGCAGCAACACCGCACGTAATGACGTTTGCCGCGCCGGTCGCCATGGGGTTGTTGATATGGTCAAGCCATAGGTACAGGCCCACACTAAGAGCGATCAGAGGCACGTACCCGGCAGCTTGGATTGACCCTGCGATGATGGGGTTGGCCTCTGCGAACCCACCCAGTGACAACAGGTGGATGGTGGTAGCTACATCAACCGCCTTGCACACGGCAAAGGTGGTCGGAGATGTGACTACTTCCTCAATCGTCCGCACAGAACCTGCCGAACAAATCGCCAGAAATCCAGCCACAAGAACGGCTTTTGTTGTGCGCAGTTGCATGATCGACCTTGGTTACACTGGTGGTTGCACATTCGCTGCCACCAGTTGGGCCTCCAGCTCCGCGATGCGGGTGTTGGCTTTGGTTAGATCGCTATCTGCTTTGTCCTTGTCCTGCACCGCTTTCTCCTTGTCGTCCAATGCTGCGGCGTTGAAAGACGTGGTGAAGGCGTTTACGTCAAAGCTACCGACCTCGGTGTGGAAGGTGGCAAGCTGGTCTTGCGTGTAAGCCTTGCGCTCGAATGTCTCGGAGATGACCTCGCCATCACGGAGTACCTGATTAGCCCATTGGACGTTGATAGCTCCGCTTGCCGGGAGGATGGAGACTTGTTTGAGAATGCGTTGTTCTGTAAGCATGATGTTTTCCTTTAGACGAAATATTGGCCTGAAATAATTAGCGATGCTGCTGTATCCATTGGGACAGCCACTGACGCGCCACCACCTGTTGGCACTTGTTCAATCCCAAGCGTGGATGAGCCGCTGTTTGCGTAAACCTGCAACACGTTCGACGCAGTTAAAGCAAGCTGGTTTTGTCGCGTTGCCATAGGGCTAAAGTCGGTTGCGCTAATGGCAAACGGCAAACCGTTTATCTGCAAATTTCCAGTACCCGTGTGAGCAGACCAATTCAACGAAATGAACACCGTTACAAGTCGCCCAACTTTTGTATATGTACCCACTTGTGCGGCGTAAGTACCAACTCCAGCGGTGGTTAGCCCGATGATGGTGGGTGTAAACGTGCCTTCCTCGTAGTCATCCAGCGTGTTCGCATTGCTACTCGCAAGCTGCGTAGCTGGGAATGCGATACCTGTGCCTGCTGCAGAAGTTGCGCCTTCTAGGGCTAGGGTGGTGCCTTTGCCTACTGCGAGGGATTGGGTGATCGTAACGCTAGCGTCGGCAGCTCCTGCGGCAGCTGTGTACCATTCATGGCTTCCGGAGGCTGGTTGGGCGTATATAGAAGCTGCCGCAGATGTCTTGTACTTCCAAACCCCATCGAAGTACAGGTTGTTTGAGTAATAACCAGCTGTACCATCGTTGAAGATAGCAGTGGTGATGTACAGGGAAATCGCCTTGCCGGAGGTCCAAGCACTAGGCGTACCCCCGATACCGAGGTTGCCTGATGCATCCTTAATCAATCCACCATTACCGACATTAAGTGTGTCCGTACTGGCATCGCCTAGTATGGTGTTGCCATTGATTCCTACGGTCGTCCCAGAGGCATAAAGAACAGTAACCCCTGCAACTTGGAGGTCAACTTCCTTCCCCGCGACTGCGTTGATTAGAACGCGCCCCGAACCATTGCCACCTATGTGTGCCTGCGTAGCCAGCCCCGCGTTTGTAAGTGAAACTGAGGCTGGAGCCGAGATAATGCCACTCGCACTCAGCGTAGTAAACGCGCCTGTGCTGGGGGTGGTGGAGCCGATGGCTCCCGGAGACGCCCAAGTTGCGCCAAGCAACTGTGATGCGTTTGCTGCGGTTGCACTAATCCCAAGGTACAGCGTATCAAAGTACGTTTTCAGCGTTGCTTTGAGATTCGCCCAAGTCAGCTTCTTCAAGACGTTGGATGCTGCGCTGTCAACCAAAGGGAGTAGGTCTGCGTCAATGGGGGTGGGTTTACTGGTGGCTGCGACGATAGATGCCGCACTGAGGTTCAGTGCATCTGCTGCGGCGAGGGCGTTGAACTCCGCATCAAGCTCCGTACCTCGCACAACCTTCGCTGGATTGCCTGTTAAGAGGGCATCCTTTACCGCAAAATCCGTCAGCTTTGTGTATGCCATTATATTCGCCCCTCTTTTGTCAAAATGTCCAAACTTTGCAGTGAAAGTACGTAGGTTGTTGGGGTGGCCTCAATGCCGACCTGCACAACTTTTCCAGTACCAGATGTATTGATTTGCACCCTGTCTCTGGTCAAGTTTGTATTGTATTCGTCAGTACCATATTCAGCCAAGGCGTATTCTGATACACCGGATGCCCCAAGCGCAACGGTGTCACTCCCAAAACTAGGTGAATAGTCAAATCCCCACTTAAAGATGACTGACTGATTCTGCGCACCAGAAACGATGGCCCTGATCTTCTTGAGAATCGACGTTCTGAATGCTACCCCGAAGTCAATCCAAGTTGTCAGGTAAGACATGCGGTAGGGTGAGCCGTTGTCGGTGTAACCATCGTACTTGCCGACATACCCGGCCTTTCCGAGTAGCAACTCACGACCAGCGGTGTACAGGTATGACCTAGCGGCCATTCCGTACCATGTTGTCACCCTCGACGAACCATCCTGTAAGAGTGTCCGAAGATCGAAGCAATACGTCATTCCGCTAGCGCGAAACGAGAGTAGGTAAAACGAGTCGTGTGGTGAGTACACCGATTGCACATCCACCGTGGAGTTCTCACCGATATAGCCCTGAATGTCATCATTCACGTTTCGGCTTATCGTCCGCATTGGAGCGGACTTCTCCTGAATTGTGCGGGCCAGAGATCGCAGGCCACTATCAGACAAGAAAATCACATCCTCACCGGTCATCTGCACGCTGTCACGCGACACGCAACCGATACCAGTGATAGTGTCACCCAAGGTCATGGTGGCCGGGTTGATTGCCCCGACGTACACGAGTGTTTGCCTGCGTCCGAAGATGATCAGCGAGTTGTTGTGTGCAGCCAAAGCGACAATCTCATCACCCCCAGCGGGCCACACATTCGTCAGGTTCAGTGACCCTGCTGTTCCGCCAGTCCACCGTTGGTAGGTTCCTGTATCTGACCACGACACAGTGGTCTTGTCTGCCGCAGTGCTTGCTGCCCACACCCGACCATACGCACTGATCACGCAGTTCGCCACTGGTACGGTTGCCGCGTAGCTCGGACTCTCGCTCAACCTGCGGTACTGCGTGGTGGACAGGGTTGTGTCGTACACCAACGGGTCATGTCCAGTCTGGAACAGCAACAGGGTGTTACCGAGACTGCTGTACTGCCAGTTGCTTGCCGTGATGGTGGGAGCCACGCCGCCGCCACCGTATGTCAACTCTGACAGAGCAGTTCCGGTGAATTTGAATATCTTGTTGTTACCCGCAACGATGATAGTGCTGGTTCCAGTGGTTCCAGCCAACTCACCCATCGACTCAATGTTGGCACTCCCAAGGCGTGCGTAGGTCGTGTGCTGCGCTAGCCAGCCTTTGCGGGATGCCACACGCCCTGACCTGTCAATGACGCAGTTTGTAGCATCCAATGCGTACCGCTGATCCATGTCAGTCGGAGAGTCTTGTGTGTTCAGTCCAAAGAAGCCCGGAGCATTGATGCTGATTGGTACGATTTGTGATGCCATTATATTGCCACCCAGCAGTCAGAACCAACATCACGGGCCTGCTCAAGCGCAATGTAGTCCGACAGAACGCCTTTAAACAGGCTGTACGCCTCGCTGGAAGCAAGTCCACCATCTTCGCCACGCTCGACCAATGCGCGGGCTACAGCGCCTGCAATGACGGGTTCTGATGGTACTAGCAGAACGTCTGCATCTAAGGACAAGTTGGCCTGCGCGGCAGTCATGTTGAACATGATCGTGTACGCACCGTTGGGTGTTGGGAACAACTCAATCTTGCTGTCTGTGCCGTTGTTACCAGCCCATGTGTAGTACACCGGGCTGCTCTGCGTGGGGGTGGTTAGTTGCTGCTGGTTCTGAATCCACTTGGCCGGTACTGCACTGATAGGAGTCTGATACCCATTGGAGGTGATGTTCGCAGTAACGTCTTTCTGACGTATACCAGAACCAGTCAGGGTGTACTCAGATGTACCAGCCACTGTTGTGACGGGAATGTTGGCGTCCAGTACGCTCCAGTTCCATGCGTCCTCGACTTGGCGTTTGGAGTCGTTGATGTACAGCGCGATCAACCGGGAGTAGATCGACTGACTCACCGTTGTGACTGTGTTCTCACGCAGCCGTGTGAGGCATTCGTTTACGAGTTCAAGATACGTGGTCATTCTGCACCTGTGAGTAATCCACGCTGAAATGCGCGAGTTTTCGGCCCCTGCCCATAACCCCTAGAGGATGGGCGAGAACCAAGTGTATCTTGTAACTGTTCAACCACATCGAGCATTTTCTCACGATTTATCCGGGCTAGACTCTGTGCAAGCCTATCCTGTGACTGACGTTCAAGAACATCGTACATCGCTGCTTTTTGTTGTGCCTTGTTCAGCGCATCTTGAACCCACTCACGATCTTGCATTTTTGCAAGAATCTGCTTGTCGGTCAGCTTGGAAAACTCTGGTGATACTGTCTTTAGGTCAACGGATGTTTTGTTCCATGCCACCTTTTCAGCAGCAGTCATATCAAACCCACGCCCCATTGCTGCTTTCTCAGAAGCTGACTTCAAGTTAGCACCAGTGTTCGCTTGCCATATCTCAGGGGTAGCCCCCTTCACACCTTGACTCGTTGGTACAAGTTTCCCGGTTACTGGGTCTAGGTCGAATTGAACACCACGTCCAGTTGGTTGGCGACTTGCTGACTGTTTGGTTGCTTCTGCTGCTTCTTGTGCTGCGGCTGCTTTGCGCTGTGCTGCGAGTACCCGAGCATCTTCCGCACGCAATGCGCCCATTTGACCACCAACAGGTTCACGCGACATTCCGATACGAGGTGTAGATAAGTCCTCACCCACTGCTGTCACCTTTGGTGTAGGTTGATCTGGTTTACCGAATGTGAAATTTGGTACTCCATCAACCACCTCAGTCGGTGAAACATAAGGTACAAGGCCACGCTGTGACCCCGGTTGGGGTGTCTCAGTTGGGAAAATCCGACGATCTACAGGTGTAGCCAGTTTAGCCTGTGCCTCACCCTTCATCAGCTTCTTAGCGTACAACTTCCCACCAAGACTACTCACAGCAGCACTTAGAGCGGAAACTGGAACAGCACCACCAACAGCAGTACCCGCAGCGTAACCCGCAGTACCAGCGGGGCCACTACGACTAGGCATACGCAGAGTCATACCAGACTTGGCGTAAATGTCAGCAATCTCAGGGAAGTTCGCTGCGATCTGACCCATCTCTTTGGCAGCACCAGTGAGGAAGTTCGGGCCCTCCAACTCCCGGGCGAGAACTTTGGGGTCAATTTGGTGTGTCGCAAGATTGGTAGCGTCACGCAGTGTGTAAATCTGCGACATTTTCTTACGTGACTCACCGAATGCCTTTTTCCAAGCAGGGTCGGTAATGTTTGCCTCCAGCAGCTTCTCCATCTCCTTAGCCAATGCTGTCTTAGCACGCATTGCGTCGATTGCCACTGAACCAACATCCTTACCGTTGTTCATCGCCTGACGGGTGATCTTTGCCTCACGATACAGGTCTTTGATAGTCTTGAGTGCTTCTGCACCAGTCATTCCATTTTCGATCTGGTTGATGATCTGATCAGAGGTTCGTGCAACTTTTCCCGCAGATTGTTCACCTGGAATAAGAATCTCAGGTACTTCAATCTTACGGATAGCGTCAATCACATCGGTAACTGGCGCTAGTTGTCCTAGTTCCGCAGCCTTCTCGTAAGGTGCTGCTGCTTTGGACAACTGCGCCTTGTAAGTAGTCTCATTCAGTGGGGTACTCTTAGATAGACCAAATTCCTTACGAACCATGTTGTTCCAGCGGTTCTTATTGTTGATGCTGGCTGCTGTATCAAACACATCAGACCCACCCGTAGCAGCCATTCTCAGCTTGTTTAGTGCTGTTGGATTGACCAATGCGGGATTCATCACAATGTCGTTCTTGCGTGCCAATTCTGCAGCATCAATAGATGCTGCACGCTGCCAATCAGAGGTAGAAGCAGCCTCTGTTGCTGCTTTTTTCACAAACGCAGAACTCTTTGCAACGTCTGATGCCACTCCACCAACAGCCTCACCTGTGCGTTTGATGATGAGTGGAGCGTTCTTCACACCCACAAACCCGAGTGCTTGAGGTACAGCTTCACCCAATGCGTTGACTGCAACCCCCCTAGCACTGTCTGCACTAGAGTCACCACGTAGCGCACCCATAACAGGAGCAGTCACAGCGTTAGCAGCAGACCCAATGGTCTCTGGTATTGCGTTTAATGGGTTGTACTTCGACGCGCCAGCTACTGTGCGAGGCTGGTAGGTCAAGGACTCCTGCACATACTTCTGAAACCCCTTGGGATCACCATCCTTTTTACCAAGATAGTCACTGAACATCGCAGCAATGCCCGCAACCTCCGATACAGGTTTTGCAATCAGAGACGAACCCATTTTCATGATGGGTTCAACAAATGCCCCTGTTGCTTCTTCTGCAAGGGTGGGTTTATACCCCGGTGTTACCCGAACTGGTTGCTGTACTGGTGTTGGTTGAGGTGCAGCAACTACTGCTGGTTGTTCTAATTGGAAACCCTCTGGTAAACCTGTAGTCGATACAGCGTCAGGTTGTTCCAAAGTGAATCCGGATGGGAGTGTCATTATTTAGCCCCTACAGGTTTCCAAGTTTTACCACCATCGGTAGACATTATTCTCACCTTACCATTACTTGCATAGATGGGTGTTACAGCAGCAGGTTTAGGTGATGCCTGTTTATCCGTCACTAGTACCTTTGGTTCCCTAGTATCATCAAACGCTTCATTATGGGTCTGGTAAGCGTTCTGACGTATCTGCTCAATCTTCGCCAACACCTTATCCATCTGAGATTTCAGAACCTCACCACCAGCGCCCGGTTTGATACTGGCAACCATACCCTCAACAATAGGCCATTCGCGTTCGGTCATTGACCCGATACCACCACCTTGTCGTGCCAAATTCAAACCTGTCTTTTTGACACTAGCCCTAAACTCATCAATCAATCCATCTACATCAGATGCACCACCCCCTGGCATGGATGGGAGCACCCCCATCACCCCAGTAGACCGCCATAAAGATGGGTGATTGGCAATCGCATTGGCCTGATTTATCATATTCGACAAATCGTCATCCATTGCACGCAGCACACCACTAGATTTAGCGCCTAGTTGTTTCTTCTTATCAATTTGTGCAGGTGTCATTGGCTTTTCACCACCACTGGTTGCACTCTTAGACTCAATACCCAATCGCTTCATTTCAGCCATCAGTTGGGCGATCTGACCTCGCATCGCAGTAGCCTCAGATGCTGATTGTTTACGCTGATCTGCACTGTACCGAGAATCTTCTGAACGTAACTGAGCGTCTTTTTCACGCTGTTCAAGTTCAAGTTTTTTCAATTCAGCTTGTTGTAACAACTGGTCACGCTTGAACTGGAGTGCTTCATTTTCAACGAAATCCTGTTTCCGAGCAGCCAGCGCAGCAGCAGCCTCCTGCTTCTCCAACTCACGACCCTTGAGAAGCAGTTGCATCGACAACCGTGGGTCAATGGTTCGCAGTTCAGCAGCTTTCGCCAACATACCCTTGGATGTGTTCAGGTCAGAGTCTGGTGAACTCATAACCTGTTGGGTCTTTTGTGCGCGTGCCTCATTCGGGTCTACATACCCTGTCGCTGCACCCACAGCATTACCGAGTGCTGAACCAGCACTCAACATACCGTATCGAGCAGACTGACCAAGCCCCATTTGGGACATTTGCATATTGCGCGCATCTTCCGCTGCTTTACGCGCAATTGCGACTTCTTCTGGTGTCTGAAACGACAACATACCCATATCAGCCATTATTAACTCCCGAATGAGTAGTTTTTCAACCAGTTCCAACCACTTTGCAACGTACCACCGACTGCGTTCTGAACAGCAGGGTTTCCAGCGGCGCCAGTCAGAATATCAGCCCACGGATTACCATTCTGCTGTGCAGCGTTCGCCTGGGTCTGTGCGGCACTTAACATGCCCTGGTTCAGATACTGACCAGCGTTGGCATTCGCTGTGCTGGTGCTCGCTCCAATGGATGTACCCAAGTCCATCGCATTCTGACCCATACCCTCAATAGTATTGGCTGTACCGAGTGCTGTGGTGTAAGGTGATGCCGCGGAGGTCTGCACACCGTACATACTGGACAATAGGTTCCCACCAGTGCCGGTCAGCCCTGCACCGAACTTGGCGTAGTCCATACCACCTTGGGTAGCATTCGCTGCCAGTTCACGATCCTGCTGGAGTTGTGCGTTGTAGTAAGCCTGCAACTCGGGGTTAGACGCAGACATACCCGCATCACCACCGACCATCAGACCAGTTCGCCCAGTAGCTGCCAGCCGCGCCTGTAGATCAGCCATACCAGTCGCACGACTGCCAGAGAGCATGGTCATCTGGTCGTTGTAATACTTCTGCGCCTGCGCCTGTGGGTCAGTAGCTAGGTACTGATTACCGAGTGTCATTGCCCGTTGTGCAGCATTACCCATTGGTGCTGTGGCTGCTTGTGCACCGAGATACTGATTCAACAGACCACCAGATGCATTCATGATCTGCGCCTGCTGACCTTGCAGCATTGGGTTCAGTCTGTAACCGGCAGCAACCAAGTTCCCGTTTGCGTCATAGGCGAAGTCAGATTTACCAAAGTTGGTCGTAACACCCACTGGTTTGAACTTCGCAGCATCGGCAGCAATCTGTGCAGCACGAATCTGCGCGTCGGCTTGTGTGTTGGCAATGTTGGTGTTGGTGTTGGCGTTCATCATGCCGCCGATTCCACTCATCACACCACTACCGAGGTTGCTGAACACCCCCGACATTCCAGATAGACCCGCACCACCAGATGCCAAAGATGCTGCCTGAGTGCCCGAGTACCCCATCTCACTGAGCATTGCGGTGTCAGCGATGGCGTCACCAGTTAGTACATACCCAGCTTCACCCGCACCAACACCGGGAACAAATGTTCCAGGTGCACCAGCAGACGCACCACCAGACGCTGCACTCGCACCACCCAAACTACCAGCAGCGTATGTGGCTCCAGCGAGTGCTGCACCAGTTCCGATACCGTTCCAGAGGGATTGATTGAATGAGTTGCCACTGGCGCGTGACATGAGTGCTGCGGCTGCGGCTGCACCAGCGGGACCACCAAACACACCACCAGCTACAATTACACCTGCTTTGAGAATGGGTACTTTGGCGATTTCCTGACCAGTCTTTTCGACTGCACCAATAAGACCGCCACCACCACCGTCCGTACCGAGTGCCGAACTTACAGTGTCTGTGATTTTATTTACCGCACCCATCAGGTTCTCCTAATACAAATACCATCTCATACATCCTATCCTCACCATCGTCTATCTTCCTAATAGTAGTAGGGAAAATACAATAGCGGGATATGTCGTTTATGCGAGGGTTATCGTAATACGTGACGGCCCGACCATATTCTACCCGCATTGTGGATAAAAATGTGTTAATCGCATCTGTCAAGTCTTTACCTGAACCGCCACTGAAACAGTGGAATTCACAAACACCCGAATTGTCCTGATATACGATGATTACGTTGTCGGCAATGAAATACTTTCCGCCGATTGCGGTGTACTTCTCAAACATAGACAAAACACCATCAAGTGAGTAAACCCGACCTTGATGGTTCTTGTGGAAGTCTGATGTGAGTATCGATATTACATCGGTTGTCACTCTGTGATGCCTTTGGCTTCAAGCATGGCTGCGTGTTGCGCGTCCATTGGCTTGAACTGTCCGTTCTGAACATATCCGACAATCTTACGTTCTTGGTCAACCACCATCGATCCATCATCCGATACAAGATATTGTTTTCCGCCGAACTGGGCGATACCTTCGGAGACTTGAACCTGTTGTCCTTCGACTGAAACAACACCGTTATACCCACCACCGGGTTGACCTTGTGTGGGAGAGTTAGGTTGCATCATACCCATATCAGCCTCCTAGAAACTCGGGAATCGGCGCTGACTTCCTGCGGATTTTCAGCACTTCTTTGCTGGGCGCTTCTGGCGATTCTGTTTGGACGGCTTTTGTGGCTTCAACATCTTTTACTTCCTCGTAACCTTCATGTTTCAGCAACCCCGCAATATCACCCTCCAAATGGAACGTGACTGTGTTTCCAGACCGCTTGCAACGAAAAGTTTTTGACATAAAAATACCCCGCCGAAGCGGGGTTCAAGGAGGATTACCAGCCGGGTCGACCCACGATGAACTTGCAAATGGTGGATGCCAAGTCGATGGCACCGGCGCTGTTGTTGAGCAGCGTGAGCGTTACGACGTTTGCGGC
>OFRG01000508.1_pt1 | contig 14597 bp, 28 predicted proteins | sample 1543071 | NCBI WGS metagenome assembly OFRG01 (sample SAMN07774222, study PRJEB24372) | wastewater metagenome | isolation source: WWTP Verbania (Effluent) | place: Italy: Verbania | collected 2015-12
AGCGCCAGCGAGACGTTGTGTCGAGCTTTGCTCGAGGGCCCTTTAAACAATAGCTATACTTGTGTCTTATTTAATGCTATCCAAAGGTTCTTTACTGCTTGTTCTGGGGAGGAGCCGTTACCTTCTGTCCATGTTCCATATCTTTTTACTGCTCTGAACCTCCTTGATTTTCCATCCTCATTCCACGGTCTGTCCATAAAATCAAACTCTTCCCCACACTCTTCTATGAGTTCTGAGAGGGACGGAACTTTAGCGACAAGACTCTCAGCTTTTAGTTCGTCTAGTGTGTAAACCGCCTCATCTCTAACCCTCCAGAACTTCCCTTTTTCGAGGTCTGGTCTTGTGGTAACAACTTGTTCCCACCCATCGTTCCAAATTATCTGCATGTAAGCGGGTCTCATCCCTTCTGGTTGAAACGTAGGGTCTTGTGGAAACCCAGCATCCTTTAGTTCTTTGCAGTCCTCATAAGTTAATTTCATATCCTAATAGTAGCATATACCAAGTGGGTGTCAAACGATTTCTGGGGATAACGGATTGGTTTTAGAAGAGGTTGTTTAGATTCTGTTTTAGAGAGAAGGTACAGGGTTCTTCAACAACAGAATACTTTGGTTATTGTTGGGAGAGATAGGGACTCCTTTTTTATATATTAGACGGTAGGGGTAACATAAGGGTACCCACCCCCTCTTAACCTTGACAGTCTTCCACTCTCATTGTCCTATACTTAATTGACAACCCATAGTATGTGTGGTACTACATTGTCGTAAAATGTATATTTTCAGACTCTAAAAAAACTGACCTACAAGGCCAGTGTTTTGTTATCTATGCTATATCCCTACTTACTACTCCTCTGTAGTGTTACCTTGCACACTTCCCTGCCCCCATACAGTACGCTTAGTAGTACCGTCTTTCATTTGCTCTTCTTTTATGGTGACTTGTGGTGTCATTATCTTGTGAATATCAGCTAAAACTTTGTGTAATTGTGCTACTTCGTGCACACTCATCTTATCTAGAAGCTGTTCGTCAGCTAGTTTTTGCTCGATAGAGCTGCTAAGTATCCCCATGCTAGCTTTATTCTTGTTTAGTATCTGTTCCACTGCTACTTGATACGCTTTAGTGTTCTCTACAATAGAAGGTGACTTAGCAGTACTCTCACTAAAACCCATAGCAATAAGAGCATCATGTTTATTCATACCCTTTTTCTTTAGCTCAATATACTCCCGTGCTCGTTTTATCTTGTCTTCACTCACTTCGTAGTCCATAACTTATATTATTACATATACAATACCATAACCATGTCAAGTGTCAATAGCGACAATACCGTTATATATCAAGCTAAAAAATACTTAGCGTGCTAAGTATCCTCTAGGCTAACATATATCACTGTGTTAGTCTACTAAGCTATCTACTACAAAGCAACTTTGTTGCGCATAGCGTGGACTTAGTCGACAACTGAGTCCACTATAGAACGTAGCACCTTGTAGCACCATGGAAAACATCCAATGATCGTTAGTATAATAAGTATAGCGTACATGGTGTTATAGTTTGACGCTAGTAAATACCCCGTCCCAAGACGTGCCGTAGTGTGTTATACCCCATACGTACATGTCAAGCTTGCTATTGTAGAATACAATCTCGTTAGTGTTGCGCTCCAGATACTCGGCCCCACTTTCTGTAATAATGTAGTCCTGGTATATATCGTGGTATTCATGGTTACAGTTTGTGTACTCATCGGCCTTACACTCTTCCTTTGTCTCGTGTGTGTAGCAGTAGTCAGTCTCGCCGTTGAATACTTCCCAGTCGGAAAACTCGTCGCTGTTTCTTATGTTGATGTTTAGCACACAGTCCCCAACTCTTCTGGCTAGTTCACTGTAGCTTACCTCTTCTGTTTTGTATTCGTACTTGTTTTTGTAGTCTGTTGTCATAGTGTTAGATGTTAGAGTAAGCTACTTTTGCTGTTATTGCGTTACTAAATGTTTCTCTGGTGACTAGTTTTTGATTCTTTCTTATTGTGATGATATTATCCCATTCGTTAAGAATGATGGTATAACCGTTTTTTGTTTTTGTCATAGTGTTAGATGATCTTAAATTGATAGTTTTGTAGTCTGTAATCAATACCTTTAGACTTAAGATACCTTTGTGTCTCTGTCATCCCTAAGCTAAAGTAAGGCAGCCTTAAGTCTTTATAATGATTGTATACGTTCCTATTAAGTAGCTTTGTAGCTTCTGCTCTTGGTATGTATATAGTGCCGTGTATTACACAATCACACCACGTGTGATAGCCTCTGTTGTAGTTAGTTACTTTTAGCATACTATTCTTGCATTGCCTTTACTGCTAGTAATGTTTCGTTTATCTGTTCTTCTGCTAGCTCCTGTTCGTCGTTGTCTAGCTCGCCGGATTCTATCTTTTGGTTAAGTAGTGCTAGTAGTGCGTCTTCTATTAGTTGGATCTGTTTCTTTGTTAGCATGGTGTTTACTTTATAGTGAAGTCATTATACTTATAAACACCAACACTTGTACTATTAGTATAGCCCATGTAATCACGTCCACCTTTCTTTTTCTCTTGGTATACTCCTTTGAGTATTCCATCGACTGTAATATCTCTTCTCTTAAGTTGGTGTGTTTCATCTTGTTAGGCAGATAGTTGGTAAGCTCTATCTATACTTAGTAAATCACACACAAAAACCCCTGCAAGGGGGTCAAGTGACTAAACTGTGGAAAACTCAAAGACTGCCTTTGTTTATAGTATCTAAACGATAGTCTCTAGCCCTAATATCTCAGCGCTTACTCCTAGTAACATTCCGGTACTACCGGCTAAGTCTCTGATTGACTGCTCACTAGTGACTACGTTTTTTATCTCGTTAGTAACTTTCTCAAAGCTTGACAATACATCAGAAGTGTTGTCTTGACATAATTGTAATACTGTTGCGCCGTTAATCATACCTAAATAGTAGACTTCTTTCAACTGCTCGAATGTGTAATACTTAGTTTCAGATTCACACTCACCTTGAGCACCTGAATTACCTAGCTCGGAAGTTTCACTTCCTAGCCGAGAATTTGTTAAATTCTCTAATTCCGCAGAATCAGAATTTTTCAAATCACCAGAGACTTTTGGTTCTTGATCCATGTCCATACTACTCGATAACTGGCAGTTCCTCAGGGCGTAGTTTATTGACCCCACCCTCTTGGTATACGCGTTTTAGATCAATAGGCATGATGGTAAAGTCAACTCCGTACTTAATACTAAGTAGCTTGTACTGCTCTGAGAACAACGCTAAGCGCTCTGCATACGGCAAGTCTATTGGCTTAGTAGTTATTTGCTTGACCGCTTTCTTTACTTTTGATTTTACTTCTTTTATTGTCATACTTCTTAGGTTTTTTGGATATTCAACTACAAATGTCATTGTAATGTTGCTAATCGTTGTTTAGTTAATGGTAACCATGGGTGCTTAGTAATATCAGGTGACTGGTAGAAAACCGATTGCTTCCAGTCATTCACCGCAGCCTCGTGGTCGTAGTCTAGTGGGCCGGCTAGAACGCTGGCTCTGTCTGTTGCGCTGGAGATGATTTTGGGGCTGTAGCAACTGTTTCTGCTGTTGCTGCTCCCAGGATACCAGCCTTCATGAGCGCGTTAGTAACCTGTAGCTTCCACACCTGTAGCTCAGCGATTTGTCGCGCTAGTAGTTCTTCAGCTTTAGGTGTTTCAAAGTTGAGGTACGTCTTACCATCCTTACCAACCTGGGAAGTAATGATTACTTCTACTACGTCACCTTCCTTCCAGTCTTTGTTACCTGCGTTCTGAAATCCTGACAACCAAGCGTCACCGTGTTCAGCACACTTGATTGCTAGCTTAGTGTATGGCTTACCAGCCTTTGACATAAGTGGCTTACCTTCCTTGTCTTTATCATTTGAATAAACTCTCGTTAATGTTATTTTTTGCATATATGTTATGTGTATACACTTCATTATATCTTATAGCAGTTTGTTGTCAACTTAAAGCTGTGGATAAGAACAAGTAAGTTTTTAAATCTACGCGTTAGGTATAACTTGACATTATTTGGTGTAGTGGTATAGTTAGTTAATGAAACAATCTAAGACACCCAAGACACCTAAGACACTTGCCGATATTAAACAAGTCTCTGTTCCTGAAGGATACTTTGCTCAAGACCCTACTGTACACGTTCCTGAGAATCATATCTATGACATACAGGACATCAAACTTACTCCGCTTGGTGCTTTGGTGTACATAGGTAACGCACCGTACCCACATAAAGGTATCCCCGTTGGTGAAGCTGTAGGTCAACTTAACACCCTTAAAGAGTACACTAAGCAAAAGCTGTACTCTTTTCCAACACCAAACTCTTTTGTTAGGGACTTTAATGTTTTCTTCTCTAAATGCTTTTATTCTTACAGGGTTAACCTTAAGTCAATGTGTCCTGCTGCGAGAAACCTGAGCTATGTTATTAACGACATACTCACGGAGCTTGGTATATCCACACCTACTGAAAGACTACTGTTCTCGTATAATCTCTCTCATGTCTTTGAGTTCGATGACGCATACAGGTATAGGATCCAAGACATAGCCACCATGATAAACGCTATTAGCCTGTACAAGAACCCTCGCAAGGAGTTAAAGAGAGTGTTTGATATAGCCGTCTCACGTGAAGTACACACACCACAAAAAGCTAAGATGAGGAAAATCTATAATCTTATCTTACTTGCTATGTACATCCCTAAGGTCAAGCGCGCCATAGCTGCTGTGGTTCCTTTCTACCTTAATCTCATAAGACTAGACAAAGGAGACGCTTACTGGGCTGGGTTTAAAGACAACTACAACTTCCAAGGTATCACTCATGAGACTCATAAGGCATGTAACCCAATACCCAATATGTGGACTATTGACTCTAATAACTAGGTATGTATACTAATACACGGGAGCACTAAAAGTGGGCTGATCTCTCAACATTGTAAAGTCACAGAACAAACAATTAGTCACGCAAGTCGTGGCTTTTTGTTTACTTGACAAGAAATATAGGTTTGCTATACTAGTATCAGCCTTTTGGTTACCATTGAGACTTATTATTATCTACCAATCACACTCAATGGGGTTGGTGGGTAATAATAGGTAGGGAAATGTGAATTGTAAACAACTGAAAGGCTAATTAACAATTAGTCTTTTTTAACATGTCATTATATAACATTCCTTTCTACAACGCTTTGTTGAGAAAGCCTCTTTACCAGGACAAAGGTAAAACAAAGCACGCAGTGTATTCACACGTATTAGTGTACGGCGCTATTGTAATTCATTCTCAGGGAGATCTAGGCTGTATTGCCTCAAACGAGACTATTGCCAAGGAGGTTGGTATGTCAGCAGCAACTGTCGCTAACGCAATATCAGACCTAAAGAAAGCCGGTTGGTTGAAAGTAGAAATGCGCTCAGCAAGTATGCGTTCAAAGATATTTCCTATGCTAGGTATATGTGTTTTAAACGGGCCTTCAGCTTCATTGGAGAGTGAAACGTCTTCACTGCAGGATGAGGGTGCTTCATTGTACAGTGAAACACGTTTCATTGTAGCAGGAAACACGTTTCATTCTACAGTGAACATAGATAACAATATAAATAACAACTTAGAAGACAGTTTAGATAACAGTAAAGATATTAACAATTGGCAAGCAATTGTTTTCTACTTTTATGGAAAGATAGCCCCCTCTACTCCTCCAAAGGAAAGATTCCGCAGAACAACTAAAGAGGCGGCGCTTCACCTGCTTTCGCTTCACTCAGAGGAAGTTATAAAGCGTAAGATAGACGCTCTGGCCGCCGACTTTAAACAAAAACAGTTTGTTACTCGGTTTGAGTTGTTCTGTAACAAGTTCGACTCTTTGCAAAACAAGTTTACTCCGACAGCAACCACCTTCATGAGCTCTAAGGTATCTCAGAGTAACCCTAACGAACTACCGCCTGACTTCTAATACTGCGTATCAGAATGAAACAACTTCTAATAATTGCCCTTGACAGTTATTTAATCCATAGTATTATCTAGTTATGAGAGAAATCGTTGTCAGGGACAAGGAGGGCAGACTCGCCAGAATAGAAGGAGAGTTGTTCATAGGAGAGTACGACCAGTATTATAATCCCATCTTTGAGAATGATTACGTGCATGTTGACGTAGAGACAGGGTTTGGTAGCTCTGTTGGTATGATGGCTAAGGTAGAGTGGTGCCAAGATTGTAGAGCCTTCCATGTTGGTGTAGTGGATGAGTTGCTACAAGAAAGAGAGTCCGTGTTTGAAGGTATGCCTTCAACAATTATAAAAGTGGTTACTCATAAGTCCTTACATGCGAAAACTTCCTAAGATAAAAACACTTGAGAACAAGCTATGGATCCTGTGTAAAGAAATCACTAGGCTCAAGTACATCAATACTTGTTTCACCTGTCCTAAAGAAGATTTGTTCGGCAAAGAACTCCACACAGGACACTTCTTAAAGAAACGTATCTTGCCTTATGAGATGAAGTACGATCTGCGAATACTTCGCAACCAGTGTAGTAGATGTAACTTACGTGGTAACGGTAACGAGGGACTGTACGCAATCAACCTAGTAAAAACAGAAGGTGTTGAGTATCTCTTACAGATAGACTCTGATGTAAGATATTACTCTCTCGTAGAGGAGATGGGTACAGCCGAGAAAAGAGAGTACCTACTCAAAAAGATAGACGAATACAAACAAATTAAAAGAAGATATTTAGACATAGAATAATGACTCCAGAAGAACGAAGAATACAATACGCAAAGATAGTCATAGGCTGCATAGGTTTATACCTGATGTATGGGCTATTGACAGCTATTAACTCTGTGGTATAATATATTGCATCTGTTTACCTAGTGTGATATAATATGGTACCTACAAAGTAATATTAGTGGGGAATACCAGAAATATCTCAAACAGAGGCGTTAGGCTGTCACTTGACAGCCTTTCTGCTTTATGATATTTTACTTTTATGAGATACCTACAAACACCTAACTTTGACACGAACTCTGTTCCTGACAAAGGCTTTATTATACACGGCACACTCGGATCCTACGAAGGTGCTGTAGCATGGCTATGCACACCACCAAACAAACGTAACCCTGTTTCTTACTCATCAGCTCACTACGTTGTTTCTAAACTTGGTGCAGTAACACAACTAGCTGACATCAAGACACGTACATGGCACGCAGGGGTAGTCAACAAGCCAGACACTTACGCTCAGCAGGTCCTCCCTAAGATAGCAGGACTATATAAAAACCCTAACGATAGCTTTATTGGTATTGAGCTAGAGTGGAACGAGGGGGATATTATCACTAATGCTCAGTACGACGCAGTAGCCCAGATAATTAAGTCATCTGGTATACAGAACCCCGTTGTCCTTACCCATTCTCAGGTAACGTCATACAAGCCTGACTTCGGGGACTACACACCTACTGTGTTGCAGAACATTAACTCTAGGCTCGTGTCCACTCCGTCAAAGGAAGAAATTAAACAACAAATAATCAACTTAGTTAAATCATTGTAACCATGAAATTTTCACTTACACAAACAGGTAACTTTACAGCGTTTATACCAGTAATAATCTTACTACTGTCAGCTTTTGACATTAAAGTAACTGAGTCAGAGCTAACAGAAATCATAGCAGGACTAGTTGCTGTAGCAGGTATACTTGTTTCCATCTACGGAAGATACCGCCAAGGAGACGTCAACACTCTCGGTGTTAAAACACCGTCTACTGACCTACGATAAAAAACCACCCTTGTGAGGTGGTGCCCCAAAACGGGGACTTAAACTGACTGGCCGACCCACAGGGTGACCTGGGTCTTGGTCGTCTCGTCGTACATGACCAGCTTGGCTGGTTTGTCGTTGAGATACACCAGGACGTAGTGCTTGGTCTGGTCGGGCAGCGCCATGCCGACAGCACATTTGACAACCGCCTTCTTCTTGTCGTTGGAAAAGGTAAGCACACCTTCCTTGTCGAACCAGCAGGTGCCGACGTAGACGAGCTTCTTGCCTTCAAGGTGAGGTAGCAGTTCGTTCGCCTTCGCAGGGAACGACATCGCCACCAGCACCAGGATCAGGCCGATGTAATACTTGATGTTCATGATCACTCTCCTTCTGTAGCTCGCATTTCTTTGAGCACGTTCCACCATTACCCCAGCGGCCATAAAAACCCTGGTCGATTGCCTTGCCACAAACACAGCAAGGGTTGAAGGTTAGCACAACCTCCTTAGTGCGTTCTGACTTTGGCGTGTAGTCAGGTATGACTGGGTTCCTGAGTTTTTCTCTCATGGTCGAATCCTCTTATTTTGACAAGATGTTGAAGCTCCGAGTGCCTTGCAAGGAACCCTCTCATGTGGAGGTATTTACACTCCCACACGACTGAAGTTATGTTTCGGAGCTTTGTGGTGTCTCTCCACACAATCCCACCGATGACCACAGGCTCGCAACCATCAATGATGGTGCTTACTGCTTGACGGTCAGCCAGGGTGAGCGCCAAGTGTTTTAGTAAAGGTCTCATGTTCCTCCTTTAAAGGTTGACCAGGTCCTGGCGGAGGGCATGGTTACCCTCGGCTTTATGCCAGGTCTATACAAAGTGTATACCTGTTGGTTTCTTTGTCAATACACTTACTCACAATCCACAGATTTCGATTGACAATGCGCACACGATTGTTAAAATGTAATAATGAAAATAGAAAAATCACCAGCAAAAGAACCACAAAAAGTTAATGCACAGTCACTAAAGAACCTCAGACTACTACACAGACAATACGTATTCCAACTCAAGTCAATTAAATATAAAACAAGAGAAACAGAAGAGATATATAAACAGATCCACCAGGTACACAGCATAATTATGCTGCACAAGGAAATAGAAGATTACAACAGACTCGCCGTAAACCGTTGTAAATTCAGGCTTACTGACACATGTGAAGCAGTGTTTAACAACAACTTCAAGCACTACCAACTACACGGTAACTGTTGTAGTGAGTGCTCAGCGTTTGCTTACAACTCTACGCTTTATCGTTAATTACTTATCCACACTTTTATGTTGACTTATTTACACACTAGAGTACAATCATAATATGACACTAAAGTCAATATTAAAAAAACAATCAAGATTAGAAAATTTTATTAAGTCAGAGTTTCCTGATACTAACAATACAGGAAAACCGATAGACAAGTTGACAGCAAGTATACCATACTAAACATAAATGTCAATGGTATTATTTAATATAACAAAAATCACAAATGTCAATATTTACGAACACCAAAATGTGTTGTAGACTACTAACAGTAAGTTCATTAACAGGAGTCAATCATGAATGCTAAAGAGCTAGAAGCGTTCCTGGTTGAACACCAGGACAAAGACAGGGCGTGGCTTGTCGCTAATACAGGACGGTCTGCTCGGTGGATTAACGAGACACAAGCGAAGCTACGGCTCGCTGGTAAAATTGGCGAAGCGGTTGGTCAAGGTGTTAAAAAGCCTACTCTTACCGCAGAGCAGCAGTTTGAACTGGACATGGAGAAAATCCGTGCTTCACGAGAAGGAAGCGACGCAAAATACAAAGTGGCACTTAACGAAATCCACAAGCTGCAAGAGCGTATTGAGGGAATGCTCAACGTAAGTGGCAAAGTGGAGACGTTTGAGATAAAGCCATCTGACAAAGCAAAAACAGAAAGTGTTGCGTTTGCTATTGCTTCAGACTGGCATATTGAAGAGCGTGTTGACCCTGAAACGGTCGGCAACACAAACTCATACAATCTTGCTGAGTCAAAAAGAAGGGCGTCTAACTTCTTTGCCAACACCGTTGATTTGGTGAAGAAAGAACAAGCAAAGACACACATCGACACATTGGTCGTTGGGCTGCTCGGAGACTTTTTTAGCGGCTATATCCACCCTGAGTTGGTTGCTTTATGTGAAGTTGGACCAGTACCAGCTGCAATGCTCGCAAAACAGTACATTGCTTCTGGAATTGACTATCTTCTAAAAAACACAAAGCTAAAACTTGTTTTCCCTTGTGCGGTTGGCAATCACTCCAGGATTACCGACAAAGTGCAGGTTGGGAACGAGTATGCGATGTCTCTTGAGTGGATGATTTACCACGACCTTGCAGAGCGATACGCCAAAGAAAAGCGTGTAACGTTTGTCATAACAAAAGACTACTTCAACACCATTACTGTATACGGTGAAAAAATCCGTATGCAACATGGACACAGAACAAAGTCTGGTGGTGGGTATGGTGGTATTATGATACCGCTAACAAAAGCGGTACATAAAAATAATCAAGGGGAAGCCAAGCCCCCAGTTCTTGATATATTCGCCCACTATCACCAACGTATGCACGTAGGTAACATAATGGTCAACGGTTCGTTGATTGGGAACACTCCGTATGGGTATACACAAGGCCTTCGAGGAAAACCTGAGCAGCAGTTCTTTTTGTTCCAAAAAGGTTACGGTGTTACCATCGTTGCTCCGATTTTTGTGGAGTAGGAAGGGCTACGGCTCTTCCTTTTTATTTTGGGCAGCGCAAGCATAAGCCCCACTAACTTAAAGGAAACAACATGGAAATCAAACCAACAAACCCTAAAGACAGTGTAGGTATCCGTAAGGTACCCATGCACGTTGTATCAATGCCTGTGGTCATGGAAATGGCCCTCGGCATGATGGAAGGTGGCCGTAAGTACGGCTCCCATAACTATCGTGTAGCAGGTGTGCGTGGTAGCGTCTACTTTGATGCTGCAATGCGTCACCTGTCAGCATGGTGGGAAGGACAGGACATCGATCCAGATTCCGGCCTTTCACACATCACCAAGGCTATGTCATGCCTACACGTCCTCAGGGACGCCATGATGAACGACATGTGGAACGACGACCGTCCGCCCAAGTTCATCAACCAAGAGTGGGTCAGTGAGTTCAACAAACTTGCTGGTCAGATCATCGACAAGTATCCCGACTCAGTGGCACCGTTCACTGAAATCGGCCAAAAACAGGAGAAGTAAATGTACATCCTCTGGTTGATGCTTGCCAATGCTGGCATCTTCTGGCTTGAGTACGTCTACCGTCACGGTAGCTACGGCTCATTCGTTTCAGCACTCCCGTACATCATCGTACCCATTTTCATGGGCCAAGTTGGTCTTTACTATGGGTTTCGTGCAGCACCAAACCTGCTTTTCGCAGGTGCGCTGTTCACGTTGATGAACATAGGCCTACGGGTGATAAACTCGTACCGGCTTGGTGAGTATCTGAACTACTACAACTGGACAGGGGTTGCGTTGCTCATCGTAGCAATGTTTCTTCTCAAAGTGAAATAACAAAACCGCCCATAGAGGCGGTTGTTTTTTATTTAATGCGCATTCTTCAGTAGTGAGGGTGTCTAGGTGTTGGTACTTGGAGAAGTCTAGGGTGAGGTTCATGTTAGTGCATTGCTAGTTTGTTTTTCTTGTGCGTGAGATGCCAATTAGGACAAAACTCACACCTATATGCTCTTATTTTTGACAGTTGTCTTTTCGACATTTTTTCTGCCTCTCTTTTTGCTATCTGTTCGTTGTAACTTGTCTTGAGAAGAACTGGGCACTTCGGAAGATGCAGGAATTTTGTTGTAGTCTTCTTGTGAGCGGGTGTTGGTGATTTCACCTTCAAGGAAGGCAATACGACTTCCACTTTTAATGTACTGGACTTGCCCTGTTTCTGGATTAACGACTTCAATAGCGTGTGGATAGTATGTAGAGTTTTTCTTATTCTGTTCCCACATACAACCGTCAGTAACGATATAAATGTTTTCATGTTTACTCATAGTGTTTTTATTTAATGCGCACAATGTAGGAGGTAAGGAATTGGCGAGATTTTATCAGCGGTTGAAACATTTCTGCAACCGTTCCGTACTCGTATAGTCACCTTACATAACAATTACATTCGATGGATTTTTACTTTTACTTCTAATTGTTGACCATCATACGTCTCCGCACTCCTACATTGTATTCACTAACTGTCATATACCTTTGGGGAAGCTGTTTTTGTTACTACGGTCTGATTTTTTGGAGATTTTGACCACCTTCTCCTGACGGATTTTAATTATCGGTTGCCACCTTTTACAGCTAAGTGTTCCACCTACTAAGTAACATTCTTTTCTCTCCTGAGACACACGACTGTCATATACCTGTGAAGACCGTTCTTTGTAAGTTGTTAAGCTAGCACTTACTGGGGTAAAATTATAAGTTTTACAGAATCGGACAAGCCTCAGAGATATACGACTGTCATGTGCCTGCACTAGACCGCGGTTACGCCTTCACTGCGGATTCCTAGAAGTATTACTTACCTTGAGCTTATTAGCACGACCTTACGGAAGAACCTTTGGTAATCAATTCGTAAGATTTATATCTTTTTGGAATTTGTTTTGTGTGAGGAATTTGTCTAGTGTAGACACACGACTGAGATGTACTGAGCACAGGGCACTTGGATTTATATAGGTATGGTTACTACCACCACTGTAACCCTGTGTACAGCACACCTCTGAGAGAGACTGTAGGTAGCTTGGCTGGAGTTTTACAAACTCAGTCATATTTCTATAACTCGTCCTGACTTATTAGTCGCCAGCCTCCTCCAAACTACATTCAATCTCCCTCTGAGATACCCAGGTGGCGGGCAACTATAACGTTGTTGCCTGGTGATTATGTTGACTAGTCTTAACCACGGACCACGATGGGAATGACCCACCATCTGAGTACCTCTGAGATACACTGGAAACCCCGTTTGAGTTTCTACCTTACTGCTTAGGATACGAATACTAAGCTGATAGACGGGACCATGTCCACTCAACTGACGGGCTTTACAATGTACCTCACTTATTAGCTTAGCAAAACGTTATGTTTTGTCAAGTTGCAGCTGTGTATAAAACAAAGAATCTTACTAGATTCTGCGTTAGGTGGGGATAAAAACAAAGACAGGTAACCCTGTCTGCGTTAGACAGCGCCAGCTGTGTATAACTCACTTGACTAAAAACCCCCATGGTTTATTATTAAGATACAACCATGAATAAAACCAATCAACAAAGTAAGTATAGTAATTATCAATCAGATAAATCCAAGATTTATCAATCGTTCTATCAGTCAGAATACCCAGCAATGGAGGATGTCTGCGATATTGTACTCGAAGAGCTTAACAACCTCAAGAGAGACCAAAGAATAACAGCAGAGAAGTCCTATGAGGATCTATTTGTTTCCCCAACAGGAGACGTGTATGTAGCTGATACTTACCCGGTATGGGTAGAGTATATTGACACTCATGGTGTAACCCAAGTTCCTTCATACGAACCTGATTTAGAAAACGCTTTGATAGTCGTAACAAAGCGAGAATTAGACATTCTAGTATAGTATGGCAGGAGAAAGAGAACGTGAGGAATGTATAGCTGAGATGATTTACAACTCTCAAGACAACCCACAAGACGACAGTTACGCGGTATTCATGATTGTCTTAGTCGTTGTCATTGTCTTTACAGCGCTATACTTAACATCTAAATAACATGCCCAAAAAAGTAACAAAAGAAAAAGAGATAGCCAGTATCAGTAAGTTTAAGAGTAACCCCTTCGCTAAGAAGTATAAGGAAGAGCTAAGCAAATACGAAGAATACAAAGAAAAACTTGAAGCATTAGAATCCGCCAACCAAGTAAAATCCTGGAAGCGTGGTCCAATAAGTGAAACAGTCAACCTCACCTACATCTTCCTAGCCTTCATCATAGGATTCTCACTGTGTGCGGTGGTGATGACACCGATTATTATTAACTCAATCTAAAACCATGCACAATCACACAAAAGACTGTCAGTATTGCCAAAGACACAAGAGAAAAGCATTAAACCATGTGTACACGTATTCTATTAACTCTATATAACAACATGGAAACATACAAAACAGTAATAACGCTATTTGTAATACTAATTTTAGTCGCTGCGTTTGTTGATACGAACAGACAAGCTCCTAATAAGGAAAATGTACAACAAAGTAAAGAACAGTTTATAACAATCAAAGACAAAGACGGCGCAATTATTGGTGGTGTACATAACCCTAATTACTAACTCTATATAAGTATGAAAGAAAATTGTGAACATAACTACTACATTATAAGAAGCTTTGTAATTTCTCACCCCTTCGGACTTCTTAACGGAGAGTCGCAGGAAGAAAAAGCTAATCCCACACACCTATCAATGGGGAGGGACGATATTTACGTTGTTTGTGGTAATTGTAGAAGTGTTAAAAGACTTAACGGCCTCAACTGACCCATTATTAACTTAACATAAAGATATGAGTAAAGACGGGTACTATGGCGACTTTGGTTCCTTTGCAGAAGAGCAGAGAGCTTACGAACAACACATGGCTAGCCAAGTACAAGAGCCTAACGTAGTTCCTTGCTTCAGGTGTGGCGACCAGATGTATGAAGAAAGTGAGGTGCCAGAAGGAAACGTGTGTATAAAACATTTAACCCTCTCTCAATAAACAAATTATGAAAGAACAAGCACACATTAGAGACATACTAGCTTTACCACTAACTTTAGTGGGGATGATTTGCATGTTCGCA
>OFRG01000510.1_pt1 | contig 14535 bp, 15 predicted proteins | sample 1543071 | NCBI WGS metagenome assembly OFRG01 (sample SAMN07774222, study PRJEB24372) | wastewater metagenome | isolation source: WWTP Verbania (Effluent) | place: Italy: Verbania | collected 2015-12
GGATCGATCCGCCAGCCGGCATCATTCTGCGGCCTGGTCGGTCTCAAGCCGACGTATGGACGGGTATCGCGTTCGGGTCTGCTTGCTATGGCGTCGAGCCTCGATCAGATTGGACCATTTACCAAGACCGTGGAGGACGCTGCTATCGTCCTTTCCCGTATTTCTGGATTCGATCGTCTGGATGCGACTACGGCTGATCTGCCCGCTAAGCGTTTCGAGGATTATCTCGATCGGGATATGCGAGGGAAGAAAGTCGGTATTCCGAAGGAGTATTTTTCCGATGCGCTGGATTCGAAAGTGCGTGCGGTCGCCGAAGCGGCGCTCGAGCGCTTCAAATCGCTCGGAGTCGAAGTGAGAGAGATCTCGTTGCCGCATGCGGAATACGCATTGCCGGTTTACTATATCCTCATGCCTTCGGAAGTCAGCTCGAATCTCGCTCGTTTCGATGGCATCAAGTATGGACTACGTATCAATGATGAGCGGGACCGCGCAGCGGAGACGAGCCGGCTCCTGGAGACCTATCTGGACAGCCGGGCCTATGGGTTCGGAGCGGAAGTGAAGAAGCGCATCATGCTTGGGACATATACGCTCTCAGCGGGGTATTATGATGCCTACTACAAGAAGGCGCAGAAAGTGCGTCAGCTGATCCGTCAGGATTTCGAGCGGGCTTATGAAGAAGTGGATTTTATCTTCTCCCCGACCGCTCCGGAAGCGGCCTTCAAGTTCGGTGCGAAAGGAGATGATCCATTGAAGATGTATTTGTCCGATATCTATACGGTGACAGCTAATCTCGCCGGAGTACCAGCGCTCTCATTTCCGATCGGAACCATAGAAGAAGATGGTAAGGATCTGCCGATCGGCGGACAGCTTCAGGCTCGCTGGTTTGATGAGGAGGGGATGCTCGGGCTCGCACACCAGTACGAGAGAGCGGCATAAACGCAATCGTCGAAAATACAAACCATTATGAATACGGATCCGTTTGCGATCTACGATATCGGCGGAACTTGGCTCGTGTATGCGGCCCAGTTCATAGAGCAGTCCTTCGTCTTTTCCGCGGTCAAGGCGTTTCTTTTGGTATATGTCGTCGTATTAGTGATCGATTTGGCGCTGTTGCTCTGGCTGCGCGGCATGGGAGATGATGTCAAATACATGCTGCACGGCACCAGTCGGCCGCTCATTTCGAAGAGCCAGATGATTGTTCGTTGGGAAAAGATTCTCGAGCGGACCGAGACCAACAATCCATCGCAGTACAAAGTGGCGGTATTGGAGGCTGAAGCCTTGGCTGAAGAAATCTTGTCGGGTATTGGCTGGAAGGGCGAGAATATGGATACCCGACTGGCTTCGGTGACGGATATTCAGCTCGAATCCCGGCCAGGATTGCTTGAAGCGCATCAGGTGCGCAACGCGATTATCCAGAATAGGGAATACCAGATCAGTCGAGAGGATGCTCTGGCGACTTTGGACCGCTATAAGCGCTTTTTTGATGAAGTTGAGCTGTTTTAGGTCTAAAATCTGGGAAAATATTTTAGACAAAATTCTATTGAGAGTTGTGTATTTTAAGTATTCTGGTATATTTCTTGGTAGGTTGGTTATGGTAACCAGCCCATTTTGGAGGATAGATCGTGAAAGTTCTTTGTGAAAAATCAGCTGGTGATCTCAAACGCGCAATCGATGCCTTGGATTTTGATCCGATAAAGTTCAAGCTTATGCATCCGGATGGAGCTCAGGGATGGTCACGAGAGTATGCTGATATCGTTGAAAGGCAGTATCGAAACTTCTTGTTCCTTTCGGTAACGAGTCAGACAGCAGTCGTTCCAACGAAAGACATCGATGCTTTCTGGCATACGCATATTCTGGATACAGCCAAGTATTTCCAGGATTGCGAAAAAGCATTTGGGTTTTATCTTCACCATTTTCCGTATTTTGGAATCAGAAGCGATGAAGATGAGCGGCATTTACAGGCAAGCTTTCAGGGCACTGAACAGCTGTGGCGCGAAACGTTCGGCGAGCCTATGGCCTCTGCTGGGAGTCATGGCGAAACCTGCGGCGTTTGCGGCGGATCATGCACGGCTTGCAGCGCGATTATTCCTGGTCATCAAAACGATGTCATGCAATCAGAATGGCGTCCCTCGCTGTAATTCTGGATTTCTATGGAGGTTTGGGGTCAGCGGAATATTGCTGACCTTTCTTTTTTCCCTCCAGTTTTTATAAATTTATGACTTTGTCATTTCAGAACTTTATTTCATCAATACAAGAAGTTTATCTTGATGACAAGCTTCTTGGTTTGCTGTGCGAAGAGAAAAAAAAGGAAGCAATGGAAAATGAAAAATTTATACAGGCATTTACTTTTTTGTATGACGTGAGAGGAAAGCAATATAATGGGTTTTATGTTTGCCCTCGAGAAATAGAAAATAAAAAGCTTCCGGTCATTTTGTTTAATCGTGGCGGAACAGGAATGTTTGGAGTTGTTAAACAGGGAGCGTTTTTTATCGGTACTATCGCGTCGTTCGTTCGGTCTGGATATATAGTGATCGGGTCGCAGTGCATGGGTTTCTCAGAAAACGGAGCTTTGGATGAAATGGGAGGTGAGGATTTCTATTCTGTTCTTGCATTGAAACAGCTCATTGATGCTGATGAATTCGCTGATCAGTCACGTATTGGGTTGTATGGCATAAGTCGCGGTGGTATGACAACATATCGTCTTTTAGCGGAAACCGATTGGGCTAAAGCAGCGGTTGTTGTTTCCGGTGTGACTGATATGATCGCAGATGCGAAGTTTAGGCCGGAGTTGGCTGAACATTACAAGAAGGTGTTCGGCGGATCAGAAAATGAGATGAAAAAACGATCAGTGATGTATTGGTCGGAGAAACTTCCAAAAAGCGTTCCAATTCTTATTATGCATGGTTCGGCTGATTGGAGGGTTGACCCAAGGCTGAGTCTGCGTCTTTCAGAGAAAATGATGGATTTCGGTATTCCTCACCGGTTAGTGATTTTTGAAGGAAATGATCATCACCTTTCTGAGAGTGCTGCTGAGGTTTCAAAGATGGAGCTGAATTGGATGGATCGATTTGTGAAGCAAGGAGGAATATTGCCGGTGCTTGAAAAACACGGAAAGTAGTTTTTATTACCCGGAACAGTAGGTGGGTACCTGATTGACAGAAGAAGAAAAAACTGATATTCTCTCCTCAACAAGGCCCTCGGGGCTTTTTTAAATCCGGAAAATATGAACGCTATCATCGGGTTCCTGGGAGAAGCGAAATCGGAGCTGTTGCGGGTCAATTGGCCGAGCCGCAAAGAAGTTATCCGGTATACGCTGCTCGTCGTCGGCATCAGCCTGTTCGTCGCGGTGTTCCTCGGGACGCTCGATACGGCTTTCAGCTGGCTCGTCGAGAGGTTCCTCCTCGGCACGGTCTAAATCATCATTTTTTTAAGGGCTATGGCGAAGCAGACACAACACCACGGACGCGCCTGGTACGTGATTCACACCTACTCGGGATACGAAGACAATGTCGCCCGCAATATGCGGCAGCGTATCGAGTCGATGGATATGCAGGATCATATCTTCGATGTGCTCGTGCCGAAGGAGAAGAAGATCAAGATCAAGGCCGGTAAGCGCGTGACCGTCGAGGAACGCATCTATCCGGGCTATGTGCTCGTCGATATGATGGTGACCGATGCTTCGTGGTACGTCGTGCGCAATACGCCGAACGTGACCGGATTCATCGGATTGGGGACGACCCCGACCCCGATCGACCCGAAGGAGATCGAGGCACTCAAGAAGCGCATGGGCGTGGATGAACCGAAATACAAGATGGATGTGCATGCCGGTGATATGGTGAAGATTACCGATGGGCCGTTCAAGAATTTTGAAGGCAAGATCGAAGGCATCGATGAGGCGAAAGGCAAGGTCAAAGTGCTCGTGTCGATTTTCGGCCGCGAGACTCCGGTCGAGCTCGACTTTCTGCAGGTTAAGAAAGTATAATTCGTTAGAAGAACCAATAATCAAGTATCAAGAATCAAAGAATGCTCAAAAACCAACTTCCAATAACCAAGAATGCTTCTTTCTGAGTTTTGGATCTTGAGTTTTGAAATTTGAAGCTTACTTGTATCTTGGGTTTTGGTGATTGGTAATTATTTCAATACTATGGCGAAGGCAATCAAGACAGTCATCAAATTGCAGATTCCGGCCGGCAAAGCCAATCCGGCTCCTCCGGTGGGACCGGCTCTCGGTCAGCACGGCCTCAATATCCAGGACTTCTGCATGAAGTTCAATGAGCAGACCAAGGACAAGATGGGTGATATCTACCCAGCTGAAATCACCGTGTATGAGGATCGGACCTTCTCGTTCATCCTGAAGACGCCGCCAGCCTCGGACCTTCTCAAGAAGGCCGCCAAGGTGGACAAGGGAGCTGCGAATCCGCTCAAGGACAAGGCGGGTAGCATCACTAAGGAGCAGGTGCGCGAAATCGCCGAGAAGAAGCTGGTTGATCTCTCAGCTAACGATGTCGAGATGGCGATGAAGATCATCGAGGGGACTGCTCGTTCGATGGGCATCAAAGTGACTGAATAATCTATCCAATTAATTTGTGGGAGTCTGCCGGTCGGTGGACGTTCGCACCACGAACAACCATATGAAGAGAGGAAAGACTTACCAGGCGGCTGCCGCTCTGGTGGATGTGAAGAAGGAGTACAGCATCGAAGAGGCGATCGCTTTCATCAAGGAGCACAAGATGGCCAAGTTCGATGAGTCGGTCGAGGTGCACATGCATCTCTCGATTAACCCGAAGAAGTCGGATGAAGCAGTCCGCGCGACTGTCGTGCTGCCGAACGGCACCGGCCGGGTGCTCAAGGTAGCCGTGGTGACGTCGACCAAGGAGAAAGAGGCGAATGATGCCAAAGCTGATCTCGTTGGTGGCGAGGAGCTGATCGCTGATATCAAAGACGGGAAAGTGAATCCAGGCGCTGACTTCGATATTCTCGTGGCGACTCCGGAAATGATGCCGAAGCTCGCGCTTATCGCGAAGATTCTCGGGCCGAAGGGTCTGATGCCATCTCCGAAGACTGAAACAGTGACCCCGAAGATTGCCGAGACCGTCGAGGCCCTCAAGAAGGGCAAGAAGGCGAGTTACAAGAACGATGATACGTCGAATATCCATGTCGCTATCGGACGTCTTTCTTTCTCGGCGGCCGAGCTCGCTGAGAACTATGCCGCTTTTATGGAGTCGATCAACAAGGCGAAGCCGGAAGCGCACAAGGGCAAGCTTATCGAGACCATGTCGCTCTGTACGACGATGGGGCCAAGCATCCGCCTCAAGGCTTAGTTTATACGGACGTTGAATCGCGCTTTCCGGACTCCAAAAGCAGATTTTTTCCTCGCTATCGCCTCAGAAGTCTCGGGCGGCAGAAAAAATCTCTTTTGCAGTCCGGAGTAGCGATTTCGAAGTGATAAATGACCCAATCCGGGTCATTTTTTTGTTTGACATTTCGTTAAAATGTGCTAAAAAAAGGCTTTGTAAAAGGTATTTTTTCGTATATAATCAGAGGCAAGGGGAGGGCGTATAATTTTTAGCGCGCATGACGCCTATGATTCTTTCGGATCGCGATATCAAGAAGGAGATTAAAGCCGGAGAAATTACTCTGAAGCCGTTTAAGAAAGAATATGTCCAGCCGGCGAGCGTCGATTTGCATCTCGATCGGCACTTTCTCGTTTTCGACACAGCCAAGCACTTTGTGATCGATCCGAAATCGCCTGCCAAGGACTTGATGAAACCGGTTGAGATCAAAGAGAATGAAGCGTTTATTCTGCATCCGAACGAATTCGCACTCGGGCTGATTTATGAAGAGACGGGTGTTTCTTCTAAGCTCGTTGGTCGTCTTGAAGGGAAGAGTTCTCTCGGCCGCCTCGGATTGATCATTCATACGACTGCTGGATATCTCGATCCGGGCAATTCGCTCAAGATGACGCTTGAGCTTTACAATGCCGGACGTCTCCCAATCAAGCTCTATTACCGGATGCCGATTGGGCAGATGGCTTTCGAATATCTCTCTTCGCCGTGCGAGAAGCCGTATGGTTCAGCCGGTCTGAACAGCAAATACTACGGTGATAAGAAGCCAGTCGCTTCGAAGATGCACCTTAATTTCCACAAAAAATAAACTCGTGCTATTATCTCGGCACGTTCTTTTGAAGGAGTGATGCTATGAAACAATATCTCGACCTGCTGGGTCATATCATGGAACACGGAGCAGTGAAGACTGATCGGACCGGTACCGGGACGAAAAGCGTTTTCGGCTATCAGATGCGCTTTGACCTGGCTCTCGGATTCCCGCTCATGACCACCAAGAAGATGTTTGTGCGCGGTATCATCGAGGAACTCATCTGGTTTCTCCAAGGCGATACGAATATCAAGTATTTGGTCGATCGTGACGTGCATATTTGGGATGAGTGGCCGTTCAAGGCCTATCTCAGCAAGACTGGCCAGACGGTTCCAAAAACGGGATCGGATGAATGGAATGTCGGCATGGCTCTGTTTCTCGAGCGGATGAAGGCGGATGACGCCTTCGCCCGCGAATATGGCGAGCTCGGTCCAGTTTATGGATACCAATGGAGGAATTGGCCAGCCCCGGATGGTCGGCATATCGACCAGATCACGCAGATCATCGACCAGATCAAGCGATCTCCGGACTCTCGTCGGCTCATCGTCTCGGCGTGGAATGTCGCGGATATCGAAGAGATGGCCAAGTCCGGTCTTCCTCCGTGCCACTGTCTCTTCCAGTTCTATGTGGCTGATGGGAAGCTTTCCTGCCAGCTGTATCAGCGGAGCTGCGATACGTTCCTCGGCGTGCCGTTCAATATCGCTTCTTATCCTTTGCTGACCATGATGGTGGCGCAGGTCTGTGATCTCGAGCCCGGCGAATTCATCTGGACAGGAGGGGATGTCCATATTTATAGCAATCATTTCGAGCAAGCGAAGCTGCAGCTCTCTCGCAAGCCGAGGCCATTGCCGCGCATGCGGATCAATCCGGCAGTGAAGGATATTTTCGCTTTTACGATCAATGACTTCACCCTCGAGGGCTATGATGATCCTCATCCGGCTATCAGGGCTCCGATTGCTGTCTGATCCTATTTCGCCTTTCGCGGCATGTCCGCGGAAGGCTTCTTTTTTGAATGAGTATGCATCAACCGAAAATCAGCATGATCGCCGCGATCGCAGAGCGAGACCGGGCCATCGGATTTCACAATACGCTCCTGTGGCATATCCCGGAGGATTTCAAGCATTTCAAGGAGATGACAGCTGGGCACGCTGTTCTTATGGGAGAGAACACTTACCGGTCTATCGGACGTCCATTGCCGAATCGTACGAATATCGTGTTGTCCATCGATCCGGATTTTGCTCCGGAAGGATGCCTGGTCGCTCGTTCGCTTGATGAGGCATTTGAGCAGGCTAGGGAAGTCGAAGCGGATGAGATATTCGTCTGCGGCGGGGCAAGCATCTACCGTCAGTGCCTTTCGCTGGCGGATAGGCTCTACCTGACTCTGGTGGAGGGCGAGTATGAAGCGGATACTTTTTTCCCCGATTACAGCGATTTCAACCGGGAAATATCCCGGCGGGCATCGGAAGACGGGACATATCGGTATTCTTTTGTTACTCTAGAGAAGGAGTCTACTGAATAACAGAAACATGTATGGCATCACAGAAGATCATCTTGGGCGTATCGGGCGAGATCGCATCCGGCAAGGACACGGTAGGCAATTATCTGGCGGAAACCCATGGTGCCGGCAAGCTGCGCTTCTCTCAGCCGCTCCGCGATATCCTCGATCGTATCGGGATAGAGCAGAATCGCGAGAATATGGCGAAAGTCTCCCTCTATCTCCGCAAGGCATTCGGGGAAGACGTATTGTCCCGGGTGATTCTCTCCGAGGCGGAAGCGAGTTCGGCAGAGTTCGTCGTCGTGGATGGCATACGCCGTTTGCCGGATATGGTGCATATGGAAACGGATCAGCATTTCTATTTCTGCTATGTCGAGGCGACTCCGGAGAAGCGATTTGAGCGGTTGACGAAACGACGGCAAAATACGGATGATGCCTCCAAGACCGCGATGCAGTTTGAGAAGGATGCTCAGCTTGAGACTGAGGTCGGTATCCGTGATCTCAAGGAGCGGGCGGATTTCGTTATCAATAATGATGGGACGCTCGAAGACCTGGAAAAGCAAGTCGATGAAATGGTGATCGCTTTGAAGCAGAAGATATCCGGTGAATAAACGTTGGCATATGGCAGAAGGGCGGATGATCGCGGTATACGGTATCAACGGCATCGGTAAGACGACGCAGGTTGAGCGATTGGTAGCTTTTCTGGAGGGGCAAGGTCGCCGGGCGGCCCGGGTTAAATATCCGGTGTATGATCTCGAACCGGAAGGCCCGTTCATTTATCAGTATCTGCGCGACCCAGAATTTCGGAAAGCCCATCCGCAGTCGACGGAAGAGCTGCAGACGAAATACGCTGAGAATCGGAGACGCTACGAGCCGACGCTGCGGCAGCGGCTCGCGGATGGTGAATGGATCGTGGCAGAGGACTATCTTGGCACCGGTATCGCCTGGGGATTGACGTGGGGGGCTGACCTCGGATATCTGGAGGAAATCAACCGTGATCTCTACCTGCCGGATCAATCGATCCTCATGCATGGCCATCGTTTTGATACGGCCATCGAGAAAGACCATCGCAATGAGACGGACGATGAGCGCATTCGGATCTGCAAAAATTTCCATGAGCTGCTCGGCGACCGGTACGGATGGACGCGCGTCGATGCCAATCAGAGCATCGAAACGGTGGAGCGGGAAATACAGGCGGTTGTCCAAAATTATCAAAAGGGAAAGCGATGATGTTGAGAACAGAGTAAAGAGCCTTCTGGGTTGCGAAAGAGATTTTTTCTGATGCCCGAGGTGCTTTAAACCGATAGTGAGGAAAAAATTTGCTCTCGTAACCCAGAAAAAGAGTTTTTAAAGGAGAATGTCATATGCGATTAGCGATCAAGAAACTCAGTCCTAAAGCCGTATTGCCGACTCGGGCGCACCACGATGATGCCGGCCTCGATATCTACGCGAGCGAAGCCTGTGAGCTACAGCCGGGAGAGCGCCTGGCGGTCGGAAGCGGCATTGCGTTGGCGATTCCGTCCGGGTTCGTCGGCCTGGTCTGGGATAAGTCGGGACTGGCCGCTAAAGCCGGACTCAAGACGATGGGCGGCGTGATCGATGCATCGTATCGGGGCGAGCTGAAGGTCATCATTGCGAATCAGGGCTCCGAGGTATATCGTATTGAAGAGGGGGCGAAGATCGCGCAGCTTCTCATCCAGAAAGTCGAATTGCCCGAAGTAGTCGAGGTAGCAGATCTTGATGCGACGGTTCGAGGAGAAGGCGGCTTCGGCAGTACCGGGGTCTAGAAAATCATATTGAAATAGAGTTTATGAAATACGGAGTGACGATAGGTATGGAAGTGCATGCCGAACTCAAGACCGCGTCGAAGATGTTCTGCTCATGCAAGAATGGGCTCGGTCTCGAGAAGGAACCGAATGTGAATATCTGTCCCGTCTGCACGGGTCAGCCAGGAACGCTGCCGGTGCCGAACCGGAAGGCGATTGAGATGGTGCATCGCGTGGGTCTGGCTCTCGGTTGTACGCTGCGGGAGCATTCCAAATTCGATCGTAAGAACTATTTCTATCCGGATATCCCGAAAGGGTATCAGATTTCCCAATACGATGAGCCGTTCTGCGAACACGGGACGATACAGGTCAACGGAAAACCGTTCCGTATCACCCGCATCCATCTTGAAGAAGACACCGGTAAGTCGATGCATCCGGCAGGAGCCGACCATACGCTGGTTGATTTCAATCGAGCGGGCGTTTCACTCATGGAGCTCGTCACGGAAGCGGATTTTGAGAACAGCAAGGATACTCGCGCCTTCTGCCAGAAGCTGCGTCAGACCCTCCGGTATCTCGATGCTTCGGATGCTGATATGGAGAAGGGGCAGATGCGCTGCGAGGTGAATATCTCGATCTATCCGGAAGGGTCGGATCGTCTCTCCGGCACGAAGGTGGAGATCAAAAACCTGAATTCTTTCAAGACCGTCGAGCGCGCGATCGAGTTTGAGATTATCCGCCAGGCCGCCGTGATCGAAGCTGGAGGGAAAGTGGTACAGGAGACTCGTGGGTGGGATGAGAACAAGAGCGAGACAGTCTCCCAGCGCAAGAAGGAATCAGCGCACGATTACCGCTATTTCCCTGAGCCGGATATTCCGCCGTTCAATTTTTCTCCGGAATATGTCGAGGAATTGCGCCGGACGCTTCCGGAATTGCCGGATGCGAAAGCGGAGCGGTTTGAAAAAGAGTACGGTCTTCCTGCGGCTGACGTCGCTATTCTGACCGAAGACAAGTCATTCTCGGCTTATTTCGAACAGGCGGCGAGCGAGTTGGCTGATAAGCGGTCAAGCGGAGAGATGCAGTCTGATGTCGAGCGCGCGGTGAAGCTCGGGGCCAACTATATGTTGACCGAGGTGCGCAAGCATCTGGCGGAGCGCGGCGAGTCGATCGAGAATATGCCGTTCACCCCGGAGAATTACGCGGAATTCATCGCACTGATTGCTGACGGGAAAATCAATTCCAGCGCGGCGCAGACGGTGATCGCGGAGATGTATCAGGGTGGCGACAATGATCCATCGCATATCGTCGAACGGCTCAACCTCGGACAAGTTTCCGATCAGGGAGAACTCGAAAAAGTCGTCGATATGGTGCTTGAACGCAATGAGCAGTCTGCCGCGGACTTCAAAGCCGGCAAGCAGAATGCACTTCAGTTCCTCATGGGACAGGTGATGAAGGAAACGAAAGGAAAAGCCAACCCACCTATGGTGATGGAGCTTCTGAAGAAGAGACTCAGCGCCTGATAGAAGAAACCTCCGAGCGATCGGAGGTTTTTTGTTACGTAACTGATTACGTAATCAGAATATTTCCTCTGCTTCTTTCGGGTCAGAGATCCATCGGATATTCGCTCCGAGCCGTTTCCAGCGGCGGAGCCAGGAGAGCTGGCGCTTGGCATAGTGCCAGATAGCGTGAAGCAGCTCTTCGTGCATGGCAGCTTCTGTGATTTTTTCCTGAAGAAAAAGGGCGATGTACCGGTATTCGAGACCGAAGGCTTCGAGCCGCTCCCAGCTGATTCCTTCTGTATGCAGGTGTTCGACCTCTTCGATCATGCCTTCTGCGATCCGTTTCTCGAGACGCTTGGTGATTCTTTCGTGGAGGATTTCTTTGGGAGGAGATAATGCAATAATAAGGGAGTCTTTGTATCTTGTATCTTGTATCTTGTATTTGGTATCTGGGACAGCCCCGAGTGTCTCTATGATTTCAAGGGCCCTGATCAGGCGAATCGGATTATGCCGATCGATAGAAGCTGCTCGTGCAGGATCTTTCTGCTCAAGTAGCGAGAAGAGTTGTTCGGGAGTGCGTGCGGCCAGTCCGGCGCGGAATGCCGGGTCGGGTGGGACTGCGGGGATATCCGTATCGTCCAGGAGGGCTTGTATCCAGAAATGAGTGCCGCCGCAGATGATCGGCTGCTTTCCGCGCGAACGGATATCCTCAATCGCTTCTTCCGCATCATGGATGAAATGTGAGACGTTGTAGTCTTCTTTCGGATCAGCGATATCGATGAGATGATGAACGATCCCCTCCGATAGGAATTTATCCTTGTCTCTTGTAGCTTGTCTCTTGTCTCTTTCGGAAAAATCCCTTGGGACCTTTCCAGTCCCAATATCCATGCCGCGGTAGACTTGCCGGCTATCGGCAGAGATGATTTCGCCGTCATATTTTCGCGCGAGCGCGATAGCCAAATCCGACTTTCCTGAGGCAGTCGGTCCGACGATAGCGATTATCTTTTTTGAGGAGGATTCCATAGCTATTCAACTGACGCTACTCCTGTGAGTCCGCGGAGCAGTTCGAGAGTGTCTTCGGCCGGGATGATACAGAAGGGTGTTTCGATCATCGATCCATGGAGCTTGACGATGACTTTGGCATCGCCTTTCGGGGCCTGCTTCAGAGAGCCGGAAAGCCCTTCGATTAGACGGCTATCGGCTGAGTCATCCATCGTGATGATGAGCTTGCGGACGGAGGCGATATTCTCTCGGACCACTTTTTTTTCGGTTTCGGTTTTCTCGTGAGTCACGCGCACTCGCTCAAACTGAGCCAACGTATCGGGTGAGATGCGTTCAGCGGTCTCGGCGATACAGCGGAGCTGCCCATCCTTATTCGATATGCGGGCATCGATGATAACGATGTCATCTTCTTTCCAGAACCCCTCGGTCTGTTCGGCGGTCTTGCCGAAGACGAGGACCTCGGTCCGTCCGGAGAGGTCTTCAAGCCCGATGAAGAACATCGGATTGCCGCTCTTCGTGATGACTCGGCGGACAGCGGTAATCAGTCCTCCGATGCGGACACGGGATTCATTCTCTTTCTTCTCGAGATCGGCGAGCGGAGTCGTCGTCTTGGCAAAATAGTGACGGTAGTCGGTGACGGGATGTCCAGTGATGTAGAGGCCGAGCAGCTCTTTCTCCCAGGCGAGCGTCTGCTCTTTCGGGGCCGGAGCGGCTTTGACGAGATTGATCTTCGGCTTTGGGAGTGGCATCGATCCGAAGAGACTCTGGGTGTGGGATTCCGCGATAGTCGATGCCTGTTTACCGTGCCGGACGATCGCATCGATGCTTTCGAGGATCTGCTCACGCTCGCCGAGCTGATCGAGTCCGCCGACTTTCGCCAGGGCTTCGACGGATTTCTTGTTCAGGTCTTTCGTCTGCACCCGCTCGACGAAATCCTCGAGGCTCTTGAATTTCCCGCCGCGTTCGCGCTCTTTGACGATCTCCTCGGCGCAGACGGAGCCGACGTTCTTGATCGCCTGGAGTCCGAAACGGATGCGCTCAATGCCGTCGTTTCCGCGGATGACCGCAAAGCTCTCGAAGCTCTCGTTGACGTCTGGTTGGAGGACTTCGATGCCGATCTCCCTCGCTTCGCGCACTTCGATGGCGATGCGGTCGGTATCGTTCTGGTCGCTTGTGAGGAGCGCTGCCATGAATTCGGCCGGGTAGTGGGCTTTGAGATAGGCAGTCTGATAGCCGATGAGCGCGTAGCAAGCGGCGTGGGACCGGTTGAAGCCGTAGCCAGCGAACGGCTCGATGAAGTCGAAGACGTGTTCGGCAACATCTTTCTTGATGCCGTGCTCTATGCAGCCACTGACGAATTTGATGCGCTGTTCGGCGACGAGCTCTTTGATCTTCTTGCCGACGGCTTTGCGGAGCACGTCCGCTTCGCCGAGCGAGAAGCCGGCCAGGTCGCGGGCGATCTGCATGAGCTGCTCCTGATAGACGGCGACGCCGTAGGTGTTCTTGAGGATCGGCTCGAGCTTCGGGTGGAGGTACTCGACCTGCTTGGTGCCGTGCTTGCCGCCGATGAAGTCAGGGATATAGTCCATCGGTCCCGGACGATAGAGGGCGACCATAGCGATGATGTCTTCGAAGACGGTCGGCTTGAGCTGCTTCAGATAGCGTTTCATGCCGGTGGATTCGAGCTGGAAGACGCCGGTCGTGTGAGCATCCTGAAGGATCTTGAAAGCCGCCTCGTCATCGAGGGGCAGCTTATCCATGATATCGGAGACTGAGGCATGCTCCGGATCGAGGCCGAGCTTTTCGGTGAGCGCATCGAGCTTACCGAGCGCGCGGATGATGCGGATGGTGTTCTGGATGATGGTGAGGTTCTTGAGACCGAGGAAGTCCATCTTGAGCAGACCAATCTTCTCGACAGCGTTGGCTTTGGTTGATGAAGCGTACTGAGTCACGACGCCTTCGCGCGATCCGGAGACGCGCTGGAGCGGAGTGTACTCGGTAACAGGGTCCTTGGTGATGACGACGCCGCAGGCATGCATCGAGGTGTGGCGCGCGAGTCCCTCGATCTTCTGGGCGCTGTCGACGAGCCGGCGTACTTCGGCATTCGAATCGTAGTGCGCTTTGAATTCCGGCACTTCCTCGAGCGCCTTCTTGATCGAGGTGAACATCGGGATCATCTTGGCGGTCTGATCGCAGAGCGGGAGCGGGATACCGAGCGCGCGTCCGACATCACGGATGGCTCCTCGAGCAGCCATAGTTCCAAAGGTGATGATCTGGGCGACATGATCGGCTCCGTAGCGCTCGCGCACGTAGTTGAGCACGTCTTCACGATGATCGTCGGCAAAGTCCATATCGACGTCCGGCATCGAGATGCGTTCCGGATTAAGGAAGCGTTCGAAGAGGAGGTCATACTTGATTGGATCGAGGTTGGTGATGCCAGTCAGGTACGCGACGAATGATCCAGCAGCTGAGCCGCGGCCCGGACCGACGACGACGCCGTTGTTCTTGGCCCAGTTGACGAAGTCTTGGACGATCAAGAAGTAAGAAGCGAAGCCGGTCTTGCCGATGACATCGAGCTCATAGTCGAGGCGCTTCCGCTGATCTGCATTGATTATCTCGCCAG
>OFRG01000511.1_pt1 | contig 14531 bp, 20 predicted proteins | sample 1543071 | NCBI WGS metagenome assembly OFRG01 (sample SAMN07774222, study PRJEB24372) | wastewater metagenome | isolation source: WWTP Verbania (Effluent) | place: Italy: Verbania | collected 2015-12
TTACATCTTCCAGAAAAAGTCACAGCTACAGTAACGCAAGAGGTCACCACAACTACAAGCGATACACAGCATAAAACGACAAGTAAAGTTTCCATTGCAAATTTAGGTAGCGTCCCAGTGTGTCCGCAATGCGCTAACATGATGATCATGGCTGAAGGTTGTATGAACTGTCCGGCGTGTGGCTACAGCAAGTGTGGGTAGAAGACTTAAAGCATGAATCATGAAGTATGAATTAAGTCTCAGTTCATTCCTCCCCTTGCGTAGGGGAGGTCAGGAGGGGTATTTATTAACACTCTAATACACTAGTGTATTAGAGTGTTAAATAGAAAAGTTATGCCAAAATATAAACAAAAAACAACCGATCAAGTTATTGCTAAAAAGGGTTTGGTCATTGTCCATATTGGCGACGGCAAGGGTAAAACTACCGCAGCCATGGGCTTAGCAATTCGTGCCAGCGGCGCCGGGCTTTCTGTGTATATTTTGCAGTTTGTGAAAGCCAAGAAAAAAGAGAAACGTGAAAGCGGGGAGTGGCCATTGTCTTCCGAAATAGATTTTTTTAATTCTATCACTATCCCCAAGTCCATGGGGCAAGTTACCACAGAGCAAGTCGGAGAGGGCTTTGTGGGGATACTGGGAGACAAGAAAGAACGCGACGCTCATATTCGCGAAGCTCTTCATGGCCTTGAGCTTGCACGGAAAATTTTGGTTTCAAAAAAATATGACCTTATCATTCTAGATGAAATTTTGTCGGCGGTGGAACTGAATTTACTTACAGAAAATGATGTCTTAGAAATAATAAAGCATAAGCCTTTTTTAACCCACTTAGTCTTAACAGGACACGACAAGCATAAACAGATAATCAAGGTAGCAGATGTGGTTACAGACATGAAGCTCGTTAAGCACGCCTACTACCAAGGAGTTTTGGCCCAAAGGGGTATCGATTTCTAAGCAGTTGTCAAAAACTAACCACTTAACTATAATTGCCCTATGTCTAAATCAAAAAATTCTCTACTTCTAGCCGTTATTTTATCGGTCGCTTTTATTTCTGCAGGTTGCAGTGGCGGTACTAAAGGGGTCGCTCAGCCACCAAAAGAAGTAAGTTCCGAAGCAACTACTCCCGAGCAGGTAAAACCTGTCACCAACGTTAGTTACGCCGGCAAAGACGGACAGAACGCTTTGGATTTACTTAAAGCTTCTCACCAAGTTGAGGCTAAAACTTTTAAGGGCATAGGGGAGATGGTTTCGGGGATAGATGGCACTATTGCCGATCAAAGTCATTTTTGGGCGTTCTATGTTAATGGTAAAAGCAGTGATGTTGGTGCTAGCGCTTATGTCTCCAAAAATTCTGACACCTTGGAATGGAAGTTAGAGGAAATTAAATTCTAATTATGTTTTTATACCTTATTGCACTGCTGGCTATTGCCAGCCGTTTTATTCCGCACTTTCCAAATGCTGCCCCAATTACGGCATTAGCTATTATGGTCGCAATGTATGGCTCAAAAAAACAAGCCGTGACTTTACCTTTAGCTGTTCGGTTTGTTTCAGATATCTTTTTGGGCTTTTTTTCCTGGCCGTTGATGGTTGCAGTCTACGCTTCACATCTTACCGGTGCAGTTTTTGGCTTTTGGGCTAAGAACTCAAAAAGTTTTGCGAGCCGGTTTGTAAAAGTTTTAGCAGCGAGTGCTTTTGCTCCAACATTATTTTTCTTGGTTACTAATTTTGCTTTTCTGTACTCTCCTAGTCAGTATCCACATACTTGGTCAGGCATAATGCTTTCATACATCAATGGCCTTCCATTTTTTAAGGGGACATTGGTTGGGGATATTGGTTACACCATGGCCTTCTTTTTAGGTTTTGAATTAGTTCGTTATTTTATAACACAGCGCAAGTCAAAAACGGCGTCGGTATTTCGATTCTAATGAAGCTGACAATTTTTGCTCACCCAAACTCAAAGCGCCCAAGGATAGATACAGATCTCTTGGGCGATTTGCATGTCTACGTCTCTGAGCCACCACTGGAAGGAAAAGCGAATAGCGCTATCCGCGAAGCACTTGCTGTTCATTTTAAAGTCAGTCGGTCAGAGGTTGAGTTGGTTCGTGGAGAAAAAAGTAAGGTTAAAGTCTTTGAAATTATTGACAAAAGTTGAAAAAACTGCTATAATATATAGGTAAATAAAGAACGCTCCTTCTATGTCTGAAAAGCAATACCTAAAATACATGAATGTCTCAGCAGAAGAGTTAACTCTTCGCGATCATTTAGCAATTGACCGTACTCTGCTTGCTAACGAACGGTCTTTTTTGGCCTACGTGAGAACTTCAGTCACTTTATTTATCGCGGCAATCTCACTGATCAAATTTTTCGATGCTACTTGGATTCAAATTTCAGGACAACTGATGCTTGCAGCTACAGCCATCATTTTTTTCAGGGGACTCTTAAAATACAAAGCTGCTCAGCGAGTAATGGAACACTTAGAAGGGATCTATCATCAAAAGGGCTCTATAGTTTCTTTTAAACTTCCAGTTGGTTTCTACAAATTAGCTCATCAAGTTGTGGGAATTTTTCGCAAATAATATGAATATAATTTTATCTGAATTAAATACTCATAATCATCCTCACGCTTAGAGGCTGATTTGGTATTTGTATTTAGATATCCAAGCAGCCTTGCGGGCTGTTTTTTGTTTGTGCTCAAGGCGTCATCCTGAACCCACGAAGGGGTGAAGGATCTATTCATCAGATTCTTCGTCTCTGACGTGGACTCAGAATGACGGCTGAAAAAAATGAAATGCCTCTAAATGACAGTGAACTTAAGAACTGATATTATATAAGAAAGGAAATTTATGAATATAATTGAACCTAGACTTTTAAAAGGTTTTCGAGACTTTGGTCCCAAAGAGCAAAGCTTTCGTCAATCAAGCTTTGCCAAAATTCAAAACGTCTTTGAGCGGTTTGGTTTTTTGCCGTTGTCCACGCCGGTCTTGGAATATAAAGATATTTTGATGGGCAAGTATGGGGACGACGAAAAATTGGTTTACAGTTTTAAAGACAACGGTGATCGAGACGTGGCTATGCGCTACGATTTAACTGTGCCACTAGCGCGTTACGTTGCCCAAAATCAGGGTCAGCTTCTCTATCCATTTAAGCGCTATCAGATTGCGCCGGTGTGGCGTGCAGATAATCCTCAAAAAGGACGACTCCGTGAATTTTATCAGTGTGACGTGGATGTAGTTGGGAGCGATTCTGCTTTGGCTGATAGCGATGTAATCGCCTGTTTGTGCAAAGCGCTAGAGGCTGTTGGCATTTCCGAATATCGAGTGCGTTTAAATGACCGCAGGAATTTTGATGTGTTTGGGGAAAATGCAAGCGACATTATTCGTGCGATTGATAAGGTTGATAAGATAGGGATTGAGGGTGTTAAGCAGGAATTAGAAAGTAAAAAAATTTCTAGCGAGCAGATTGATTTGGTAAAAGAATTTTTATCTTCCACAAAAGCACTCCAATACACCGGTGTATTGGAAGCATTGAGAAATTCGGTAATCGCACAGGGTATTGATGATACAAATATAGTTATTGATGCATCAATTGCACGCGGTTTGGATTATTATACCAGCACAGTTTTTGAAATTGTACTTCCAGACAAGCCAGAGTTTGGCAGTATTTGCAGTGGCGGACGTTACGACAGTTTGGTCGATCAATTCTCTAAGACCTCACTGCCAGCAGTTGGTGGTAGTATTGGCATTGACCGCTTGTTCGATGCTATGGAAGAGATGGGCATAAGTAGCGAAGGTGAAAGCATTCAAGCCATGATTGTAAATCAAGATGAGAGTTTGCAAAGTGACTATGTTGCTCTGGCAACTGAACTTCGAGATAATGGTATTCGCACAGAACTCTATTATGAGCCGGCAAAACTAGAAAAGCAGTTTAAGTACGCTGAAAGTAAGGGGATTAGCTTTGCAGTAATTCTTGGTCAGGAAGAAAAGCAATCTGGTACAGTAAAGCTAAAGAATTTAAAGACGCGGGAGCAGGAAGACGTGCCAAAGAAGGATTTGGTAGCTAAGTTTAAATCTTTATAAAAAATTTATCTGGTATTTGTTACAATCGCCCCACGACCCCGTGGGGCTTTTGTTATGCAAAAAAGTACTGGACTCATAGTATTCTCAATATGCTTTGCAGTAGGCATTTTAGTGTCCTCGGTTTTTGATATTTCCGAAAGCAGTGTTTATTTTAGTTTAGCGTTGGCTCTTTTTCTTTTGGGTCTAGCATATCAGGTGTCATCAAAAAGGATTGGGCTTTTGGGGTTTATAGTGCTTAGTTTCTGTTTTGGAATATGGAGAATGAATGCTTCAAATGAAATTAGCCAATTTAGTGAAATTATAAATAGCAAACAAGATTTAGAAGGAACAATTGTTGTTGACGCAGACAGACGCACTAACACACAGCTTCTGACAGTGAGGCCGGACGGTTTTGAGCAAAATATTTTAGTGACACTGTCTAAAAGCGGTGATTATTTTTATGGTGACAGAGTTTGGCTTCGCGGAAAACTGGTTGAACCAAAAAGTTTTGACGACTTTAATTATCCTGGCTATCTTTCTATGAAAAATGTTTATGGCTTGATGCGCTATCCAAAAACGGTTGTGATTCAGACTGACACAGGAAATTTTATCACGACAAAGCTATTGCAGTTTAAATATTATTTAGCTAAACGCTTAGCACGATTTTATTCTGAGCCAGGTTTGAGTTTACTGCTTGGAATTCTAATTGGAGCGCGTAAAACTTTACCACAGGAGATTGTAGACCAATTTACCAAAACCGGCATTAGCCATATTATTGCTATCTCTGGGTATAATATTAGTGTGATTATTGGCGGGTTGGCACCCTTAGCGTATCTGCTTGGACGGCGAGTGAGTGTTTGGGTTTCATTTGCAGTGATGTTGGCATTTGTAATAATGGCTGGTGGTTCCAGCTCGGTAATTCGAGCGGCGATTATGGGCAGTTTAGTTTTATGGATGACACTGCTTGGTAGACCATATGTTTTAGGGCCAGCAATTTGTTTAAGCGCGTCGCTGATGCTACTGCAAAATCCAAAAATATTATATTTTGATGTTGGTTTTCAGTTGTCTTTTGCCGCAACAATTGGCATTGTATATTTTGTACCAGTTTTTTCGGCAATGACCGAAAATGGCAAAAACTATTTTGGTTTGAAAACCATTGCTCAAACCACCATGGCTGCTATTATTGCCACCCTACCTTTGTTGCTGTTTCAATTTGGTAATTTGAGCGTGATCGCACCTCTGGCCAATCTTGCCGTGGTGCCGATTGTTCCTTTGACAATGTTGTTTGGTTTTTTGTCCTTACTCCCGATTGTTGGCGGCGGGTTTGGTTTTGTAACCCAAGGGCTCCTTAATTATATTTTATGGGTGACAACTAAGCTTTCGAAGCTTTCTTGGGCGAGTTTACCATGGACTATAGAAGCCTGGCAGTTTTGGATTTTGGTAGCATTAATTTTTTCTCTTTATTTCTTTTTAAAAACCCGCATAAAAACTTCAGAGGTAGTGCTTGAAAAACCTCCGCAGACGTGGTAAAATAGACTAGTCTTTAAAAAATCATTAAATTATTATTATGAATAATCGAAATTTAATTATTAGCATTGTTGTTATTGTTTTGGTTGCTGTTGGGATTTGGGGAGCTTTGCGGTTGTCTAAAAATGAGCAGGTCGCAAACCAGCAATCAAATAATGAGAATACGGAGCAAACTATGGAAGACTCTAAGCAAAATACAGAAACTCCAAATCAAGAAGTGGTCAAAACAGAACCAACTCCAACCATGGCTGGTTGTAGCCGAAATTTTGATGAAAATAAATTAAAGTCAGCAGTGGTAGATACAAAAAACAAATTTGTAACCTTAGACGTTACAAACTTTGGAATGATTAAAATTCAGTTATACGACACTGACGCACCAAAGACTGTAGAAAATTTCTTGCGCCTAGTTAATAGTGGTTATTACGACTGTATAACTTTTCATCGCATTGCCCAAGGCTTTGTTATTCAGGCAGGTGATCCAACAGGAACTGGTAGCGGGGGACAAAGTGCATTTGGCGCAGAATTTGCTGATGAGCTTAATCCTCAAACTCTAAGTTATAAAACTGGTTATAAAAAGGGAGTGGTGGCGATGGCTAATCGTGGCCCAAACACCAACACTAGCCAGTTCTTTATTATGCTTGAAGACAAAGGTTTGGCTAACAACTATACTATCTTTGGAAAAGTTACCAGTGGGCAAGATGTAGTAGATAAAATTGGTAAACTTGAAGTAGAGGCTGGAGTTTTTGGTGCCGGAGATGGCGCTCCAAAAGAGAAAGTTGTAATTAGCAAGGCAACTATTAGCAATAAATAAGTAATAGATTTTTTACTACTGTTATTCCGAGTGTATCGAGGAATCTCTACGGAGATCCCCGCCCGACCGCTCCAGGCGGGTAGGCTTCATTGCATTTAGGATGACAGTGGCTGAGATGAAGGCATATTATTATGAAAAAAATTAGAGAAGAACGTACGCTTGTGTTGGTCAAGCCAGATGGAGTTAAGCGGGGATTGACTGGCGAAGTGCTGCAACGCATCGAAAGACGCGGACTTAAAGTCGTGGCGCTTAAAATGGTGCAAGTTGGCCGTGATCATTTAGAAAATCATTTTCCTTCCACCGATGAATGGGTTGGACGTCTTGGTGACAAGGGACTTAAAACTTTTAACGACTATCAGCTCGATGCTAAAGAAATAATGGGCACAGATGACCGCATGGAAATGGGTCGCAAAGTCAAAGAAAGTCTGTTTGCTTACATGGTTAGCGGGCCTATTATAGCATTGGTTGTTGAAGGTTTGCACGCGATTGATATGGTCAGAAAAGTTGCCGGACACACCTTGCCAGTTTTTGCAGACATGGGTACGATTCGCGGTGATTTTAGTGTGGACAGTCCAGCGGTGGCAAACTTTGAAGGTCGTGCTATTTACAACATTATGCATGCCTCGGAAACCCCGGAAGAAGCGCAGAATGAAATTAACCTGTGGTTTAAACCAGAAGAGATTCATGTTTACAAGCGTGCTGACGAAGACGTGATGTTTAATGTCTAGCTTAAGTACCTAGTACTGAGTACTGAGTACTCAGAAAAAGGACTCCCCGAAATATTTCGGGGAGTCCTTTTGGTTACTAAGCCGTTTATTCCCATGCCTGATAGGCATCATTGAGCCTATGGGCCAAGCTTGTCGCCAGCAATTCTGCGCTTCTGGTTTGCAGGCTTGATTGATACAGTGCAGGTGCACATTCTCGCAGTACCCGCACAATTTTGAGGCCATTAGCCAGCAAACTGGCCCCTGTCTCCACGAGCGTAACGCCAAAGTTGTATCCCTGCGGTATATAACCTTCAACACCACCGCGCACAGGCACAATCGGGCTACGTACGGCATAGGCGGTGATGCGCGGATAATCGCTGACCACTGGTTCATTCCATCGAGGCTCAGGACGAAACTCGTGCTCACTGGCAATCAGTGCAAGTTTTGATCCATGTTTCAGACTTTTGCTATAGGGTAACGTGCAATTGAGTGAAGTCACTCTACTGCCTCCCTTGGTGAGCAAGTACTCTTCCCAGCAGTCTGAGCCAGTGAGGCCTACGTCCGCCACCCCTGTTGTTGTAGCATGCGGAATGTCGCGAGGGTTAAGCCAGATAACCTGGCGGATCGTAGAGTCCTCTACCATGACTTGTTGTTGCCTTGGGTGTGGGGGTGCTATTGCCATGCCAGCGTAACTAAACAATTTAATAGTTTGTGCTTGCAGGCTTCCTGTAGGGAGTGCTATTTTCAGTGTCATGAGATTTCCTCCGTTGTGATTGCAAAATAAAACCCCTTCTCTTTTGAGAAGGGGACAGGTAAATTGCAAATTAAGCTATTAGCTTAAGACGTCTATACGCAATCAACATAACCCTTTCGCAAAAGAGGAAAGAGTGTAGTGATGGATATTTGTTATGTTGAAAGTGACTTGCATAATTATTGAGTTCGATTGAGTATCAGTTTGTAACCATTTTCGCCGCTATGCAGCCAGTGAGCAACACGAGTGATCGTGGCTGTGCTGGTACCAACTTCTTCTGCAATTTGGAGGTAGGATTGTTTGTCTTCGTGGAGGAGCCGAGCAATTTTAAATCGCATGACGAGCTCTTCCAGTTCTTTGAGCGTGCATAGATCACGAAAAAAACGTTCACACTCGCCAACATTTTTTAATTTAAGAATAGCTGCAAAGAGTGCGTCGCTATCCGGGCTCTGCCAGGAATGTTTCATGTCGTAATCATGACTAATACTATATTAGCATGCTAACATGATAATATAGAGCTGTCAAGAGTCTGGAAAAGCCTTATTTTATTTGCCGTCCAAATATTTTTTAATCCAGCGTTTTTTTATTGCTGGTAGTGATTGCGTGGAGAGCAGAAAACCAACAGTAGGAATTAAAGCGTTAAGAAAATAGTTTTCCACGCCGATTGTTTCCATGACTATAACAGCAATGATATAGGTAATAAAACCTATGCTGGCAATTCTGGTTAAGCTGGTTTCCCAAGCTTTATCAGCTTCAACCCGAAGATTGCGCTGTTTGATAGCTTGTACATCATTGTGTAATTGTTGTAGATCTTGATCGGTCATTTTGGCAATTTTTTATTTAAAATGGACTGTCATCCTGATCCGCCTCCGGCGGAGAAGGATCTCTGAGATGCTTCGTTGCCTCAGCATAACAGTGGCACATGCGATTATCATTTTTTGCGAAAAAACTTTGGAAGTTTAAAGTCTTGGAGTTTTAGTTCACGGACGCGTTGGATAATGCCTTTGTCATGTTCATTTAAGTAGCCGCGGATTTTATTTCGCGCGTGGCTGGTTTTCGCCGCTGCTAACCAGTCCCTGGAAATGGTTACAGGCTTCTTGCTCTTTAAAATTTCTACAACGTTGCCTTGCTGGAGTTCGTCGTAAATTTTACCCATTTTCCCGTTAACTTTAGCGCCCATCATAGCGTAGCCAAGGTCTGAGTGTACAGAGAAAGCAAAGTCAATAACGCTTGCGCCTTTCGGTAAGTCTTTAACGTCTCCTTTGGGGGTGAGCACAAAAATTCGGTCGTGAAAAAAGTCGATTTTCAAACTTTCTAAAAACTCATCTGGGTTGGTAGTTTCTTCTTGCCAAGCGTGAAGTTCTTTGAAAAATGAAGTTTGTTTATTAAGGTTGTCTTTTTTCCCGCTCTCTGTATAAAACCAGTGCGCGGCAATTCCACGTTCGGCTGCTTCGTGCATTAAGTCTGTGCGAATTTGGATTTCAAAAATGTGACCGTCTTTGTCAAAAACAGAAGTGTGAATGCTTTGATAACCATTTGGTTTAGGAATGGCAATAAAGTCTTTTACTCTGCCTGGTACTGGCTGAAAATGTTTGTGAACAATCCCTAAAGCGGCGTAGCAGTCCGCAGTTGATTTAGTAATTACTCGCAAGGCCACAATGTCGTAAACTTTGCTAACATCATTTTCATAGCGAGCAAGTTTATTATGGAGCGAGTAAATTCGCTTGGTGCGCCCTTCCATGTCCAAAAATTTAATTCCTTCTAAGCGCAATATAGTTGAGAGTTCTTTTTGCATGACTTTAATACTTTGCGCTCGTCTTGCAAGCTCGTCGTCAAGCACTTTTTTTGTTTTGGCGTATTCTTTGGGTGAGACAATTTTAAATGAAGAGTCTTCTAGTTCATCTTTCCACGCACCAATACCAAGGCGTCCAGCAATTGGCGCGTACATTTCCAAGGTCTCTGTTGCGACTTTTAGTTGCTTGTCTGGAGGCAGGAATTCAATAGTGCGAATGTTGTGTAAGCGGTCTGCCAGTTTAACTAACATCACGCGTACGTCTTGACTTGTGGCAATAAACATTTTTCGTAAATTTTCAACATAGTACTCGTCTTTGCTATTAAGCAAGCGAACATGGCCAAGCTTTGTGACCCCATCAACTAGGTGCGCGATTTCTTCGCCAAACTCTTTTTTTACTTCTTCTTGTTTAACTTCGGTGTCTTCGGTAATGTCATGCAGAAGCGTGGCGACAATGCTTGAGGTATCAGGAAAAATCTGTCCAAGGATAGTGGAGGCGGCCACAGGGTGGGTGATATAAGGCTCACCACTACGGCGTTTTTGCTCCCCGTGAGCTTTTGTTGCAAAAACAAGCGCTTTACCAATGAGTAGGCGCTCTTCGTGGTTAAATGTATGAGGAATGGCTTTTAGGAAGTTTTCCATAGTCTTAGTATAACGTATTATGTATAATAGATTAAGAATTATCATAATTCATGATTCTCAAAGTGTCATTATAAATTTTAACTTCAATGCCAGAATTACCAGAAGTTCAAACTGTAGTTTCTGAACTTAACCGAAAATTGGTTAATAAAAAAATAACAATCGTGGAAGTTTTAACTCCCAAGATTATTAGTATTGGGCCGGCCACTGTAAGTAATCGCCGGCAAACGACAACAGCGCAAGTAAAAAAGTTTATCTCATTGCTTCAAGGACAAAAAATTCTCTCAGTTACGCGCCGTGCCAAGATCTTGATTTTTGATTTCAACCCCTCCCTAACCCTCCCCTTAAAAGGGGAGGGAAGAAAAATAAAGATGTTGGTACATTTGAAAATGACCGGCCAGTTTATTTTTGAAGATAAAGTTCAGCGTCAAAAAACAAAAGGCATGTATCGGATATTAAACAAAGCCACCGCGCCACTTGTCAGATTTCCAACCAAACACACTCACGTCGTTTTTAAGTTTGTTGATGGCTCGACGTTATATTTTAGCGATGTTCGAAAGTTCGGTTATTTAAAAATAGTCCACGACAACGAACTTAACCAAATAAAAGAATTTTTAGAATATGGACCCGAGCCACTTTCCCCAGAATTCACGTTCGCCAAATTTGTTGCTTCCATTGGGAACCGGAAGGCTGTCAGTATAAAACAGTTTTTAATGGATCCAAAAGTTGTTGTGGGTATTGGAAATATATATAGTGATGAAATTTTATTTCATGCCACAGTGCGTCCTGACAGGCGAGTTTCAAAACTTTCAAAGATTGAGTTAAAAAAAATTTATGAGCAGATTCGTCCAATCCTCCGTCAGGCGATAAAGTATAAAGGTAGTAGTGTTGGAGACTTTGTCAGAACAGATGGTGCTTGGGGGACAATGGGTAAACACCACTTTGTATATGGACGCTATAAGGAGAGTTGCAAAGTTTGCGAAACCGATTTAAAACGTGTTACGCTTGGAGGAAGAACGGGAACCTATTGCCCGAACTGCCAATCTTAACTTTTTACTATGGAACAAGCACCTGAATTTTCTTGGCGAGGAACTTTCCCAAAGTCGGAAAATGCTCAAACCGAAGGGTTGTTAGAAAAAGCCCAACTGCAACTCGAGGTATTAAAAGAATTATCTAAAGCCTTAGAAGGCAAGATTAATTTTCTGCTTCAATCGCCAGAAAATCAAAAGGACCAAAATGATCTTACCGAAACTCGGGAAAAATTAAGAGACACTGCCCAAGATATTGAAAATTTTAAACATTTAATTCAAAGTTTAGAGTCAAAATTAAAAAGTTAAAATATGGATACTGCACAAATACCAAAACAATTTACCCCAGAAGAGCAACAGCGCATGCTTCTGGAAATTTACGAAAACACCCGCAAAACTAAAAATTACATGAAGTGGCAGTTAATTATCACTGTGGCCTTGGTGGTGATTCCCTTAATCGCTACAGTCTCTATAATCCCACTTGTATTAAATCAACTATCATCAATTTATACAGGCGCTGAAGTTTTGCAATAATATGGCTCACACGCACGATAAGCTTTGTTACACAGTAGAAGTCTTTATTGTTCATGACAATAAAGTATTGCTACGCATGCACGATAAATATAATATCTGGTGTAGTGTCGGTGGACACATTGAGTCAGGAGAGGATCCTGCACAAGCGGCTGTTCGTGAGGTCAAAGAAGAATCAGGATTATCAATCAAGTTTATTCAAAATGGTAAAGGTGATTTAGAGGAAGAATATACAGACTTGCCGGTACCACAATTTCTTTTGCGGCACGCGCTAGACGATGGTCATGAACATGCGGTATTGGTTTATGTTGCAACCACAGAAGATATCACGTTAAAACCTCATGAGTCCGAACAAATAACAGAATTTCGCTGGGTTTCTTATGAAGATTTGCAGCAAATGGAATTAAAGGCCAATGTAAAGTATTATGCTGAACAAGCCCTTGTTTTAACTAGGCACTAACTACTAGGAACTAGCCACTAAATTTATGACCAACGAAAAATGGGAAGACTTAGTCGAAATGACTAAGAAAAATTTCAAAAATGTAAAAGTTCGTAGTGAAGATTTAATTCACACGACAGAAGAAGGGCAAAAAAAACAGGGAACCCAAGATATTTTGGAATTTACTGGACCAAATGGTACATATAAACTTGTTCGTGAAAATCGCCCGGTAATTTTAGAAAAAAAAGAACACTATTCTCACAGGCCGGGGGACACGTCACGAACTGAATATAAGGTTTCTGACACAGAGTTTTCACATCGGTTGCGTGTCTATAAAGAGAATAATAATTTTGACTGGGAAGAAGTAGACGCTGCAAATTTTGGCATTTAGTTGGGTGTGTCATTCCAAACTTGATTTGGAATCCAGAGTTGTATGGCATTCAGACTGGATCCCGGATCACAGCCCGATATGACATAAAATAGTAATTAGATATAGTCAATGTTAGAAAATAGAATTCTTGGGACAATAAAATTTTTCGACTTTCAAAACCTGCCACTAACAGGTTTTGAAGTTTTTAGCTATTTAATTAGCGACAGTAAGTTAGAGCAAGCAGTTTTAAAACCAGATCAGCTAGAGGAAGTTTTAAAAAATTTAGATCTATTAGTTGCAGAAGCAAAGCTTGGTGAACACTATGGCTATTATTTTTTGCCTGGCAAACAAAGTTTAGTCAATGACCGTTTGCGCGGACATCTTTTTGGCATTATCCGCGAGCGAAGGATTCGGCGATACGTAAAATTTTTGAAGTACATTCCTTTTGTACGAGGTGTAGCACTCTCAGGCTCTCAGGCCTTGGGTTTAGAAAAGTCAGATAGCGACATTGACTTACTCATCATCACTCAACCAGGATTTTTGTGGACAGCCAGAACTTTGGTAACTGGGTTTTTCCAAATCTTAGGGCTTAGGCGTCATGGGCGCTACATCACCAATCGCTTTTGTCTAAATCACTATATTTCGGGCCCAAAACTGCTTACCGACGGCCAAAATTTATATACTGCCTTAGAATATGCTAAACTACGTCCATTGGTATATGAAGAATCTATTAGAGGCTTTCAACTAGTAAATAAGCCTTGGATACAAAAATACTTTGCCAATGTGTTTGGTCACTTTCCAAAAAGCTACGACTATCGTCAGTCACCAGTTCAGCGGTTTTTGGAGCTAGCGCTTAATAATCGCTTTGGACTTTGGTTTGAAGCTCGCTTGTCTGCGTTGGAGTTGCCTCGCATTCGGCAAGAAAAATATATTGTGGTGCGAGACGATGAACTGTCGTTTCATCCACATAGTAAAGCAGAGAGTTTAATAAAACAATTTAACCAAGAGGAGTAACAAACAAAATGAGAATAGAATCAGAAGCAAAATTTATGGCTGATCTTGCAGAGGCGGATAAAAGTGGGGAGAATGACAGTGATGAAGTAGAGTTAAAAATTGGTGACAGAACTGTTGAAATGACAGACGATCAGAAAAAAGTTCTAGAAGAAGCTTTAGAAGCCCGAGGTGAAACTTTATCTGCCTTAAACACTGTGGAAGATTCAAAGTTAGTTGTTGAAAGAATCCATGACTGGCTAAAACAAGATGCTCCAGACGAAGGTCAGGCCCTCGATTTACTTATGGAAGCCATCCGCGGTGAGTAACTAAAGTTTTTTAAATTCAAGTAGTAACAGTAATGGAAAACGGTAGAGGCGGTAGCGCATATTATATTTTTGACTATCAACTTTGCTTTGTAATTCACAAAGTTCTGTTAGCGCAAAACCATTTTTTGTTACCGCGTTAATATGTTCTGACAAACTATAATAAAAAGAAGTGGAAGTCTTGTGGTCCCAGCTGGTCACAAGACTTTTTGTATTTGGGGGAATTGGCCGTATCTGTAATTTTGGTTTTCGGCCCAATAGCACATCAAACATATTTCTTTTCCAGATGCCGACAGGGAAGGCTGTGGCAGGGTTTGGGATAGTTACAATTAATTTTCCATTGGTCTTGAGCACTGCCTTTAGGTTTCTATAACTTGTGTGTAGGTCTGATAAATCTGTAGCTGCCATGTTTAGAATGATGACATCTTGGCTCTCTTGTGGATAGGGAAGAGGGTTGCCTAAGTCTGCAATTTTAAAATTTAAACTTGGATATTGTTTTTGCGCATGTGATATTAAATCTTTTGAACTGTCACAGCCTTGGAAGCTATTAAACTGCTTTGATAAGAAATTT
>OFRG01000512.1_pt1 | contig 14518 bp, 8 predicted proteins | sample 1543071 | NCBI WGS metagenome assembly OFRG01 (sample SAMN07774222, study PRJEB24372) | wastewater metagenome | isolation source: WWTP Verbania (Effluent) | place: Italy: Verbania | collected 2015-12
TAATCTATTTTAAAAGTCCTGTTTTCTGTAATATTGGCTACACAATTTTTCCTGACGACACATGGCAAGTGAATCCTGCAACAACTATTGAACCCGAATGGGAGCGTACAGCAAACCCCGAATTGTTCAAATGTATTAGTTCTCTTTTAGGGCTTCATACAAGAGATGGAAATTTTATACAATGGAATAACGAATTGAAAAAAATTGGACTTTTTTAACTAAATTTGTAATCAATAAACAAAAAATATATAATCATGCAAAACACTTTAAGCAAATCTCAAATCTTCGCAGAAAATTGTTGCGGAAAACCAAAAGGAAATCCATCACCACGACCACCAAAAAAACCTCGATAATATATGGAAAATATTTGGTTAAGCTACATAGTACATTTTACCATTTCCCTCATAGCAGGGAGTTTGTTTTGTATTGGTTTATTTCATAGTTCACAGGGAGAAAGTTCAATTAAACCTGATGGAAGTGAAAGTACTGATTGGGGTATGATATTTTATCCTATTACTAAATTCCTTTCTCGAAAAAATGATGTTACTATTAATTACATTGGTTGGCAATTAGAAGATTTATGTTACCGTATAAAATGTGATTTTAGACAACATGAGCAAATCATATCCAATATGAAATGCAATGAAACATACATTGAAATAACAGACCCCGAACTTCTACCTACTTGGGAAATGTTTTTGTGCGATATTGAAAAAAGATACAGAATAAGTGGATACATAGAAGAAGGTAAAGTTTATTTTTATAAACAATATGAAGAAAATGTTTTTAGTGAGTATTGGACTAAACCTCTTTTACTTTGCTACAAATGCTATGCTTCTATTTGGGGTACTATCATTTTTATTTTAATGACTTCATTTTCAATTAAAACAGGACTTATTGAAAAAGATTTTAGTATTTTAATACCGATGTGGATAGTTTATGTTTTCTCATTGGTAGTGGCTAATATGTATTTAGAAAAAAAGTTAAGGAATTATGACCATAATACAAGGGGCTGAATTGATACAAACCTTAGTTAAAAATGGGGTTATTAGGGGTAAAGATACCCTTACAAGAGAAGCCTATGTACATTTGGTTATTACAGCAAGGGATTACATTCTTTTTCAGAAAAAACAAGGTGGTGATATACTTACAACAAACGCATCGGTAGTTTCCCAACCAAAAGAATTGCCTATACAAAACAATAGTGTGCTACTTCCAAAAGGATATAACATACAGGGTATTACATCACTCGAATTACTTACTAAAGGAGGTAACTATTTAGAACATTCTATTTTTCCATTATATGCAGGTGCAAAAAATATAGTAGATAATATGTTCACTTATTATATTCCACTTGCAGGAAGTATTGAGTTTAAAAATCTACCTTTCAATGCCAAGCGTGTAAGACTTTATTCAGTAACAGGTTCGGATATTAACGACAACATAAGCAATGATATTATGTACTTGATACTAAAAGAAGTAATGAAAATAGGACAAATGAGTGAAGAAAAAAGAAAAGATACAAGTGCTGATGGAAATACTACTGATGATATTCTACAAGCACAAATTAGAACTCAAACCAATGTACCAAATCAGGTTGTTTAACCTTTAAAAATAAAACGAAATGAATATTAGAGATTTTTACGGAAACAAAACAGAAACAGTAGAAGCAGTTGCACCACAACCAAAAACACAGACTACTATTACAGTAAGGGATAAAGAAGTTAGTCGTGAAATGCCAATGGGCGCAACGGTAGTTGAAGAAACTGTTGATATTTTTGTTGAAGAAATTGAAAATGGATGGATGAAAACTGTAAATAAATATTGCAGGTATATGATAAAAGAAAAAGAAGAAGGTGAAGAAACGGAAGAAGAATACGATTCATATTACACAACAAAAAGATATTATTCAAAAAATAAACCTGTTGATATAGAACTCACATACGCAGTTTAAGAAATGGCAATACTAACAAACTACATAAAAGCAAGTAAGGTTATCGAACAGAGATGTTTGAGGGATGAAGATTTTGGTATGACTAAAGCACCTATTCTTTTTAGCTATCTGCCAACGGTTTACAATGACTTAAAGTTTGATGGAACGAAAACTACTACATTAAAAAAGTATTACATAAACAAAGAAAATAATACACTTGCAATTCCAAATGATTGCCTTTTGCTTTTAGCAGTTGGATATGAAAACGAATGTGGTAGCATAACAGGAATGTGGTATAACGATGCTTTGCCAAAAGAAATACTTTTTGAAAATAGACAAGATTGTGGATGCGATATTTGTGGAGATGAAAATACTTTATGTTCAAGTGTAAAGGAATTTGATAATGTAGAACAAGTAGTTACTCTTTTTGGTGATGAATATACAAACATTACAAAGACCTCAATTTTAGAAGATGGTCGTATTCTACAATATACAAAAACATACATGGCATCTGATGGTAGTGGTGAAGAAGAAGAAGTAATTTATGTAGAAAAAACGGAACAAATTTGCTCACTTGAATTATCCCCTTGTGGTTGTATTGCAAAGACAGAAGCAAACCAAACAGCATTAAGTGGATTGGATGAAACTTGTTGCTCACTATCTACAAACAGAGGTAGAAATAGCCATGATTGTTGCGATAATAAAAACCCTAATAGTTTTACCTTAGATATTCAAGGCAGACTAATAGTATTCTCACCAAATTATTTAAGGGATTACGCAATTATAAAATACGTTTCAGCAGTTAATAGTGCAGGGGATTATCAGATACCTTCACTTGCATTGGAAGCAATGTTGGCAGGTTTGAAATACTACTACAACAGTAATGACCCAAAAGCACAGCCATTCACAAGAGGACAAGGTGGTATGTTTCATAGAATGTACACAGCAGAAATGAATAAACTGCAAAAACGATTAAGACCATTACCATATCAGCGTTATATGAAGGCAATGGGAGTTGTACCAATTCATTTGCGTACAGGATATTTTGGGAATCAATCATTTTTAAATCAAGGGAGGAGATAATTGGAGCAAATCAACATACCAAAGTTTCCTGTAAAATTACAACTCGAATCCGCACACGAAAAAATGCAGGATATAGAAAGTCGTTTCCTTAAAAATGTTCGTGTACTTCAAAATGCAAACCCAAATAATACCAACCAAAGCGGTAATAATATTCAGTTAGGCTCAAATGCAGGAAGTCAAACACCACTACTTTCAAATCAGTTAGTTGATAATGAATTTGTATTACCAAGCGGTATTAATAAAACAATTGGTAGTTTTGAAAGTAAAGAAACAAACGAACTCTATTGGTTTGTGTGGAACTCAAATTTTAATCATACAGTAAACGTAATTGACGGATATACAGAGCAATGCACTACTGTTTTTAAAGGGAGTTGTTTGGAGTTTTCACTTGACCCAAAATACGCAATACCCGAACATAAAGTTTATATTCAACTTACTTACGATTCAAGATTAGTAAATGGAGAACAAATAAAAACCTTACTTGAAAAGGAATTAATATTTACAGATGCACTCAATAATGTAAGGCAAATAAATGTGTTCGCAAGCATAGGCAGTAATTACTTTACTACTGATTATTTCAGAACTGTATTCCCTCATTATGGGTCATGTTGTGATTATATTACACTTGCACCAATAGCACCGATGTATTGTCCACCATTTGAATTAATTAAGAGGGTACAAGATGCAGATGGACACGCAGTTGATAAAGATTTGCCAAACCAATTATTCAATAACCCAATACAAGTTGCATATAATTTTGGGTACATTGATAATAGACCAAGTACTGTAAGCCCTTATTCAACACCTATCATTGTTGGTGGCACTGATTGTGCAGACCAAAATCCTGAAACATTACCAAGATGTGCAAGGTTTAAATTTTGGGTAGGTAACGCTTTTGTAAACCTAATTAATATTTATTTCAGAGATGCACCTAACGGTAATTGGTATTTATACGACACAATATTCAAACATAATTGCCCTGATGAAAATGTACATTGGTGGGAAAGAACAGAAGCATGGAATGACTTTAATTACAATGAAGAAGATAATACCATTGAGTATGTTTTTTGCGCAAACAAAGAATGTACACCTGTTGACCAATCACTATTTGAACACATAGAAAATAATATCCCATTTGCATCAGTTTCACTTTCACCCGCAGGAAATAATCTATTACTTGCAAACACATTAGTAGGTAGCGATAACCTTACTTGCGAACAAACAAGTGCTTTTGATATTGTAGTTACAGAACAAGAAAGTACGGTTTGCGAGATACCAAAAAGAAGTATTACAATTTATGCAGTTATAAATAATGATAGCACAGGTTATGGTGGAGTAGGTGGTGGTACAGGATTTTTATATGGAAAATCAAATCCAACTGATAGTCCAATAAATGAAAAATTTTATTGGGGTGCAATGGCAATGAGGAAACACCCTATAACAGGGCAAGTAAAAGTTGCTATTGACGGTAGAAGTGGAGATGATACGTGGAAGGCATACAAACAATATGTACCCGCAGATATTGAAGGAGTAACAGGTAATTTTGTAATGTATTTAGAGGGTACAAATTATGTTGCAGTAGGCGAACAAGTAAAATATTTTGGCGGTAGTTGTGATGTTGAAGAATTAGGAATTATTTATCGTGATTTATCAACCATGTATAATGCTAATGGAAGTTTTGACGATATAGTAGAAGCATTGGCAGACGGAGAATATCTTATACTTCAAAGATTTGTATTTACGGATGTACCCGCAGGTAGATTTGTTGCAAGGTTAGCAGGACATAGAACAGGATTAGAAAATGGATTTGAAAATACTTCAACTTATCTATATCAGTCATACGCAATTACAGAATGTAACCCAAATGATTTAGATATTACACCCGCAATAAGAAAAGATTATGAATGGATAATAAATGTTTGTGATAGTGATTATGATAGTATGGCAGAAGGTCAAGCAATGCAAATATTAGACCTTACATATCCTGATTTTGAAAGTAATACAGACCTTTACAATAGATGGTATTACAATTTTATAAGCGAGGTTTATTTGTACGAAGATGATAATGATTCAGTACCATTTGAAGGACAACAACTTCACTTTGCATTTGGAAATTTTAGAGATAAATTCACAGGGATAACACATGAATTGAGTGAAGGATATTTAGTTCCAAATCCATACCTATTTCCAATTGTTGTTCCTGCAAGTGGTGTAACATCTACAACCGAAAGAAAAACTGACCATAATGGATTTGTATTTTATAGGGAGGAATTTTACCACTTAGAAAAAGTTTTGAATCCTATTATTGGTGGCATAGTAGAATGGACAGCAGTATTTACAGAACCAATATTAGGACAAATAACAATTACACATATTAATGAATGTGGACTTGCTGATTTAGGTCCATTTACAGTTGGTATTACACAAGTTCAACCAGCCGTAACCGCATTGAATAATACAGGATATAGAGGACTAAAAGGCACAGTATCAAAAAGTACAAATACAATAGACCAATTATGCAATAGGAATGAAATAATAGGAGTATTAAAAGATGCAGATGGAAACGCATTGGTAAGTATCAATGTTGGGTATAGTGGTAGCAAATTTGTTATGACTGATGGGTTTGGAAATTTCAGAATGATAGTACACCAAAATACTTCATATAGTAGGTGTGATTATTTTATGATAGGTAATGCAGGAAACGCTTGTACAATAGTTTGTATTGATAGCGAAGATTGTATTTTATGTTGTGAAGATAGTTTTCAGAATTTATGTTTACCCGCTTGCGTGGATTGTGAATTGAGTGAAATAAACATGGGATTATTCCTATTTAAGAAAGTAAATTTTACTGATAGAGGATTAAAAGGTAGATATGGTTTTGGAGTAGTTGGATGGGATTGTTATGGTAGAGTTGTAACAGGTGGAGTAAACCTAATTAAGTATATTGATGTACCCGAATGTTGGAGTGTACACCCTTTAATTTCATGGACATGGGATGGAAGTGCTTTGTTGCCTGACGAAGTAGATTATATTTCATTTTACATGACTAAAAACCTTAATGGTAGTTATATCCAATGGGTAGCAGATGGGTTTGATTTACTTGATGAAAATGGAAATGTAACTACTAATAAAGGTAAGGCAGTAGCAGTAGCAGTTGACCTAAAATCACTTCTACAATACAACATAATAAATAAATTCAATACCCTTGCAACATATCAATTTGTAGAAGGGGATATACTTAAAATAATTGACGATTGTGAGAATCCAATATTTTATAGAATTACAGGAACTACTTTTGGAACACCCGACCAAACAGCATTAGAACAAGAACTTACAGTAACAAATAATGTAGGGGATACAGCAACAACAAAAACTAATTTTGCAACTTCAAACGGTAGCACGATTATCATTCCTTATGATGGACAAATAGACCCATTCTTAGATAGATGTGCAGTTAAAATAGAAATTGACCGACCATACCAATGCGAGGATAATCTTTATCCATTCTTTGAATTATGTTGCATGATACCTGTTTATAGAGGCATTCCTTTGGCAGATTATTGTTGTACTGATGAAGGTGGTGGAAGTGGTAGCGGTTCAGGTAGTGGTTCGGGTTCAGGAAGTGGAAGCGGTAGTGGTTCAGGCAGTCCTACAACTACAGGTTGTATTTTAGATGCCTTTGATACCTATAAGATTTTTAGAAATATTCCAAGAATACCTGATTGCAGTCAAAACCCTGATGACGACCCTTACTTCTCAAATAATGTTACTGATTTTTGGGGTGCAGGAGTTGGTAGTTTTGGAAGAATAGGTGCAAGGAATCCATACGCACAAAGGATATGGGAACAAAATAGAGTAGCACGAAGTCAAGCATGGATAAATAACGGAATAGTAAATGGACTTTCAACTTTTTGGAGTGAGAATGTAAAGGATTATGATACTCAAAATTTTGGTGGAATACAAGCAATGTACGCTTACAGAAATGTAATTGGATTTATTTGTACCCAAGATTTTTTCGCTGCCGATTACAAAGTACCATATTTATACAATGACGGAAACCAAATTAGGGTAACAAGTCTAAACCAAAATCTAGGAGAACCCGAACAGAAAAAAGGAATGACTTATGGGTGCATACAAGAAAATACAAGTTCAATAGTATTTAGTGAAGAAGGACTTGCATATTACTATTCAGAAAACGAATATATTGTATGTGATTTTGTAACAGCAACAGATGTAGCAAAAGGGGCAGTAAAAAGTTGGTTTATTGATAAGAATAAGTATATGCAAAATTGGAACAAACAAGTGTTTCAACAAGGCGCACCCGAATCATTTTTATTTGAAGTAATAGCAGGATATGACCCAATGAATGATGAAGTAATTACTACAGTAAGACCAAGAAACGGATTATCTCAAAACCTAAAATCATTCGTAAATGAAAATAGGGATATAAGGATAGAAGTTGGAGAAACTATTGTTTACAACGCATCAATAAAAGCATGGACTAATTTTAGAGGGTATGTACCTGAATTTTATGGCAAAATGAAAACAGCATCAAGTGGTATGCAACTATATTCATTTGCAAACGGTATGCCATATTCACATAATAATTTACAAGGAGATTATTGTACTTTTTATGGGCATAAACAAACACCTGTTATCGAAGTTTTAGTAAATAATACCGATAGCAAAGTAAAAATATACCAAAGTGCTACACAAGAAATATTACCCAATACATTATTTGTAGATAGGATTTTGACAGAGGAAATTAACTCACTTTCATACCTACCTATGCCTTATTGGACAAGAAAAGAAAACATATTTTATGGTGCTTTTTGGAGAGATATGGCAAGCTATTGGGATGCTAATTATATGCAAGAATCAACTTATTTTGAAGGGAAAAGAATATTTGGTAAATTTGCCTTTATGAGATATGTAATGGCACATGATAACGCAGATGAATACTTTGCATTGACGCATTTTTGGACACTTGTAACAGGTAGTGAACTCTCGATGAAGCCCCAAATTTCCGCACCAAATCAACCAAACCAACCTAATCAATAACAATGGCACTAATAACTTTTTTTGAACCAAATTGGCAAAGAACCGTAAGGGGGGCATACGCTGAAAGTAAAAGTAATGCCATTACAGACCAAGCAGTTCAAAATATTGGTAATTTAATTCAAAATAATTGTTACCTTTATCGTGTAGAAGATACCACTAACGGTTCGTTTATCGGATTTATAGTGTATGAGGGGAGTGGAGTACCAACTTTAAATTATACAGGAGATATGATACCACAGGCAGGACACATAAGACCGCAATTCGCAGTACAACCTATTTTGGCTGAATATCAAACAATATTGACCACCACTATAAACAACAATATTTAGCTATGTGGGGTGCGATTATACAACTTATTGCAGGTTTAGGAGTAGCAGGATACAATGCTTACAAAGCCAATAAAACTAAAAAAGAACTTAAAGACTTAGGTGATGTTGACTATACTATTCCACAAGGGTATGGAGATAATGTAGGAGTTACAGCAAATGAATTAGCGCAAGGTGGGATTGATGCTGAAACAATGAATGCTATTTTAGGTCAATTCCAACAACAATTTGCATCAGCAAGCAATTCTACTTTACAAGCAGGTGGTGGAGTAAATGACATAGCAAAACTTTATGGTAATTTCAATGATAGTGTAGAAAAATTAGGAGTTCAAAGCACAGCACTAAGAAACCAAAAATTAGATAATTACCTACAATCAGTTTCTACATACGCAGGTCAAGAAGCACTACAATGGAAACTTAACCAATACGATAGGAATAGAAACGATAAAGCTGCGGGTGTAATGGCATTGGCAGGATTTAATCAAGGAACGAATAGTGGCATAAATACAGCAATTCAAGGCGGTGTAAACTTAGGCAGTTACCTTAACTCCCCAAGTGTAAATACAAACCAAAAAAGTTATAATGACATGGTTAAGAACGCTTTTTCATCAGAACAAGACCCTGTTTTTTATAACGATAATTTTGGGAATCCACCACTTATGACGAATGAATTTGCTAATCCAAATGAATCAAATGTAGATATATCTAAAATGAATAATGTTAACCAAATGTGGAATTTATAAGATATGGCATATTCAGAACAAACATTTACTAATTTAGGAACAGTCCAACAACCCGATGCAAGTCAATCAACAGCATTTGCAGGTAGTAATCCTTTTGCCTTTTCTGAAAGTACAAACCAACTACTTAATCAAGTATCACAATTAGCAGTAAAGAAACGTGAAGATGAAGTGAAGATGTATAATGAGAATTTACAAACCGCACTTACAAAAGCAGGAAATATACCTGATGATTTATCCCCACAAGATTATGAAGTAGTCAGTAAAAAAGTAAAAGAATACTACAAAAAACTTTATGAAAATCCTGAAACATTACTTGGACAAAACCCCGAAAAATCAAGAGAATTAAATGGAATGTTGGTTGATTTAGCTAGTTATACTAAACTTTCAAAAGCAACAAAAAAAATAGAGGACAACTACAGCGAACTCATAAAAAAAGATAGTGATTGGAATAATGAAGTGAATAATTACTACTTAGAACAATACAAATCTACAGCCGACCCAAATGAGAGGGCAAAAAAATCATTTACCCCAATTAAAAATCCAATAAACGATTTTCAAACTTTAGTAGTACCAAAACTTCAATCAAAGCCCGAATCAACAAGAGTAGAAATAACGGAAGACCCAATTGACAAAGGTTCTAAAATATATTCCGAGATAAGTGTTTTTAATAAAGATGTTTACAAAGAAGCATTTAAGAATTACAACGGTATGTATCTTACGGAAGAATGGAATGTAAAACCTGAACTTCAACAACAATACCCAAATGGCGCACAAGAATACATTGATGCTAAAGCGGAAGAAACCTTCCAACCTACAGCAACAAAATCTTCAAAAATGTCGAAAAATGTGCAATATACAGAGGAACAAAAGAACGCAAGGAACGAAGCAACTATAGACAGTAGGGAAGCAGAAGGACAAAAAAATAGGGTTTCCGCAGAAAGACGAGTGCAAATGAGAGAACAAGCAAAAATAGACAACGCATCTACATATCCTGATTTACAACAGCCAATTTATGAAGTGGATAAACTTTTAGGTGAAGGTACAGAGTACAAGATACCAAGTTTAGTTTCTAAAAGTTTATCTATACCGAATACAACAAAAATTGAAAAACTGAATAGCGGTAATGCACCAACAGAATTAAACAGAAAAATATATACAGGCGAAAATGCTTCACCTTCATTTGGCACATATTTTAAAATTACTGAAAAAGGTAAAGAACCTTATGTGGTAAAGGGGAAAGTTGTTTATTCTGATAAAATGGGAAAAGTAATTAGCGAAGAATCTGCTAAAACAGCAGACGGAAAAGCAGAAATTGACGAAAGTAGAACAGTTATTGTACCTGATTTATCAGCTAAATATACAAGGGAAAATCTTATAGAAGAAAATGTAAGCAATTCATTGAAAGCCAACCAACAACTAAGCGAGTGGAGAAAAAATAAAAAGGCTTATGAAGAAGAATCTAGTAGTAAAGGTACTTATAAGGGAGTAAATGAAATGTTTTACACTCCAATAGGAATTACAGTTGATAGAGGAGTGGAAAGAAAAGGAACATTATCAAATCCAAAAGAAGCGCAACAGCATAACGACCATGTACATTTAGCATTTGACGATTCGGATGTTGCAGTGGAAATCATGGATGAAGCAAAACGCAGAGGACTATCAGTAAAAGGAAATGAGTACGCAGGTAAAAATACCCATAGTAAAAATACAAGTTTAGGTAGGGCAAGCGCACATGGTTTATCTTTTGGAAATGGAGTTGGTAAGGGTGCAGATATAGGACATGAAAATACTGATAAAGAAAGGAGAGAATTTTTCATTTGGGTACAAGAAAATTATGGTAATGGCGCACCAACTACAACAGCTTCAACAAAAAAAGGTACATTTACATCAAAATCAGGAATTAAATTTACAGTAGAATAATGCCAAAGAAAGTTACAGCAAACGGAAAAACATTTACCTTCGATGATAATACCACCGAAGAAGAAATAGGCGTAGCTATTGATGATTTTTTTGCTAATGAAGTCAAACCTGTTGATGAAGTATTAGACGTACAAGAAACTACTATACAAGAACCAAAAAAAAAAGAATCGGCTTCAATACCTTTTGTTACAGGTTCACCATTACTTATACAAAGCACTCAAACGGTACAAGGGAATGGGTTATCACAGCCACAAAAAAGTAGTTTTTGGAAGGAAGCATATAACATAGCCCAAGAAAATAAAAATAAAGTCAAATCACAACCAATTGAAGAAAAGAAAAAGGTAATAAAAGAAATTGCCACTTCTCAATTAGGATTTACACCTACTGACGAACAAATTGATAAAGAACTTACAAAAAATCCAAGTAAGTTTGATGCTAATATAGCAGGGTATTCAGCTAAAAAATATCGTGATGAAAAAGTAGCTAATGCAAGTGTTGATGAACTTTTAGCAGATAGGGAAAATAAATATCAAGAATTAAAAGATAGTAAAGATTTACTTGCAGGATACCAACAATCAAGGGAAGGTAAAATATCCGAATTGGTAAATGATGTTAAAGAAGGAAATCGTATTTCTGAATCTGATTTTAATTATTTGAAACAAAATGCACCCAAAGCAGTTAAGGATTTATTCGCAGGAGTAGAAAATTTCAATGACGATTATCCAATTGAAAATATTAATACAGTTGCAGATATTAATAGAGAAAATCGCTTACAACAAAATAGGGTAGATAATCACGCACAAATACAAAATACAATTACCCAATTAGGAAGATTTGTAGATGTAAATAAATTAGGTACAGGTGAAGTAGCAACCGATTTGGATAAAATTAGGGAGCAAATGAACGCTGAAACAATAGCAGTTCAAAAAAAATATCCTACCGAAACTTATGGAAATCCTAAACTATCTTCTTTTGGGAAAACAATACCAAATGCAACCAAGCAAGCGGAAGTAAAAGCTATTGAAGATAGGTACAATTCATTGATACAGGCAGTAGCCAATGCAGATAGCTATGAGTTTGCAATAAAAAATAAAGATAATGCCAATCCACTAAATGTAGGACTTCATTGGATGCAAATTAAAGACCCTACAAGGTATCAAAATTATGTAAATGGTGGCAGTAAAAACAAAACAGTTGAAGCAGATGCAAGTAAAATAGGGATACAACTTTTACAAAGCACAGGCGATGCAGATTTAATTGATAAGGGTATTAAGGCAGAAAAAGTATTTGATATTGAGTACCCACAAGATATTAATGATGAAACAAGACGTAGATTAGCAATAGAAAAAATTAAGCAACAAGGTGGTACTAATAATGTAGTAAATAAACCTTATTTGTCATTAGCAGAAGGGGATGAATATGCTAATCAGTTGCCACAAAAATACAAAGATAATTACTATAATAATATACGCCCTAATGCTATAAAAGTTGCAAGAGAAGATGGTTCGTCTTTAAACATATTCAATGCCTTAGTAGGTGATGATGTACAGATAACCGTACCTTCAAGCGGTGGTATTGTTGACGAATTTATAGGAGGTTTTTTACAACCAATAGTAGGTACAGTAAAAACAATTAGTGGTGCATTTGAAAGCAAAGAAGAAAAAGCAAATAGAGCATTGGGAAAAACTCCAATTTACGAACAAAAACTTATTGATAGGGATATAATTCAAAATCAATTAAAAGAACTTAATGATAAACCTAAACTTACAATTGAAGAAATTAATAAGCGTAATGATTTAGAAGAACAACTTACTTATAAAACAAAATCACAATCAGTTGTAGATGGCATGGCAAATCTTACAGGTCAAGTTTTAGCACAGGCAGGAATGACCTATGCAGGCGCACCATTAGTAAGCACAGGACTTAAAGGAGTAGGATTAGGAGTAAAGGGATTAGGTTATGTTAATCGTGCCGAGCAAGTGGCAACATTTGCAGGTGAAATAAAAAATACAATGAATATTGCAGGTAGCACATCTGCATATTTAAGCAGTTATGATGATGCAAGATTAGAGGCTGAAAGGTTAATGCCCACTGCAAGCAATTTAGCAAAATTATCGTATGCAAGTGGTGTAGCTTCACTAAATGCGTTATCAGAAAGGATATTCAAGGATGAAAAAATATTTGATGCTTTTAAAAAAGAAGTTTCACCTGAAATTGCAGTATTAGTAAAGAATCTATCAAGCGGTAAAATTACAGAAGAAGCATTCAAAACTTCATTGGATAAAACCGTAAAGAAAATAGCTACAAAATATGCACCTGCAATAGTAGTTGAAAATCAGAAAGAAGCATTTGAGGAAGTAGTTACCCAAGCAGGTACAACTATTTTAAAAGGAATAGGAGTAGAAACAGGCGCAATTGCAGAAAGGGATTTTAATATGGATAGTGAACTTGATGCCCTAAAACAAGTTTATATTGAAACTACTATAAGCGGTTTACCAACAGGTGTTTTAGCAGGTGTAGGAGATACAAGAAGAAACAATATCTCGCAACAAGCAGTTTATGACTTTAGTATTAATCCTGAAAAAATACAAGAATTTAATGATGTTATAAATTACCAACAAGCACAAGGGCAAATGAGTGAAGGTGAAGCGATAAGTAAAATAAAATCTGCAAATACCTTACAAGAAATTGGCTCAAAAGTTATCCCAAATATTGAAACTAAAAAGCCATTAAATAATCGTGAAAAAGTAGCACTGACTAATTTATTTTTTGCAAAAAGAAAACTTACACATGATATTGAAAACGACCCCGACACTAAAAGTTTATCCGAAAATCAATTAGCAATAGTTGACAAAAAAATAAATGATATTCTATTAGGTAAGGTAGTAGTGGATGAAAACTTTGATGTTTATACCGAGCAAGAATATAATCAAAAACTTGAAGCGGAAAAATCACAAGTAATTGGAGTTGTTGAAACTAAAAACCAACAAGGAGAAAAAGTATTCACAGTTAATAACCCTGATGGAACAAGAGAAATTTTCAATACCCAAGAAGAAGCAGATGCAAGAGTAGTTGAATTAGGAAACCCAAAAAATACAACTCAAAATGATACACAAGACACCCAAACTACAGGTGCAGAAAGCACAACAACTATTGGACAGAACGAATTGCCCAAAACGGAAATCCAGATTACTGAAAATAATACAGAAATTGAAGTGGGGAAACCTATTTCAGCAACCTTAGAAGGTAAACCAATTACCATTGAAAAAACAGAAACAGGATATACCTATACAGACAAAAGAGGTGAAGTATTAACAGTTTCAGAAACAGAATACCAAAACGATATTGCAAACAATCAACTCATAATTGAAAAACCAAAAGCAGTAGTAAGCGGTACGGATGCTATCGAAGAACTTACAACCACTGATACGCCTACTGCTGAAACTGCAACT
>OFRG01000513.1_pt1 | contig 14504 bp, 11 predicted proteins | sample 1543071 | NCBI WGS metagenome assembly OFRG01 (sample SAMN07774222, study PRJEB24372) | wastewater metagenome | isolation source: WWTP Verbania (Effluent) | place: Italy: Verbania | collected 2015-12
TATTTTTTGTACTTATTTAACTTTAAATAACTTATACCTCCCCTAACCCCTCCTAAATTAGGAGGGGAACCTACAATCCCAGTCCTCCCCTGGATTATGAGGGGGAAGATGTAGCCCATTCCTCCCCTAATTTAGGGGAGGTTAGGAGGGGTATTTCTAAGTACTATGTACTAGTTTGTTACAAACTTTGGAATATAACCTAAAATAGCGAAAAACTCTCGCATATAATAATACTGCCAATCGTCTTTACTGTAGTAATGTCCATCCGGCGAAGTCCAATAGACCGGATAAAAACCATTACGCAGAGCTAAAAAAACACTGCGGGCTAAATGATACTTATCGCTCACTATAATTATACTTTTCGCATTGGGTAATTTTGCCCGAGAATTTTTAAAATTTTCAAAAGTATTTCCAGACTGATCTTCAATAATTAAATTTGGCGCTGGCTCCCCTGCTTTAGTAATCACCTTTTTCATAAACCCAGCTTCAGAAATATCTTTATCCGAAATTCGGCCACCCGAAAGAACCATAACTGGCGCTTTACCCTCGCGATAAAGTTGGAGCCCTGTGGTCGTACGATTATAGAGCGCTGGGCTATTGATAGCTGCGCCCAAAATAATAATAGCGTCTGCTTTTTTTATTTCTGGACGGAAATTTGCAAACAAAAAAACTGCCCCAGCGTCAAGTGTGACAACAAGGCAAATCAAAATAAAAACGTACTTAAGTAGTCTCTTAATAAAACTCATTGCTTTTATAGTATGAAGTATCAAGTAGCAAGAATCAAGAAGAAAGTTCCCCTGCTAATTATTCATACCGCATGGCTTCTACCGGATCAAGTTTAGAAGCACTGCGGGCCGGCAACACACCAAAGCCAATGCCAATTACAGCAGAAACTCCAAAGCCTAAAGCAATGGCGTAAAGTGGCACAGAAAAAGCCCAAGTTAAATTGGCGCTAGTTGCCACCAAGGAAACTACCCAGCCCAAAAGCGAGCCAAATAAAATTCCTATAATACCACCAAGAGTCGTGACTAACACAGCTTCAATTAAAAATTCTCGAAGAATGTCGCTATTGCGCGCACCCAACGCTTTTTTTAACCCAATCTCAGAAGTTCTTTCGGTCACCACCACATACATAATATTCATAATCCCCACACCGCCAACAATTAGAGAGATAGCCGCAATCGCAATAAGAAGAAGGGTTATGCCGTTAAAAATCGTGTTAAAAGTTTCAAGAGCTTGAGCTTGCGTTTGCACGATAAAGTCGTCTTTGTCGGGGTCGGTAATATTATGGTTGTCACGCATAACTCTTCGAATATCTTCTGCAGTGGCATCACCATTTTTTATATCGCTAACTTGAACCACACCAATAGTCATGTGGTCAATGCCAAGCATTTTCTTTTGTGCAGTAAGAAGTGGCATAAAAAGACTATTATCTTCATCACTCGCAATTCCGCCTTTGAGAGTATAAACCCCAATAACTTGAAAATTTAGTGTGCCAATTCTAACAATCTTGCCTTGTGGGTCATCTTCCCCAAATAAATCAGTGGCTAATTTATTTCCTAAAATAACAACCTGATCAGCGCCAGACTCCTCGCTTTGACTATAAAAACGCCCAAACTCTAAAGTATTTTTATCAATCTCAAAACGGCTGGCTGAGGCGCCGTAATAAATAACGCTTTTTTGGACATCGCGGTAGGAAACAACGGCTAGCCCATTGACCATTCCGTAAGTATTTTGAATATTTGCGAGCTTGTTAATATCGTCCAAGTCACGTTGTTTAAATGTCGTAATCGCCACAGTAGTAATATCCACAGCTGCGCCACTGCCAGCGGCGCGATTTTTTGTAGTTGGAGGAACACGTGTTTGAATAAATAGCGTGTTACTACCAAGCGTGTCGACTTGGGCGTCGATTAAACTTCTAAACCCAGCTCCCGCCGACAACACTAGAATTACTGTAGCAATTCCAATCACAATACCAAGAGTCGTCAGTACTGTGCGTGCTGGATTGGCAATGAGTCCACGAATGGCTTGAGCAAAAGCTGAAAACATAAAATATAATTATTCGTATCTTAATGCGTCAATTGGATTTAATTTGGAGGCTTTTAACGCTGGATATAAACCAAAAGCTACACCAGTTATAATCGAAACACCGATAGCTAAAACCACTGAGGTAACAGAAATTACAAAAGCCCAATCGTACCCAAGTTTATTCATGAGCAAAGAAATTAAATAGGCCACTATAATTCCTGCGATAATTCCAACAAGACCACCTAGTAAAGTTAACGTTCCGGCCTCAAATAAAAATTGATTACGAATTGCCCGATTGTTCGCACCCACAGCTTTACGAAGTCCAATTTCCCGAGTTCTTTCGGCAACCGTCACAAGCATAATATTTAAAATGCCAATGCCACCAACCAAAAGTGCGATCCCAGCCATGGCTGTCAGAAAAATGCGTAAAGCGTTTGTAATTGTAGTTAAGATGCTGATAGCATCTGCCGTGTTTCGAATAGTAAAGTCTACGTCGGCGTCGTTTCGAATGCGGTGGCGTTGTTTTAAAACTTCATGGACGTCCGTTAGAGTTTGATCAACATTCACAGCATCGTCGACTTTTAAATTGATAGCTTGTAAATAACGAATTCCCAGAAGTTGTTGCTGTCCTATAATTAGAGGGATAAAAATTTGGTCATCTTGATCTTGAAAGAAAGCACTACCACGTGGAGTAATCACTCCAATTACTCGAAGTGGGACTCCCCCAGCATTTTGGCTTGAGCCACTTTTAACTTTAATTACTTGGCCTATAGGGTCAGTCCCACTGTCACCAAATAATTGCTCGCTGACAGTTGAACCCAAGACCACAACATTGCTGGCTCCTTTGTCTTGTTGGTCACTAAAAAATTCCCCGGCCTGCATGGTAAAACTGACCACGCTTGGATAGCTCGAGTCTGTACCAATAAAGTTAGTGTCGCTAGTTTTATTTCCCCACGTTACTGTTGCCCGTCCGCGCACCAAAGCATTAGCCGCTACCACATGAGGGATGGCCGGATTATTACGCAAGACGTCTGCGTCACTGTTAATTAAAGTTGTTATAACAATCCCAAAAACTTGGGCTGGCGGTCCTTTTTCATTACTTTTGCCAGGTTGAACGCTTAGCAAATTTGAGCCAAGTTTTGTAATTTGACCAAGCACTAAACTTTGAGCGCCCGCTCCTAAAGCAATTATCACAATCACTCCTGCCACTCCAATCACAATGCCCAAGATCGTCAAAAAAGAACGGCCCTTACGCGCCAATAAACCTTTAAATACAAGTTTTATTTCCGCAAAAAAATTCATGGTCTAAGTACTAAGTACCAAGTACTCAGTACTTTGTCTTTCAATTACTTTTGAAGGTCACCTTCGTCTGTAGCGATTGTTCGGTTACCAATAGACTCATCGCTCACAATTTCTCCATCCTTAACTTTAATCAACCTTTTAGCATGTGAGGCGGTATCTAATTCATGAGTCACTAGAATGATTGTTCTTCCGGCTTCGTTTAGATCCTGAAGAATTTTCATAACAGTATTTCCACTCTTTGAGTCAAGGTTTCCAGTTGGCTCGTCTGCAAAAATTAAAGCCGGGTCATTAACCAAAGCACGGGCAATGGCAACACGCTGTTTTTCTCCACCAGAAATTTGGTTTGTAAAATAATTTAAGCGGTGGCTCAACCCAACTGCGTTGAGCGCCTCTGTTGCTAATTGGGTATGATTTTTCCGAGCACTGTAAAGCAGCGGCAATTTTACATTATCAAGCACTGAGGTTCGTGCAAGGAGATTAAAAGACTGGAACACAAAACCAATGCGTTCATTTCTAACTTTGGCCAACTCATCGTCAGAAAAAGTTGTCGTGTTTTTTCCTTCAAACTCATAAAGACCTTTGCTTGGGCGATCCAGAAAACCCAAAATATGCATAAGCGTAGACTTGCCACTACCAGATGGACCCATAATCGCCACAAACTCACCAGCTTTGATTGTAAAGCTCACTCCACGCAACACTTGCGTCACCACATCTTCATTAACATAATCTTTAGTCAAATTTTCTACAGAAATTAAATTCATAGAATTGGACCCGGGAATAACTTTTACTTTTTATTAATAAACGTAATAATTTCTTGGCCTTCTTCCAAACCACTTGTAATTTCAACTAGACCGCCGTCGGCTTCCATCCCTAAAGTCACTTCGCGATTTTCGGAAGTTTTCTTTTTTGTATCAGTTATCACACGAACTTGTTTTTTTCCATTTTCGCTTAAGACAGAACGAGAAGGGACAGAAAGTACACCATCTTTTTGAGAAGCTAAAATAGTCATATTCGCAGTCATTCCTGGTTTAATTTCTGGCAATTTTTCCAAAGAAGCAATGACTTTGTAATTAACCACGCCGGAAACGACTGTAGAAGATGGGTCTATTGTTTGCACGCTGCCTTTAAAAAGACGGTCGGGGCCAAGCGCGTCTAAGGTAATTTCCACAACTTGTCCTGGTTTAACATTGGCGATGTTAGCCTCGCTAATATTGGATTCCACATGAAGGTTTACCACATCCTGAAGCACAACAAGTGGTTGAAGTGCTGTTGCAAGCTCGCCAACTTTAACATCGACTGTAGTAATAGTGCCGTCTGCAGGAGCCCTGATAATAGTATTTTCTAAAGCGGCGCTAGCTGCTGCCACCTGACCTTGGGCTGAGAGAATTTGCGCTCGTGCTGCTGAAACGTCTGCGGGTCTGGCTTGCGCTTTTTTTAAATTCAAAGCCGCCACAGCCTGATCGAAACTACTCATGGATGCCGACACCGTTGACTCAGCTGTAGAAACGCTAGAACTTTGCGTTTCTAACGCGGCATTATATGCATTTAAATTAGTTAAGTAGTTACTTGCTTGTGTGTTAGGAATCTCAATTGTCCAGTTGTCGCTACTGTTATAAAGCGTTGGGGTCACGCTAGAAAATTGAAAATAGAGACCTTTAGTCCCAAGAGCTGTTAAGTTAGTACTCAAATTTCCGCTTCCTGACTCAAGCCCATTAACATAATAACGCCCGCTTGAAACAGACAAGTTGTATGTTCCTTTGGCACTACCGCTGTATGTACCGGAAATCGTTGGAGTAATACTGCTAATATTTCCGGTGAAAGGAATGGCTGCACTAGTGGAATTTAGCAGGGACAGAAAAGCATTTTTTACAGCCGTTTCTTGCTGACTTTTTACTTTGGCCAAATTATTTTTTGCATTCTCAAGTGTAACACTGGCGGAATCTACTGCGCGCTGTGAGACAATAATCTCTTCGTTACTCGCCCCTTCAAGCACACGCTGATAATTAGCATTCGCAGAAGCTAAAGCACCACGAGCAGAAGTTAAACTCGCAGCTTGGTCACGTTGTTGTAACTGAGCTAAAACTGAACCATTTTTTACTGTATCACCAACTTTAACAAAGACCCTATCTACCACACCGCTAACTTTAAAACTTAAGCTTAAATCGGTCGTGCTTGTAACCTGCCCTGTAGCCAAGACCGTTTGTTTTAAATCTGTCTTTTTAACTTTTTCAGTTAAAATATTACTAACGTCGTTTCCCCCACGACTAAATACAACTCCAATAATCGCAACAAGAGCAATGATGCTTGTTATTATTATACGTTTCTTTGTAAACCAATTTCTTAAATTCATAGGCAATATAAATAATTATTCTTAACTTTTAGAGTTCTTGACTACTTGTTCTAACATTTGTTTTGTACGCTCTTTAATCTCTCGTTTCGCCCGTGGGTCGGAAACGTGGTCCATAAACATAGAAACAAGTTCAGTAAGTTGCTGGGCTTTCATAAGTCCTAAAACTTTTCCAAACTTACCCATCACTAAGAGCTGGTCACCAGGCTTGATGCCAAGTTCTTTACGAGCTTCCGCTGGAATTACCACCTGTCCTCTACTCCCAACGGTAGTGGTCCCATACATTTTATCTTGTCTGTAAAAATATGGGTCAATTGTTTGCTTCATAATAGTAATAATTAGTGTATGAAATATCATACATATCATACACCTAGCTAATCTAACTGTCAACTGTTTTGACTATATTGCTCAATAATACTGGCTAGTTTATAATACAGTCCGGGCACAAACCAAAGAAGGAGGCCTTGTGACAACCAAGTTTCTCAAAGCTGGAAGCGTTGTCCTTGTGATAGACTCACGGGATAACCTCGTGACTCTGAAGGAAGAGTTCAGCGACGTGGAGAGATTCGACTTTATGACGCTGAGCTTCATGACACAAATGCAGCTCCACAAACATGACCTCCCCAAAAAGGTCAGGTGTGTGGTAATCAACAAGGAGAGTGTGGAAGGACAAGACTACGACTGGATCATTGCCGCGGCAAGCCGAAACAATCACGCCGAAGTCATTTTGGCCAAGAATAACGACTCCGTGCAAAGCCAGCTAAGCCAGTTTCGCTGGCTCGAAGACAGGCCCCGAGAGGAACCGGTAAGGTTGCCTAGCGAAGAAGTTCCCACGACTTTCTTCGAACAAACCATGCTGGAAATCTTGGGAGAATTCAAGACCAGCGGCGACTCTACTGGCTTACCAACCCAGTTTCGATCGCTGAGCGAAGCGGTAGACTTCGTCATTGAAGAAGGATGCCTCACTCAAGCAGAAGCACAGGTCAAACTTTTTGCAGTTTACCCCGATGCAAGAATAAATGCGAATTGGCGACCAATCTTCAAGCGACGGCTCAAAGCCAAAGGGTACCCAGTGCATGAATTGGCTCCCAACACAAAATGGTCATAATGCTCAAGAGATGGCTTCCAAGGAGGATTCCATGAACCAAAACCAGACAGCGCGGACACGACCACAATCGTGCCCGCGCTCTTTGTTTTTTTAGACTCAGAAAAATACGCTATACTACAATTGTATGAAAAATAGCAACTATCCATTTCAAGATTTTTTTCACCACCTTAAAAGATCTTTGACACAAACAGTCGTCTCTTTAGTCTTAACTTTTTTCGGTATCCTTATTGTCTTGGCAACCTTTACAGTCTTAGCTTTTAGCTTCTATGTTTACAGGCTGCCAGACCCACAAAGTTTGATTAAGCGCGACGTCGCTGAACCAAGTAAAATTTTTGCGCGTAACGGCCAACTTCTTTACGAAATTTATGGTGAAACCAGACGCTCTCCAATTCGGCTGGAGCAAATGTCCCCTTTTATCAAACAAGCCACCATTGCCGTCGAGGATAAAGATTTTTACAAACATGGTGCACTGTCACTTGCTGGAATTGCCCGATCCATTGTAGTTAACTACAACAGTGGGCAAACTGAGCAAGGAGGCAGTACTATTACCCAGCAATTTGTCAAAAATGCGCTCCTCACACCAGACCGTTCTTTTAAACGAAAAATTAGTGAAATTGGGTTGTCGATAAAACTCGAGAGCAGTTTAAGTAAAGACGAAATTCTGCAACTCTACTTAAACGAAATTCCTTACGGTCGCAACGCCTACGGCATTGAAGCTGCCAGCCAAATTTATCTAGGAAAATCTGCTAATGCTCTTTCTCTGTCTGAAAGCGCGTTTCTCGCTGCCCTTCCGCAAGCTCCAAGTTATTTAAATCCAGCTGGACCAAACGCGCTTGAGCTTGAAAGCCGTAAAAATTATATTTTGACAGTAATGCGGGAACAAAATTATATTTCCGCAGAACAATTTGTGAAAGCCAAAAACGAACGTGTGACAGTCATTAAAAATACCGCTAAAATTTCTGCTCCTCACTTTGTTTTTTGGATCCAAAATTATTTAGAAGAAAAGTACGGGGAGACTTTACTTACAGAAGGCGGACTGAAAGTTTACACCACCCTCGACCCCAATTTACAAAAGCTTGCAGAACAAGTTCTTAGCGAAGGAATTATTGAAACATCAAAGAAATTTAACGGACACAATGGAAGCCTTGTTGCCACTGATCCAAAAACAGGTCAGATACTGGCTATGGTTGGCAGTAAAGACTTCTTTGGTGAGTCAGAACCAAAAGGCTGCACTCCAGGTCGTAACTGCTTGTTTGAACCAGAAGTCAACGTCGCTACCGCTAACCGCCAACCCGGTAGCAGTTTTAAACCTTATGCTTATGTCACGGCATTCGGACCTAAATTTGGTTACGGACCAACTTCAAAAATCCTAGACGTCCCAAAAAATTTCTCAAGTTTTGGCTCCCCTGCATATATTCCAAGAAATTATGACGGCAGTAGTCATGGTTTAATAACTATGCGAAAAGCTTTGGCTGGAAGTTTAAACGTCCCAGCAGTTCGAACTTTAGCTTTGGTTGGTATTGATAATGTCATTGCCACTGCCAAAGGACTCGGACTCACAACACCTCTAAAAAACTGTGGGCTCACGCTCGTACTTGGTGGCTGTGAAGTAAAACTGGTGGACCACACCGCGGCCTTTGGAGCAATTGCCAACGGTGGTAAGAATAATGGCAACACCGGAATTATGAGAATTGAAAATAAGTACGGTCACACACTCGAAAGTTATAGCCCCAAAAATAGCCAAGTTGTGGACCAACAAGCAGCCTACTCACTTATTAGCATTATGACTGACAATAATGCTAGGAGTTATGTGTTTGGTGCAAAATCCCCGCTGACTTTACCCGACCGACCAGTAGCAGCGAAAACTGGGACCACACAAGACTGGCATGATGCTTGGACACTTGGTTTTACCCCACAACTTGCAGTTGGTGTCTGGGTGGGAAATAATGACGGCACGCTGCTGAAAAAAAATGCAGACGCAGTTTTTGTAGCCGCTCCAATTTGGCAAAAGTTTATGATAGCCGCTACTGCAAACCTCCCGGTGGAAAATTTTATAGCGCCACCCGGGATTATTGAAAAAAAATTAAACTTATATAATGACAAGCCAGCTCCTAAAAATGCCAAGAAGTGGCGCACGGAAGTCTACGCCGACTACGCTAATCCGCCCCTAAATGAAAACAGCAAACCAAAAAAGTAAGTACACTTTTTAAAAACACCCCCTGCCACTGGCGAAAGGGTGTTTTAAATACTGTTAGTTATTATCGCATCCAACTGTTAACCAACTCTCGCGTTAAGCTATCAAATCTACCTGTAATGGAAGGAAGCCAGAATTTTTGAAAACTACGTAAAGCTCTTTGAGTTCTGGGTCCCAAAAAAGTGGTTTCGTTTCCAGGAGAACCAAAACCTGAAGGTGAGACTATAAAACCAAAGTTATTAAGCAAACGTTGAAGTAAAAATACATCTGGACCTGTATTTCCCCTGTCTAAATTTCTGGGGAAAATATCAGGGCTGGTTATTGGCTGACTTATAACTGGCACTGGCGTTGTTTGTGCTTGTGTTCTCAAAATGATTTCAGAAGTCACAAAGACCAAAGGTTTGGTAGTATCGCTTGGACTAAACTGAGCGTAAACTTTATAAGTGCCATCTGGACAATTCGTGACTGGCAAACTACCTCCACAAAGATTCCAGGACATAGATTGATTTAAGCCTACAGATGGCTTACCTGTAAACTCTGGGGTAGTGGATAAAATTACTTTTGTGTTTTGATCTTGTGCGGACAGTTGTAATTTAACTTCTGAACTTAGTGTCTCCAAACTTCCATTATTTATCAACAGAGTTGGAGAAGTCGGAAGAGTAGGCACTATTGGTGTTGACCCGCCCCCACCAGAAAAACCACCACCGCTAGGATAACTTCCTCCACCATGGTCGTTGTCATTGATATTTAAAGTATAAACATTAGACGCACCCAACAATGCACCCCCAGGATTTGAAAGAGTTACTGTTAAATGCTCTGGTCCTTCAGCTTCGGAGTCATCTACAATAGCCACACTAATATTTGTAGATGTTGTGCCTATCGGGATTGTAGCTGTGCCAGAGGCTAAAGTGTAGTCTACGCCACCACCTATTGTATTACCTGAAGTGACAGCGTAACTTACAGTGGTGGCCAAATCTGATGCCACAGAAAGACTTAAAGGAATATTTGCAGTGCCAATGGACTCTGCAACAAAACTGTTGGTGCTTGAAAGTGAAATTGTCGGAAAATCGTAGCGCTTTAGGCCACCTGTAAAAGTACCTCCGACTAAAATTGAAGATCCATAAACAGCCAAAGTGTTTACCCTGTTACCAATATTGGGGTCCCAAATACTATCCGCTAATCCATCCGAACTATTTAATGCAGCAAGGCGGTTACGAACCTGACCACCTATGCTTGTAAATGTTCCTCCAGCAAAGACTGTAGATCCTGATTGTGCTATTGCATAAATTCTTTGATTACTAGCTGGTGTCCAAGTGCTATCAATAGAACCATCTAAATTTAATCTAATCAGCTTACCACTTGGGGCTCCAGCTTGATACGAATTAAAATTTCCGCTCACATATATATATGGAGAAATAACTTTAGCAGAGTAAGCGTCCGCTCCTCCGCATGCACTACAACCACCAGGCCAAGTAGCATCAATCTCTCCTGTGGCTCTATTAACCCTATATACTGACCTATACTGAACTAAGTTGATAGTTACCGCATTTGTTGATGCAATATACAAATAAGAATCTAAAATATCTACGGTCTCGGCACTGCCAAAACCGCCACCAAAATATGCATTCATAGAAAATGAGGCGTCGGCATTACCATTAGAACTATTTAGCTTTACTACAGCACTTCTTGCTAGCCCGCCGACATTATCAAATCCACCAGCCACGTAAATATCCGAACCAGAGATAGCCAATGATGATACCACGTCATCGGCGCTCGGATTCCACGTTGCGTCTACATCACCGGTATCGATATCAACTTTTGCAAGATTAGTCCTTGACTCACCACCCACAGTAGAAAATTGGCCACCGATATAAAGATCCGACCCCGATAGCAACATAGTCTTTACTTCACCCGAAGCATTTGGATTCCAATCGGTTAACGTATTTGTTGTTAAATTAATTGAAGCTAATCTGTTTCTGGCTATACCACCGATAGATTCAAATCCTCCACCGACATAAACATTGGTTCCAGAAACTGCAATATCGTTCACTTGATAACTACTAGACTTTGCATCCCAAGCTGTATCTACATTACCATTAGTAGTATTTAATTTTACGATACCGGTTCTTGTCTGCCCTCCAATGCTCGTAAAATCTGCCCCAAAGTAAACATCGGGGGCTGAAACTGCAAGAGAATATATTCCTCCGTCATAACCTTCACCCTCAGCACTCCAAGCTGGGTCAGCATTACCGTTGGTATTGTTTAGTTTTGCAATCTTAGTTCTAGATTGACCGCCAATACTAAAGAAATGTCCGGCAATATATATATCTGAGCCAGAGACTTCTATAAAAACTGCGCGGATATCCGGATCAGGATTCCATGTTGCATCAGCATTACCGTTGGTATTGTTCAATTTTGCTGCGTAATTTCTTGACTGACCTCCGATAGTAGTAAAACCACCAGCAACATAAATATCTGAACCAGAAATTGCAATATCAGTTACAAAATCATCAGAATCAGGATCCCAGGTTAGATCCGCATTACCGTTGGTATTATTTAGCTTTGCAAGGCCAACCCTAGACTGGCCACCAATTGTCGTAAAAGAGCCCCCAGCATAAACATCTGAACCGGAAACGGCAACTACATTAACAATATCATCTGGGTCTGGATCCCAAGTTGCATCAGCATTGCCGTTGGTATCGTTAAGCTTTGCAAAACCCGCTCTAGACTGTCCGCCGACAGTGGTAAAATCACCAGTAACGTAGACGTCTGAACCCGAAACTGCAATTTCATAAATTATGTCGTCAGCATTTGGATTCCAAGTTGCATCCAAACTTCCGTCAGATTCAATATGGGCCAAATAATTTCTATCCTCTCCGGCCACTGAAGTAAAACTTCCTCCAATATACCAGCCACCAGACCCGTCTAAGGCTATCGCACTAACCGTATCATTTATTGCTAATTCACCGCTAACAAAAGATCCTGTTGTTGTGCTAATAACTGAAGCATATGCCGACTCCTTTCCAACACTTGTAAACGTCCCGCCAAGATAAGCAATATTAGCATCTACCACAATTGAATTTACATTCCCATTAAAACTATCACCACCTAAAATAGTAGTTGCAGTTTGTGGTGCAGCTTCTGCTGTTTGAATTTGAGTTTGTTTTTTAAACCAAAAACCTGTTGAAAAAGCAACAGTTAAAATAAGTAACAAAATAGTAACTTTTTGTTTCATAATATAGCACTTAACCTTTGTTATTATAACATATTTTGTGCTATAAACAAAACACTAAAAATTTATTTTCTAAAAAACAGGGGAGTGGTAATAACGAATCTTACATTTTGTCATTCCAGACCTGTCCGCCTGTGGTGGAAGCCACGAGTCACCGAGGGCTATGTGGAACTCATAATTCTGGATCCCAAATCAAGTTTGGGATGACAGCTAATTAGGCTATTTCTTTCGGCCTTTGTTTTTTAAAACTACTCTGATATTTTTAGACCTGCGCTTCTTCCCTGCCTTCCTTTGCAAAGCCAACTTTTCATTAGACTTAGAAGAACCAAATTCGGCTTCCTTACGAAGCTTTATAAACTGAGCGTACCTAGCAGGTTGTAACTCGCCATGCAGTACCGCATCTAAAATTGCACAGCCTGAGCTTCCAATATGATCACAGTTACGAAACTCGCATTTCCCTGCCAAAATTTCAATATCGGCAAAGGTCGACGTAACAGCTTCGTCGTCTGCTGTTACTTGCAACTCACGCATTCCTGGAGTATCGATAACCACTCCACCAGTTGGAAGAAGCAAAAGTTCGCGTTTGGTAGTTGTGTGCCGACCGCGACTATCACTTTCGCGCACGTTTTTTGTTTGTTGTTTTGCAAAACCAAACAGAGCATTTATTATACTCGACTTACCTACCCCTGATGATCCCACAAACGCCACCGTCATTCCTGGGCGGATATATTGCACAACATGTTCCAAACCTTTTGCTTGGTTTATGCTAATAGCAAAAACCGCCGTCTCAGGCAAAATCTGTTTAACCTCTGCCACTGAGTCCAGCGGATTATCTGCCAGATCAGATTTATTCAATAAAATAATTGGGACTGCCCCACTCTGTTTTGCCATTAAAACATAACGCCCAAGACGGGGGATACTGTAATTATCATCGAGCCCTTGAACTATAAATAATAAATCTACGTTAGTAGCTATAACTTGCTCGGACTTATCTTTTTCCACACCAGTTCTAGTCACAGCACCAAGGCGTGGCAAAATTTCAAGGATAACGGCCTTGTCTTCGCCTTGCAGTTTTTCAAAAACAACCCAGTCCCCAACTTTTGGCAAATCTCGGCTTTCGTCTTTTAGCCAGTTACCTCGAACAATACCAGCCAGCTCTCCTGTTTGGGCATATAAAAGATAATTAGTTTTATTCTCAATGGCCACGCGAGCCACAGAGTTTGGACTTGGTAGCACTGACAAATTTGATAGTTCGCAATATCTACTCCAGCCAAGTTCATCTAAATTCATATTTGTAATTATAGCTGTTTTAGCTGGTCAAAGCTATGGTAAAAACGTGCATCAAGGCCAAGCGATTTAGCCACATCAACATTTTTTTGATCGTCATCAAAATATATTAGTTCGCTGGGAATACAGCCGAGGTCTTGTAGCACTTTTTCGAAAAAAGTTTTATCAGACTTTGAAACTCCTAACTCATAAGAAAAATAACAACCATCAAAAACTTGATTGAATTTTGCAGTCTCTAGTAAATACTCTGCGCGATACTTTTCCTGATCTGAGGCTAAATAACATTTAGTTCCGCTATCACGTAAATCTTTGATAACACCTAAAACCTTCTCGTCTGGTTGCACATCAAAACTAAACCAATAATTCAAAAACTCCTCAACACTTTTTTTCCAACCCCACGCTTCCAAAAATGGCGGCAGAATTTCCTTAAGATCAGTTTGCCCAAGCTGACAAACCCGAAATTCATTTTTAAAAAAGGGGACTATAATTTCTAGTGGAACACCGTATTCTTTGGAAAATTTCTCACTAAAATAACCCGGTCGTTTTAGGACTACCCCATCGGCATCAAATAAAATTGCTTTGGTCATATTATTCTATTTCTATACTTAAGGCGTTGTGGTCGGAGACTTCTTCGGGAAGAACTTTAAACTCTTTTACTTTAAGCCCAGGGGAAACAAAAACATAATCTGCAAATTTTTCAAGCTTGGTGTAATGACTAGTGCGTGTGGAGGTTACTCCATTCTCTTTAATCAAATTTCTCAAGCCGGCCCCTTCAAACATCTGCAAACTTTCCGTGGTTGGCAGCAAATTAAAATCGCCACAAAAAACCACGTCCCCTTTTAGAGTTTGAATAAAATCAATAATGTTTTGAGACTGTAGTATTCTATCGGGCGTATCTGTTTTGCCTTCACCATTCCAAAGGCCGTGAAAATTAATCACGGTTAGGGGAGTCGTATTATTTATTATTTTTGCATACTGAATACTTCGTGCGTGGTTACCTATTTTT
>OFRG01000514.1_pt1 | contig 14489 bp, 12 predicted proteins | sample 1543071 | NCBI WGS metagenome assembly OFRG01 (sample SAMN07774222, study PRJEB24372) | wastewater metagenome | isolation source: WWTP Verbania (Effluent) | place: Italy: Verbania | collected 2015-12
GTCCCGTCCTCTTTCCCCACACCCACTCTTTTTAGGCTTCATTCAAGCTCTTACCAAACTAAAAAAATAATATGGGAGAAATTAGAAAATTTCCAACAGGAGAAAAAATAGAAGCTACTGATTTAATTATAAACCGGGAAAAGTATTTAAAATTCCAAGCTTATATATCTCAAATTATTAATTCTATTCCCTCTGAGTACAAACAAAAGTTAGAGGAAATGTTAAAAGATCCATTCTATAAATTTCCCAATAATGAAGAGCTAATTGCCTATATTAATAACCATGACGAGTCTCATTGGAGTCAAAATCCAACCCTATCTTATGGAATATATGCAGCAGTCGAACAGCGAGGCATAACTCCCACATAATACAAAAACTCCTCCGGTACAAACCGGAGGAGTTTTAAAATATAAACTTATTTCTGGGCTGTAGCTTCCACACTAACAATTCGTGTGCGACGCAAGTTACCATGAAATTTTAAAACCATTTTCTTTTTAAACTTCACAATGCCGTCTATTAAAGAATACATTGTGGAGTCTCCACCAAGCTTTACGTTCTTCCCAGGATAAAACTTTGTGCCATGTTGGCGAACAATAATCTCACCTTTTTTAACAGCTTGATCTCCAAAAATTTTTACGCCGAGTCGTTTACTTACTGAATCTCGGCCAAGAGCGGTGCTTCCACCGGCTTTCTTATGAGCCATACTACTCCATAAAACATTTGAGCAAAAGCATAAACAAATTAATGCTCACCGATCACACAAATGATTATATCTTTTCAAAAATTACGATCTCCCTGGCGACAATCTGGTCTTTGCGGTCATAAATAATACTACCGCGTGAAGTCTGTTTCAAAAAAGAAAACTTACTTGCCAAATTAGGTACTATCGAACTTACCAAATTATAACCCAATTTTGTTATAAAGTCAAGATTAGGAAACTCCTCATATTCGCCTTGGTTTTTACGGTAAGCCGGTAAGCATAAAACCACCCTCCCAGACTTCGGTAAAATCTTTAGAAATTCTTTAAAACTCTTAGTGTATAATATCTCTAGTTCAGCAAAGTTGGCAGAAATGTCTTTAGAATTAGGGTATTCTGAGTACATTGGCCCAAGGTAACCCTCAGTTACCACAGCCTTAATTTCTTTAAAAGCACCTAAGGTAGTCAGTTTTGAAACGAGATCTGCAATGCTTTGAGCGTCGGCCACTTCTAGATGAAACTTACCACGTGGGATCTTGTAACGGTTACAAAACCACTCTAAGTTAGTCTCACTTCCTGAAATTGCTTTAGGGTTAATATCTGTGCCAAGAGCCCGGAAACCAATTAGCATGCCTTCTTGCAAAATTGTGCCAATGCCACAAAAAGGATCAAGAATAGTTTCGCCAGACTTTGCCCCAGAAAAATTTAGCATAATCTGAGCGACTTTCGGAGGAATCATGCCTTGTTTTTCATCCCTGATTGGTCGCTGATAATCTCGTCTACCGTAGTCCTCAAAATCCTGAACCACTAACGTCTTTGCTGTGTAAACATAATCTTTGCCAGCAATGACACAAATTTCTGCGCCTTTAGTCAGTAATAAATTTTTAGTCACCACCACCGAAGCCAGAGCCAGAGAGTTAAATTCAGGCAAGACAACGCGAATACTCGCACCGCCATCTTGAAGGCCACGCTTGATAAACATCCCAACCCGTTTTGGCTCACCAAAAGGGCGAAGCTCCATGTCAAGCAAATACACGCTAACTCCAATTTGAATTTTCCCAGTATAAGACTTTAAAAAATCTGTTTTTAATTTACTAGGTTTAAAGTAATTCTGTAACGCAAAATTAATAGAATCCTGTTCCCGTTTTTTTACAATATCAATAACCTTTAAAATTTTAACTGTCCCGCCAAGTTGTTTCTGCAATTTCTCAACATCCATAGTGCCTGTGGTTTCAATAATTAAAACCTCAAGAGAAGCGTCAAGAATTTTAATCTCCAGCTCTGGGTATTGAGCCAATACCGAAAACAACTCAGCTAAAGATAAAGTATAAACCCTCCCTAATATAAAGGCATACTGCATAAAATTAATCCAAATCTACAAATGAAAAACGAATCTACAAATACCTACAAATTACTCTACCCAGAACTCTCCTATACTCTCAATGGCCTTTGCTATGCGGTACACAATGAAATTGGCCGTTTTGCACTGGAGAAACAATATTGCAATTTACTTGAACAGAAACTCATACAAAATAATATTACTTATCAACGAGAACTGATTGTGGGGGATAGTGGCAACCGATTAGATTTCTTAATTGATAACAAACTAATTATGGAAATTAAGGCCAAACCCTTCTTAAATACTGACGATTACTATCAAGTACAGCGTTACTTACAAAATTTAGACATTGGCTTAGGTTTATTAGTAAACTTTCGGTCGAAATACCTCAAGCCTCGACGAATACTTAAGTCATATTCATTGGCGCATTAGTAGGTATTCGTAAATTCGTTGAGTTATTCGTAAATCAGGATTATTTATATGAAAATGGAAAAAATAAAAGACTTCTTAGAAACACACAAGCAAACAGTTTTATATTGTTTGATAGTTGTGCTTGTGTTTATTGTTGGTTTTGGAGCTGGCAGAAGTGGGGGAGCTAACAAAAAGCCTCAAAATATTTCTAATTATACCACAAAAGAAACAACAAAGCCAATTGAAAACAAAGAAGCAGACCCAATAACACCACTGCCAGTTACAGAAAAAACTGAAATCAAACCGACAACAAACCAAACAGGGGAGTGCACAACGATTAAAGGCAGTAAAAGTAAAATTTATCATTTACCTGGTGGTGTATTTTACGACAGAACCAAAGCCTTCCAGTGTTTTGCTTCTGAACAAGAGGCTCAAGCGGCAGGGTATCGAAAATCAAGTAGATAAAATAAAAACCACCGAAGTGGGGGAGTAGAGGCGGAATACAGTATTGTCTTCCGCCTCTACGTCAGAGCCTCAGAGGACCAAGGCTACTTTGGCTGGCACTCGCTGCAGCATAGGATCAACGTATTCGTGAGTGCGCGCCCAAGTCTTTTGGACCTCGAGAAACATTGCCTCAATCTCGGTAATACTTGCATGGAACGAAGCAATCGCCATCAGGGGTGGACGCGAGTGATGATGACGGAAAATTCGCAGCACCAGCGAGCGCTGTGGTTTCCTGTTCCGGTGTCTCCAAGTAAACGTTAAGACGAACCTTGGACATGAGCCCATCGTCATGGACTCAATATCAGCTCGGAAGCTGATATGTCGGAAATCGCCAATAACACTCCATGAGCGAAGATAGGCGATGGAGTGGAACAACCCTCGTTCCCAAACCTCCTCGATGAAATGATGCTGAACATCGTCCAAGCGTCTCAACAGCAAAGGACATAGTGCTTTCTGAAGAGCGCAAGCACTCTTTTCGAAATCGCGTGGCTCCGGGCTCTGCCACTGAATCAACCTTTCCGGATTGCGGATTTTCGACATGTGATGCCTCCTTGGGCTTATCCAAATTAAATCGGACTCTATATACTCTCATTTTTTGAGAATTTAGTCAAGATAGCATGGGTTTTCATACTTACTACTAATCTAAAAAACACACCTTGTTCAAGGTGTGTTTTTTAGATTCAACTTATGATTATTTTCTATTCCCCAGATATTCTAGCGGCCAATTCTCGATCAGCCTCACTAACTGGTGTAAATTTATCAATAAATCTTGCAGACATAGTGTAGCTACCTGTTTGAATTCCCATACCTGCATTTCCTGCATTTCCTGCAACACAATCTTCGTATTGACCGCTTGGATTACGACTTTTTGGTACTCTCACTGTTTCACTTCCACCACCGCGAGTCAGTCGTATGCCCATGGGTTCGGAGGCCATCAACTCAAGGAAGATATTAAAGTACTTGTCCATAGTCAAGTCACCTTTATTGATTGAACTATAGGTTGGTTCAATAAATAAAGTTGGCTCCGAACCCTCAGAGACTTTTGTAATTTTTGTAATAGCGCGAGCAATACTTGCTTCCAATAAGTCTTGGTGAGGAATTGTTTCTTTTACCTCCTCAAAACCTTTTGATTCAATTTCGCTTCTTAAACCATCCGGCAATTTATTCAAATCAATAAGATAGGCGACCTTAATGTGAGCATCTGAGACATAACCAGCCAGTGATTTATTCCAAACTGGGCTTCCTTCATAATTTTGGCATGATCCACACCCCGCTGGATATTTACCAGCTTGGAACAACATTTGAGGGCTATCCGTAACAATCATTGCTAACCGCCGTTTAGCACCCAAATCTTCTCTTTGGGAAATAACGGCATGTATATTTTCAATATCTTGAATAAAAGTAGGGTTATCTTTGAAATATGTTTTTAGACCCTCAATGACCTTGGTCAGCGTTTCGCCTTTTTTATCAACACGATCGGAAATTCTATTGGTCGCAATTCTTTTTACATCAAGCGCGCTGACTCGATATAAATCCACCAATGCTTTTAGCTCCTGTCTCTTTTGATAGAATTGTCCAGCATTTTTTAGTTGCTCCTTATTTAACCCATACTGCTCAAAAATGCTGTCTTGTAATACCTCTTCATACTTTAAATTAATCTCTCCCATCTTTGCCATTAAAAGGCCTCTTATAGTTAAATTGATAAGACGACTTGTATCAATGCTCGAGGCTTCGCTTTTTTCAGTTTCTTTATAAACCTTCTCAATTTCTTGGAATTGCTCCTTTGATAAGAATTGAGCAAGAAACCCGATCGAGTTTTTTGTTTTAGCATTGACTGGCACATTTTTGCCTTCGGCAAAAAGGGTTAAGGCTTGTTCTAATTTTGGTAAATTACTAAAGCGAGTAATCGCATCAATTTTTTCGATATCGGCCTGAAGCAATTCTATTGCACTATTAAGAATGGTTTCGCGCTGATCAGGGTGTTCTGTGATTGCAGTATATGCCGCCCCCAGTCTTTCTTGAATAAATTTATGCCTGTCAGTTGTATCTATTTGTGAATTATAAATATGACCTTCGCGTAAAGCCCCTTCAATAAATCTTGAGATTTGCTTCGGTTTATCTGAAGGAGTGGCAGCAATCATGATATCTCCCAATTCGGCAAAAGAATCGCCCTTCCAAACTTCAAGCTGTGCATCGGTAAGATGACCAATTTGTTCTCGTACTGTACGATCCTGGGAATTATATCGCCAGTTTTTCCATACTTCATATCCTGGAGCATCCATGTGGGCAACCATTTCTGCCACGAGACTCAGCGTTCCATCATGATTACTAGAAGCCATTTTGCCAGCGTAGATAAAGATAGGTTCTAAACTTCCCCAGTGTTCCCAAAGGGACTGTATAGCTTCAGCATTAACTCCTTCGTGGGGGAGTACCTCTTTTATTTTTTGGACTGCTACCTGTTTTAAGGATTCATTAAGTGAGATTAAAGATTCAACAGGTGAGTCCAGAATCGTTAATGTTTCTTCACGTGACTGACCAAGTTCTCGTTCAACAGTGTCTAAGAAACTAAGTGTCTTTAATACAGAACCTAGCTCTTGGGCAGCACCGGGAGCTATCAAATCAATTTCACCCAAACGATCTATGACTTTTCCTAGAGTTTTTTGATTTATAGAGAGGGTATTAACGATACCAAAAAGTAAGGCATCCTTTTCAGCAGAAGCCTTAGTGACTTTATATAAATCATTAAATTTTTCAAGCAAAGCCTGGTCACCACGAGCAAACTTCCAAAGAGGTAAGAAAATATTATCTGGGACAGATTCGCAAGCCTTTCTTTGGAATTCAGAAGGAGACGCTTTACTTTCTGTAAATGATCCGAAAGCGTCATTTAAATACCTAAGAGATTTTCTTCGAAGGTCAGCGCTTGGAATTTGGTTTGTAGCTTGCAGATACCTCAAGTCTTCCCAAGGGAATTTAGATTTTTTATCAGTTAATTCTGCTTCTGCCCACGTTCGCATGTTATCAGGGAAAAATCCACGCTTTTCAGTTACCAAATTTTTCAGTATCAGGCTTCGCACGCGAGGGTCAATATCGGAAACAGATAGTAAGGCGAGTAGGTGTTCATTTGCTACCGGATTATCAACGTGAGAAAGAGTTCTCAAAGAAACTTCTTGTAGAGGAGAAAAGCCCAATGCTCTATGCTCATTTTCTTTTCCTTTCGTCGCTTTTGTTCTCTCGCGCAAAGTAGACGCCAGATAACTCAATAAATCTGCGTCGCCGTTTTTTGCTAATTCTGCTAAAGCTTCGCCTAGGGACTTATTGATAGGAGTACTTTTTTCTTCAACAAAAGCCATGAGCTTTTCTTTTATTGCCCCATAGCGTTCTTCATTCTCCATATCTCGCAACCCCATTGCGGCAAGTACCGCAATGACTTGCTGTTTTGAGCCTCGTGATTTACCCTGCTCCAACTCCATAAGTACGCCCTGGTAGTAATCAAAACACCCGAATACTTGATAAATTCTTTTATATTCGCTAAGACTTTTATTTTTCGGATTTGAAAAATGTTTATTTAATTGATCATTAGAAATTGATAAAGGGACTGTGCTAGAAAATTCAGGATTGTCTAATAAATATTTTTGGATAAAATCTTGGTCAATTGCCACTTCTGTTTCTTGGGCAATAACCCCGATTTTTTGATGGTATTGAGAACCAGAGGTTACACAAAACTCATATAATTTCAGGGCATAGTCTCGGTCAAATTGTGGCTGGATTCCTGTCACTTGGATTAGTTCAACATAAGTCGCAAAATATTTATCCCCATGATCTTCGTAAGCTATTTCCTCATCATCATTCCAATCGTAGCGATAGGAGTGTATGTATTCGTCAAACAGTTTTTTATATTCTCCTTGAACTATTTCGGAGGCCGGTGGAACCTCGACCATTTTTTGAAAATCAGCTATATCCTGAAGGTCAGATGGCGAAGAGGAGGATATTTCAAATAACGTCCGATACCGCGCTTCGATTATTTCCGGACTTGGCGCAATTTTTGTTCTTTTAAGAAGAAATTTATAAATTTCAGGTTCACATTTATCCCTTTGTTGTTGCATTATAACTTGCGTATATAAAACCTGAAGATCACCAGGTTCAATCGTAAAATCACGACCAAATTGTTCTTCTAATTTTCTGACCCCCCCTATGTTGCCAAGTAATAATTCCTGCTCAAATAAATTTTGCAGCAAAGTCTTAACCTCTTCTTCTTCAATTTCAACACCTCTTCTTTGCTCAACTCGAACCATTTTTTTAATGGAAGGCTTTACTCCAGTAGATAATTCAATTGAGTCGATGTTTTGGACATTTCCACTCTTTAATTGCTCAAAATATAGCCCTTGTATAGTTTCTGTAGAGGGAAACCCATATCTATCTCGAAGCCAATCCCATCCGTTTATATACTCCCTACCATCCTTCCTCTTTAAGCCGTAGGCGCTTATACCAAATGTTTTGAGGTATGCTTTTTCTACTAAACTTTGTTTAGGCCTGCTTCCGGTATATTCCTCAAACCATGTAAATAATTTAGCAATATAAACAAATCCGCTATGACTCTCGATTTTTTGACCATCCAAAAGTTTTTCAACTATTGACGAAAACTTTTCAGGAGATAACGGAACTCTAACGCCGGTTAACTCCGTAATAAGAGCTACGTTTTTAAGAAATTTCTCAGAACTATTAGTAGTAGCTTTTTCAAGCTGTCTTTCAATTGCTCGAGCTACTACTTCTTCAGGGATAGTAATATTGTGTTTTTCTACAAACTTTGTAAAGCTTTCCTTTGAACGGTCAACATAATCGTCAACTAGATAATAGTAGGCTTGGTTTTGTAGATCTCTTTCAGAAGGAGGGACCCCAACTACTCTTTCAAATTTTTCATATTTTCCATCAGTATAATACAACAATTCTTTATATGCGTTGGAAAGCTGCTCTGCTGATAATTCCGGTCTTGTTTGGGTCAAATCGTATAGAGCATACATCATCTCTATATCCTCATCGCCGTACGCTGCAAATTTTGGATTATCAAAAAGTTTTTTATATTCTCCTTGAACTATTTCTGGAGTTAGCGGTAGGGAATCTAAATTCAACAAACCTTTAATACTCCTTAATGTATTGAGGTCTCGCTTTTGTAAAAGTTCATCACATTTTTTCTGCACGATTTCGGCTGGCACTTCGGGGGTTACCCCAGTTTTTTTTCTAAATCCCTCAATTCCTTCAAAATCACCAATAACAAATAGTTCTTTAAAAATATCTCGCGCCATCGATTCGCTAACGGTCACACCAAAACTTTCTTGCAATAATCCCGCAGCTTCTACTATCCGATTTTGGCTTCTTCGAGCAAAGTCTTCATTATTGAATAAAACTAAAATCATTTCAGCGTACTGTTGTTCCGTTGGTCCTATTCCTGTCAGTTCCTTAAAACTTATAATCTTGTCTGTCCAATATTCTGTACGATAACGACTAATGGATTGTAAAAAAACATCATATGCTTTGATTGCTACTTCAGAAGAAATAATAAATTGCCCATACTTTTGCAAACTTTTCAGCGAAACCAATACATCAGTTTCTAAAAGATGTTCGCCTTGGCCTTGCGCTTGTTCAAAATTTAATCCTGTCTTTATACCAGTGACTTTTATAATTTTTTCAATCTTTATCGGCCAGTAAGGATCGCTGGTAAGAATTTTAGTATAAATTTCTTGCAGTCTTTCGTTATCTACTTTTATACCAGTAATTAAGGTTAATGTGTTGACTTTTTCTAATTTTTGCTCAAGCCTGTTAATATCAAATCTTTTCTCCCCATATTCTGCTACTTCATAATTATCAAGACCTAGTTTTTCAATTTCTGCTTCAATAAATTTAGAAACATAAGCCAATGTTTCTCCATCAAACTGTGGATCAATACCAGTAACTTCTTGGATATCTTTAATATATTTCTCTTTACCACTCAATATCCATTGCTTATAAAGATTATTGATATCTTCAGAATCAAAAATAGGTTGAATACCTGTTAACTCAATAGTCTTTTTTATTTCACTTGCATTCCCTCCGTCGACATCTAGTTGGCTGCGATAAAATTGTTGGACTTTTTCTACGGGGACTTGAGGCACAATTCCACTTGCTTTATAGATTTCAGCCAAAGCAGAAGATAAACCGTAATTGTAAAATACGCCTTTGTCTGTTTTAACACTTGCTACATACCTAGGAGATAAAATCTTCTCGTAAGCCTGTTGAACAAGTTCAGGGGGTATTGGTACTTGAGTTATCTCATGGATTTTTGCAATATTGGTCGAATAAATAATCTCGTTCTGAACAAGTATATTATAAATGGATACGACATCTTCGGGTCTGACAATAACACCAAATTGTTCCAAACGATGCTTTACAGTTTTTTGCCAATCACTACCATAAGTTCCACGCTCATGAATTGGAGTGGTTGCTTCTTTTTGTAATAACCGAACAAGAGCCTCCTCCAATTTTTGTTTATCACATTCTTTTCCTGTAAGCTCTTCTATCTTGACTAACTTATCAAACTGAAATTTTTCTAAATTCCCATCTTGCTTTGCTTTAATTTCTTCTTGAGTCGCTTTAAATTTTATACCAAACGCTTTCTCCAGCTCTTGTACAGGATTATGATAGGTTTCGTCCATAAATCCAAGCATAAATTGTCTCGCTGTTTCTGGATCAATTGAAGGTTTTATTTCAAAAGCACCAAACAAATTTAAAATAATATGCGGCTTTCTAGCCATTATAGCTTGCTGATATCTGCTCTGAATGTCAGATTCTGAGATTTCAAATTCAACCCCAACGCTTTCTCTTAACTTATTAATATCATATTTGATTCTTTTTCCTTGATCAAAAGATCCATGCCCATTATCAATAACTTTAAGTGCTATAATTCGAACTAAATCTGCATCAGGATGAATACCAGTAAGCTCTGCGAGCTTTTTTACCTCTTTATACAAACCATCATTCAAATATTTTTCAAAAAATGGGCGTACTTGCTCATCGGCAAATACAGGCTCAACACCAGTAGCTTGTTTTAGGCTTTGAAACGAATCTACCCAACGATCATTTCGCCCTTCAATAATTTTGAGATAGGCACGTTGCACCAACTCTACATTGGGTTTTTCACCAATTTGAGCTATTCTAGATATCTGATAAATTTCTATGTGGCCATTTTTCTCAAATGCATCCTCATAAGCACGCTGAATCACATCACTAGTAATTTCAACCTCAAAAAGTGAAGCGATTTTTTGAGCATATGCGACTTGACCGTTTACCAACATTTCATAAAAAATAGAGGGCTCTGGTTTGATCAAAATAAAACTTCGTATATGTTTTAATAGATTCTCTGCAGCTGAGTCGGAAAGCCTACCGTCATTTAATATAGCTCGATACCTTGCTTGCATTATTTCCGATTCAGGATTATATCCAGTAATATATACAAAGTATCTTAACTGATCTAGGATTTTAGGCTTATGAACACATTGCTCAGATAATTTTCCAAATTCTTGAGTTAAAAGAGAATGGTCAACTTCAACATGGAACATTAATCTAATTTTTTTAAACTCTTCATCCCAACCTCTTAAACGAGACGTCACTAATTCATTTAGTCTATTTCTTATTATTTCAAAACTAGGAGCATTCTCTGGGCGAACCCTTAGCAAAGTACGAACTAGAGGATAGTCACCCTCCTCAAAAGCAATATCAAGTTGTCTTTGCCAGTTTTGGCTATCAATTTTACCAACTTTATATTCTTTTTTTATTTCTCTTTGTGCTACTTCCTGACCCCCTGGTAAAATTTCTGAATCAAAAGCATTGCGCCACTCGCTAACATGACTAATACCATGATCTTCTAAATCTTGCTGGACAGCCTTTTTAGTATTCCTTTGATTTGTTTCAAAAAATCTTTCTGGCATATTTTTGTATCGCTAAAAGCAATAATTTTTTCTTTATATCTAATAATGTCAAGACCAAAGCTTAATAAGGACCTTATCACCCACAAACTCAAATAATATTTCTAAAATATTTGAGGTATTTTATTTCATACATTACATCTTAGATAATAAAATCCTTATAATTACCATAATTATCCCATAAAATAAACATAAATTCAATGTGGTGTGCAGCTAACACCATATGGTGATTATAGACTTAATCTGCTAAAATTAGTCTATATTTAAAGCTGTTCAGTTATGCTACCTAACATAAAACCTTCAAAAAAAGTCATTTATTTGGATCATGCCGCAACCACTCCACTAGACCCTCGGGTTAAAAAAACCATGGAGCCTTTTTGGTCCGACTACTTCGGCAATCCTTCAAGCCTCTACAAAAAGGGGAGAGAAGGCACAAATGCGATTACTAAAGCACGTCAAACTATAGCTGGAATTTTAAATTGTAAAACCGACGAGATTTTATTTACTGCCGGTGGCAGTGAAAGTATTAATTTAGCAATCTTGGGAGTGGCGAGACAATTCAGACTGTCTCACAAAAATGGCGGGCACATTATTGCAAGCGCAATAGAACACCATGCGGTCTTACACTGCTTAGATGCGCTGAAACAAGAGGGCTTTGAAATCTCCTTAATTGACGTTGATGAAAATGGATTTATAAATCAAAAAGATTTAAAAAATACCATCAGACAAGACACGATTCTAATTTCAATAATGTACGCCAACAATGAAATTGGCACCATTGAACCAATTGCCGAGATAGGGAAGTGGCTTAAAACTAAGAACTTAGAACTAAGGACTAAGAACTCGCAGCCTATTCTTTTTCATACAGACGCCTGTCAGGCAGCAGGAGCATTGGATTTAAATGTTGAAAAACTAGGGGTCGATTTACTTTCCGCCAATGGCAGTAAACTCTACGGCCCAAAACAAACTGGGTTTTTGTACATTAAATCTGGAGTGAGACTTCGTCCATTAATTTTTGGTGGTGGTCAAGAAAAAAACTTACGCAGTGGCACAGAAAATGTTCCAGGTATTGTTGGACAAGCAGAAGCCTTACGATTAGCGCAAAAAGGGCGCATCAAAGAAAATGCGCGACTTATTAAACTCCGAGATTATTTTATTGATCAACTGTTTAAAAAAGTTCCAAAAATTGTACTCAATGGCCCAGATGACAGAATACCACCCCTAACCCCTCCTAAATTAGGAGGGGAACCAGCCTCAGTTACTCCCCTTAACAAGGGGAGGCTAGGAGGGGTATTAACCAGACTACCAAATAATATTAATATCTCAATTCTCGACATTGAAGGCGAAGCGCTATTGCTCTATTTAGACTCTTACAACATTGCAATGTCCACTGGCAGTGCCTGTACTTCAGCTAGCCTAGACCCCTCGCATGTAATTCTAGCGATTGGAAGGCCATACGAATATGCCCATGGCAGTATGCGTTTTACACTTGGCAAAGACACAACAAAAACAGATATTAATTACGTAATGAAAGTTTTGCCAGAAGTAGTTACAGAACTAAGGCGAATAAGCCCAGTTAATCTAAATCCAGAAAAACCAACTCAAGTTACCATGGAAAAAGCGTTTGTTGGACAAAATATGAATAAATTTAGAAACAAGAAAGTGAGCAAATAATGTCTGAGCGAAAAGAATTTGGGGATCCAACACCCGAAGAACTAGATAAATTATTGGCTAGCCTTGAAGAAGATATTGAGCTGTCTGATATGCTAGAGGAACAAAAGCAAAAAGTCCTCAAACAAGAAAAAACAAAAGTGACAATCGAAACGATTCGAAAGCTTACTTTTGGAGATGAAAATCAACTTCAAAAAGATATTCGTAAAATCTTAAAGTATGCGCCTAGTCCCATTGATCTCCGTCTTATTGGAACACGGCCAGAAAGCTTACCTAGACTTATAGAATTTATTCGTACAAAGTATATAAACAATCTTAAGCCAATAGATCAGGAGCATGGCGATTGGTCTTCATACGTAATTGCTAATGAAGTAAGAAAAAGACTCGTGGATTTAAAAAAATATCACCCATTGCAATAACCTTATGCCAACAGTTAAACCAATTACAAAAGAAAAACTAAAGGGTGCTGAAGTGGTCAACCAATACACCGGCGAAACATGGGTTTATAGTGACACAGTAAAGGACCACTTCTTTCATCCACGAAATTTGCTGCTCGACCAACCAAAAGATGGTTATTTTGATGCTGAAGGCATGGTGGGAAGCCCTGCTTGTGGTGACATGATGACGATGTGGCTTAAAATCGACCCAAGCGGAGAACGCATTGCAGAAATGAAATGGAAAACTTTTGGCTGTGGTAGTGCCATTGCTTCAACATCTATGTTTAGTACTATGGTAACAGAGAGTGGGGGAATGGCCATAGATGAGGCGCTTAAGATTAAACCACAAGACGTAATGAAACGACTTGATGGTCTGCCTAACAGAAAAATCCATTGCTCAGTCTTGGCAGATAAAGCTTTCCGAAAAACTGTAAACGAATATTTTAGAAATACCGGGCAACACGAGCGTGTTATTACCGAAGGGTCAAGAATTGTTGACAAACAACTTAACATTACCGACCACGATATTGAAGAAGCAGTCCTGGAAGGAGCTAAAGATTTACTAGAAGTACAAAAAAAATTAAAAGTTGGGGTTGGGGACCCCGAAGCAATCCCTGAAATTGAACAGCTTATTCGCTTTTACTGCGAAAAGTATTATGGATAGACTAGTACTAAGTACTGAGTACTTAGGGAAAGATAACTCCTAATGACTGACGAACGACTAGAAACAATCCAAAATATTCTACAACAATTTCAAGCAACCTTTGATGCACACAGTGGTGGGGCAGAAGTTGTGGCCTTAGAACATAGTGCAGTTATCCTAAGGCTAAAAGGACATTGTAACGGTTGTAGCTTAGCGCCATTAACATTTGGCCTAGGTATCGAAAAACTTATCAAAGAACAAATACCAAGTATTACAGAAATTAGATATACAAATTAAGAATCAAAAACTCCAATGGGAAAACTATATCATTATATTAAAGTAGATCGAGACTTGTGTATTGGCGCCGCTAGTTGTATTGCTGTGTACCCAGAAATTTTTGAACTGGACCCAGAAAGTAAAGCTATTATTTTAAAAAAGGATGGTAGGCACACATCTGACTATACGAGCATTGATTTGCTTAAATGTGACAGCATAGACGACGACCAACTGCTCTTAGCTGCTCAAAGCTGCCCCACAGCCGCGATTTTCCTCTACGATGAGTCAGGTAATCAAGTCTACCCTGAATAGTCCCTACAGCCAATTTTATAAGGATTACTAGGGGATGACGTCCGTCAGTTATAAAAAGTATATAGTTATATAAGCCTGGAACTTGGTAAAGTAACTAAGCCCAAAGCAGTTACAAGGTAGGATCAAGAGAATCTACACTACAATAAGATATAAATAGGTGACTGATATAGAATAATCAAAAAGGCCTAGGGGATAGGCCTTATTTTTATATCTATCGAGTCGCACAATGTATGTTGTACGACAA
>OFRG01000515.1_pt1 | contig 14468 bp, 33 predicted proteins | sample 1543071 | NCBI WGS metagenome assembly OFRG01 (sample SAMN07774222, study PRJEB24372) | wastewater metagenome | isolation source: WWTP Verbania (Effluent) | place: Italy: Verbania | collected 2015-12
GACTTTTTTGTATAGGGTTTCTGTTTTCATTTATCGCCCTTCAACTCTTTCAATTTCTCATCGAAAGCAACTTGCCACTCAAGGTGATGTTCTGGCTGGGTCAAAAAGGGGTATGGGTTCCACACTTGATGCCCTCGATGCGCGTCGATTGCATCGCGCTCGGCTTGGGTTTGGATTTGGGTCATGCCAACACCTCAATCTCAATAGCCCACTCACCCCGCTTACCCGGCCTTTGTGAGTAGTTCCAAGCGATTGACTCGTCAGCGTCATCCCGGCCAAGCCAAGAAGCCACCTGATCCCGAACAGCTTTGAGCGCGCCCTGCAGGTTGTCCTTGTCCAAACCTTTGGCGCTGGGCGATACCCGGCCAAGGTTGACCGTTACCGGGCCTGCTGGCGCTTTGTGCGTGTTCAGCACCAAGCCAACAGCCAAGCGCTCAGCCTTCACTTTGCGTGCTCTCTGCATGAAGTGCATGCGGTCATTCAGGCCGCGGCCCGTGCGCAGTGGGATGGATAGCTTTAGGGTCATGCGCCACCCCGAATTGCCAGCATTTCAGCCTGCAATGCTTGAGCGCCAGCCAAGCCGCGCCGCTTCTTGATTGATTCAAACAAGTCTTTCATCATCAAAAATCCTTCTTTCTGATTCCGTGGGCCTTTCGCCCGGATTCGTTGCAACCATTCCCGCGCTTCACACTCCAGCATCCAAGCCGGGCAGGTGTTGCAAACCACTTTTCCAGTTCTTAGGTTCACTACACTTTCTGTAGCAACCAACTCACAACCTGAGCATCCTTCTTCTGTCTTATCTACTGTCATCACTACCTCTATCTTTTGTCTTCTGGTTAACTGGATCGAGGGTTCCGGGCAACAGAGACCCTTACCCGCGGTGCAGGTTTTGGGTCTCCGTAACAACTGTCTCGATGGGACATCGTTGCAACGCCGCTGGCTGGTACGCCTTTGGTTGTTCACTACATCCCCATGTACCTGGGTCTTCCTCGCGCTAGTGACTTCGACGCGCTTGCGGTGTGAGGTTTCATCCTTCCGCTTTAACCATCCCCCGGATCGTGTAAATGACGCCTGGGCGGGATAGCGATCCATGTTTAAGGTCAATGGAGGGACCGGCATCTACGCCGACATCATTTGGTTTTGCTCACGCAGCCACCTTCCTATCGCTTGCGATGCCCGGAACGTGCCTTGCTTCTTGTGAAAATCATTGATGTCATTCCCTACGGTTTCATCCATCCAGTAGGGCAAGCCTGTTGCGATGGCGGAATTGATACCGGTCTGACTTGCATCGTTGTCTGCAATGACATAGCCACTGTGCGCAATGCGCTTTAGATTCCCAGCAGAGAACGTCACATGGATGCGATAGCGCAGCTTTAATGCAGCCAAACAAGCCCGCAAACTCAAGGCGCTTGCATACCCCTCAACCCACCAATCCGATGCGTTAATTGCGCCTGAATCAATACGGAATTCGGCCTTGCTAGTAATCTGATCCTTCAGGAATTTTTTATTGCCGTGCTTGTCGATTAACTGAATGCCTACCAGGTCGCGGCCCACGTACATAGGGATGCAAAGCAGGTTGACTTCATCTTGTGGACGCCATACCAAGCCCTCAATCTCGCTGAATCCTTTTGAATCTAGGTATGCGTGTCTCTCTGGTTTGCATTGGCTCAATATCCAGGCGGCTTTCTGAGCGGCTTTCTGCGCCAGCTTGGCGCGCTCTTGACCTTCGCGGCTCATGCGTTCTTCGGCGGCTCGGCGTTGTGCATCAATCTGCTCTTGCGTGGGCTTTTGGAATCCCTCGTCGCGCCAGCCGTTTTGCCGGGCTTCGTGGAACAGAGACCCAAGCGTTACCCCTGTGCCGCGGAATGACTTCCAAACGCTGCGCGCAGATATTTCATTGAATGAATCGGCCTGGCGGCTCCAGTCCATCCAAATGTCGCGGGCGGCATCACCAAATTCACTTTGCAATGCCATGCCCATGGAAACCCAAACTTCGCGCTCAACAGGCGATATAAACTGAAGGGCTGATTCGGCGCGGTTCATGCTGCCTTCCTCCCTTTGGCTCGGGCAATGTTCCGGCTCTTAATCCAGTTCAACACCTCAATACCAGGGTCTTTTGCTGCTGGTTTTGCCATTGATGGACCAACGCCAAATTTTTCGACATAGCGGTGATATGCTGATCCCGGCGCATGACCGCGCATCTGCGCATAACCAAGCAACTGAGAATAGAAATCAGCCTTGAACTCAGCGCTGTACTTTTCCTTTTTTGGGACTAAGGAAAGTTCAGTCATTTCACCGGGGACAGAAACCACTTCATTACGGCGCGCGCGCACATGGCCGCAATGGGCGCATACATCTGAAGACTGGTTCCACAGGTGGCCGCACTGCGGGCACTTAGCTGCCTCTTTTTCTTTGTCTGTCGGTTCCGGCTTTGTCTTCTCGGCCCCGTCATCCAATTCAGATACGCCATTCGAGCAAAGTTCATCCCATTGATCTTTGAAGCGAAGAAAGTTCCCCGAGTGGTCCAGCCAGATCGCGGATTCTTTGTCTTCGTGCGGCCGCATGATTCGGCCAAGCTGCTGGACATGGGCGCTAAATGACTTCGAGAATGGCCTAGCGCTGACAGCCACACAAACGTCAGTCACATCAAAACCTTTGGTCAAAAGGTCTGTTGCGATCAATCCATTGATGTCTGTATCCGGCCTTGCAAATTCATCGAGAACTTGCTTTTTGTACTCATCATCATCTTTGTAGCTGACGCAAATGAAATTAAACCCAGCATCCGAAAACTTTTGCGCTAAGTCATTCCCATGAGCGACACCAGAACAGAAAACAATGGTCTTCTTCGGCCCGCCGAACACTTCATTTGTTTTTGTGACCCACTCAGATACGACATCGCCCGTAATCTGGATACCTCTAGCTGTAGCCTCTTTGTCTGACCACTCTCCAGCGACCTTTTTGGCGCCAGTCATATCAATCTGTTTGGCGATAAACACTCTTGGGTTTATCAGGTATCCATCATTGACCAATTCATTGACGGTTACAGCCGATACCACATTGCTGTATGTGGAACCAAGCCCTTTTGTAAAAGGGCTTCCCGACAATCCAACTACCTTGATGCCTGGGTTGTTCTTAATGAAGTCAATCACTGACGCCCTGAGCGTGTGAGCTTCATCTACCACCAGCAAATCAATCGCGGGGAATCCGCCTCTAGCCTCCAGGGTTTGAACCATGCAAACCTGAATCGGCAATTCAGGCCGATAGCGCGGTGATTGAGGCTGAATCACCCCATGATCAATACCGTACTTTTCTAAGCGAGCTGACGTTTGAGAGCACAATAATTTCAGATCCACAATCATTGCGCTGCGCTTGTGCTTAACTTTGCTGGCATCAAGCATTGACACTGCAATCTCGGTCTTGCCTGCACCGCAAGGCGCATAAAGGATCTGGGCGCGGTGGCCATCTGCAAAACCTGCACGCAAGTTATCCAGAATCGCTATCTGATGTGGGCGTAGTTGCAACGCAGCCATGATTACGCCGTCCTCAATCCAGTAGCGCGGTCAATTTCCCTGCGCTGTCGATTGACCTGGGAAAGAAGCTGTGCGTTCTCTGCTTGCAGCTTGTCGCGGGAAACCTTGACTGCTTTTAATGTGGCCTCTAGTGTTTTGATGTGCTTGCGAAGATCGTCAATCAAGGCTTTGGCTTGATTTTTATCCTCCTCCGACACATCGCCCATGTTGGCGATAACAAGCGCGGCCTGAAGGTCAGATACCTGGTCTCTCAATGCGTCAAGTTCTGTGTATTCCTCTACTTGATTCGCAACTGAGTCATTTGCTGGTTCTTGCCTCTTTAGCTGCTTCTCGCCAGCAGATTCAAGGCGGGCTGAAACTCGCACGCCTTCCGCTTGGACTCTCTCGCGCCACTGCCCTACTTCAGCCTCAAATTCAGCTTCTGGCACAGCGGCCAACTTTTGGGCTTTGCTGGACAGATCTTTGCTGATTCCAACATCGGAAAGTTTTGGAGTTTCAATTCGGTCGTTTGTCACGACCGATTTAGGCCCTGGCTTGGCAAAGCCAGTTTCTGTCTTCTGCCCGGCCAACATCTGCCCAAGACGGCGCTCTGCACGAATGCGAATTTCGGCAGCATCAATCTCTAGCGTTTTGTCCTTAGCCATGCGGCTGTAAGCCTGCATCGCTGCTGCTTTATCAACCCATTCCTTGACTTCATCAATGGCTTTGCATTCAGCCAATGCACGACATGCACTTTCGTATTTGACTAGGGCGGTCATACGCCACCCCCTTGCGCCGCCCAAATGGCGGTATCGGCTTCAATGCTTGCGCAAAATTCTTCAGCGCTTATTTTTGCGGACTCAAGATTGGCTATTAACTCTGTCGTTTCGCTTGGATCCAAAAGAACAATCGACTGCTTACCATCCTCAAGGGCGGCGATCACGACATTCCCTGATCCATTCGCATAGACTGCAATTTTGCGAAGAGGTAAGTCAACTACAAGCGCGCCAATCGCTTTAAGTCTTTCAAAATCTAGACGGCTCATAGTTGTCCTTCATCAAATTTGTTACGGTCTTGCTCACCCTGCTCAGCGAAGTAGCAACCAGCCTGCACATCAGCCTTGCGTGACTTGATGGCCGCGTACATGAGGGACTTGTAGTGCTCTGCGTCGGCCTTCTCGCCAAGAGCTAAAGCGATTTCCATGTTCACGCCGTACAGCACAGCTTCAGCAGCCCGGCGCTTGTCGATCAGTTGGGACAGATAGCTCATTTCGCCCTCTTGCTGGAGTTGGTGCGGGCAGACTCAGCAGGGGTAGCAATGGCCACGCTGAACTTGCTGGGCTTTGGCGTCAGGTCGTTGCAGTGATTGGCCTTGGATGCCCATTTGCCAGTGAATCTGGGATCAGTGGCAAAGATGCTTGGCCGTGGGAGATCGCGGTAGCGGAATGGGGATGTGATGGGCTGGCTCATACCAACCTCATCAAGTCGCTGGACATGCACACACCAGATGGCCCGTACAGTTGCCCGGTCACACAATCAACCAAGACTTGTCTATTACCAATTTCAATTGGCTGAAACTTCCGGCCTTTCATGATTTCTGTCAGGTATGCAACATCACGAATCAACGGGGCTTGCTTCATGCGCTTAGCCTCTTTGTTCATTTTTTCTATTTCTCCTGAGCGAAGACACATTGCTTCACTTGAAAGCAACCAGGAACCGTAATGGTTGCGTGTTGGTGGTTTAACGAAATTCATTTGCCAACCCGAGAAAGCAAGTCCGCATTCAGACCTTGTGCGGCCATTAACGAGAGGTCATGTGCGCTCATTCAAGCCACCTCTTTCGTAACGGATCCCCTCGCTTTAGACTGGAAAATTGCCCGGTCTGTAAGGGGCAGTTCATGAAGCTTGATTTGCCCTGCGGATGCGTTAACAATCACATCAGCAATGCCGAGCTCAATCCGCTTGCCATAAGCGATCTGATGGCAGTAGCCGGTGGTTGTCCCAATCTCTTCGGCAAACTCGGTTCGCCTCGGTATTGGCAGCGAAAAATAGAAGGTTTTGAAGTCCATAAACGCAAGGATACCTCAAGGTATTGCCTGTTGCAATACCCCCGGGTAAATTTACCTTCAGGTAGCCATCTTTGACAATGGCAATATGGATAACTTCACCCCTCATCAACTGCGATACAGTCAGACTTGGCAACACACTAAGCACAAGCTGCAACTAACCCAAACCAATCTAACTGCAAGCCCCTTCATTGGGGCTTTTTTACGCTTGCACTACACGTAAGTAAAAACCCTATTAGGGTTTATCAACCAAAATAAATACCTTGGGGTATTGCATATAAGAATACCTACGGGTATCATCACTCCCATACCGCACAAAGCGGAAGGAGCGATAGATGCAAACCCTCTCACACAGCCAAGCCCACGCATCGGGCGACCTGGCAAGCCCTGCAGCAACGGCTGGGCGCATCGCCAGACTTAACGAATCTCGCGCAATCGCAGCCAGTGAAAAGCAATTGATCGATGGCGCATTGAAAGTCATCAGCAGCGTGACCATGAAACCTGAGGTCGTTGCCAAGCTGATCTCGGCAATCAATGACGCCGTGGAATTTGATAGCCGCTACGCCATCGGCCATGGTCACTATGAGATTCGTCTTGCAGTGCTTGAGTGCAAGTGCCGGATTGATTCAGAAGTCAATCCTGAAGACGAAGACCCGTCTATTGAAGACTTGGCTGAACTGGCCGGGAGAGTGGCATGACAAAGATCATCGGAGGAAAGTTGCCACCAGGACACCAAACAGGTAATTCCATGCTTGATAACGAATCATTGCTTCAATTTGGCGATCGGTTTGAAGACTGCATTGACGCGACTGACTTACTGCCGTGTGGCAGCACATACCAATCAACGCCATGGACTAGCGACGATGGCGGAACCTATGCAATCGTGCTGCAGTGCGTAGCGCGTCCAGGATCGTTTGTATGAAGACCATCTACACATGGACAGCATGCGCAGCATTTGTGCTCTCCTGGGGTGCAGCAACGGCCTACTTCGACCGTGAGCGTGAAGAAGTTGAAGCGCAAAACGCACTCACATCACGCGACTGGGCAGCTCGTCAAGTATGCGGCCCAAATGCTGCGTTTGAATGGCGCGGTGATGAGCTCAACTGCTTTACGCATCGTGGCCACCGTGCATCGCGTCAAGTTGTGGCGGAGGTAACGCCATGACCTGCCACGGCGAATCCTGCCGCCAAGGCCGTGCAGTCTGTACCGAAGGCTGCAACAAGCCACTGATCCAGGCAAACCACGACTGGGACCGCAACGAGCCATACGACAGCGCAGCAGAGATTGCCGCCCGTCTGCCATTGCTGATTCTCTGCACTGTCTTCGGATGTATTGCCTTTTCCGTGTCCGCTTGGATGCTGCTTGGTGATTCAGGCATCGCCTACGCGCTGGCTTCGCTGGTGCGCAATTTGAAGTTTCTTTGACCTAACTACTTCTGAGGATTTTATGGAAACCAATATTACAGAAATTGAAATGGTCGAGCCAAAAGCTCGCGCCATTGCAACGCAACCAAACCCTGCTTACTTGCTGCAATTGGCAGTAGAGCAAGGGGCTGATCTTGATCGACTTGAACGCCTGATGGCTTTGCAGGAGCGCTGGACAGCAGCCGAAGCAAAGAAGGCTTATGACACAGCCTTTGCAGACTTCAAAAGCGAGGCTGTACGCATCGTCAAAAACAAGCAAGTAACCGATGGCCCATTGAAAGGCAAGGGATACGCTGAACTTTTCGCAGTGGTCAACGCGATAACCCCCGCGCTGTCAAAGCACGGACTTAGCTCAAGCTGGAAGTTGACAAAAGATGAGCGCGATTGGATAGAAGTCACTTGCACATTGAAGCATTCAGCAGGACACACTGAATCAGTTTCCATGGGTGGCCCACCGGACACAGGTGGCGCAAAGAATGCCATTCAAGCAAGGGCAAGCACAGTGTCTTACCTGGAGCGCTACACGCTCAAAGCCATTACGGGGTTGTCTGAGCAAAACGATGATGACGACGGCGGTTCGCGTGGCTTGCAAGACGAATGGATCGAAAAAGCAAATGCTGCGAAGTCGTCTACGGAATTGACAAAGATCAGCCGCGAAGGGTCAGCCGCATTCACCAAGGCAAAGGATGTACCTGGGTATCAACGCTTTGCCAAAGCAGTTCAAACCGCAGGCGCTGAACTTCGCAAGCAGGAGGCCGCAAATGCGTGAAATGCTGTTCCGTTGCTCATCCATCGGCAAGCTGATGACAGAGCCAAAGACAAAGGCAGAAGGACCATTGTCTGTAGGCGCAAAAACCTATATCCGTGAGCTTGCCGCTCAGGAAATCTTTGGTGTTGATTTTGTTGTGTCCAGTAAGCCAATGGAAAAGGGTATTCGCTGCGAACAGGATTCAATCGACATGCTGAATCGAGTCCGTGATTTGTCTCTTGCAAAAAACTCTGAGCGTATCAACAACGGCTTTATCACTGGTGAATGCGATTTGTTTGATGCTGCTGCTAATCGCGGCCATGACATCAAAACATCTTGGTCTGTAGCAACATTTCCAATCTCTGAGACTGACTGCATTGATAAGTTGTACGAGTGGCAGATGCGCGGATATATGGCGCTTTGGGATGCAAGCGAGTGGGAAGTTAATTACTGCCTTGTCGATACGCCAGAAGACCTTATAGGATTTGAGCCACTACCCATGCACATTGTTTCTCACATCCCCGAGTGCATGCGCGTGACAACTTGGCGCATTCAACGCGATGCAGACAAAGAAGCGCTGATCACTGAAAAGGTCAAGCATGCGCGTGACTACTTCGCCCAGGTCATTGCTGAATTTGACCGCACACACCAACAAACCCAAACAGCTTAATTGAGGAAATCATGGCAACACTTAACGGACTTTTTATGCTTGGCCGAGATGCCGAATTGCGCAGCACAAATAACGGCGATCAGGTTGCAGGGCTTGCACTGGCCTACAACTACGGGCGTAAAGGTGCAGATGGGAAGATGCCTACACAGTGGATCAAAGCATCCCTGTGGGGTGAGCGTGCCGCCAAGTTGACAGAACACCTGACGAAAGGCCGACAGGTCTATGCAGAAGTTTCTGATCTGCACATTGAAACCTACAAAAAGCAGGATGGATCAGAAGGCGTGAATTTGTCCGGTCGAATTGGGCAAATTGAATTCGTCAGGTCGGCACCACAAACATCAAGCCCTCCACCTCCACCGCCAAAACCACGCCCAGCGCCGAGCAGTGGTGTCGGCACAGGGTATGCAGACATGGATGACGACACGATCCCGTTCTAACCATGAACCAAGAAATACAAGCCTATCAAAAGCACATGAATCTTAAGCTTGCTGCAAACGAGCTTGGAATTGCATGGCAATCACTATACGTTCGTCTTAAAAAAGCAGGCGTCCCAGTTTCTGGCGACAAGCTTAGATATGGAGCCGACAGGGACAAATTAGGGGCTATTGGTGAAGCGCACTTCAAAGCTCTTGTACCGTTTGCTGTGTCGAGAAATGACCACGAGTATCAATCCAAGTATGACTTTGACGTTTGTGGTTTCAAGATAGATGTGAAAGCGTCAAGTCCACACAAACTCAATCAGAAATATGAATCACTGTCTTGGGCATTTTCATTCAAAAAGCAAACTCTAGTGTGTGATTTCATTTGTTGTTTTTGCATGGATGAAGAGAAAGAAATTGAATGTGTTTTGCTCATTCCAAAAGAATTTTTCAAAGGATTGAAAACAATTTCTGTTTCTAGAAATGGAGACAGCAAATGGAAAGACTACTCAATCAATCCTTCAGAACTTGCTGACTTCTTTTCGTCTTTAGCTGAATCTGAATCACAGCATCCCCGCCAAATAGAAAGCAAACATGGCGATTATTTTTCCTGAACACTGCCGTGGTAAAGGGATCACGACAGGAACCCTCCAGCAACTAAAGATGACCGGATCCAGCGCAAGCGGTGGGATTTTTAGCACCGAATATGTCAAGCATTTAACGCAAACCGGGCATTCAAACTATCTATCAAACCGCGAACCTTTGGGTAAATACATGACAGCACTTGAACAAGCAAACAACGACGCAGCAGAAATGTCTTCTGCACTTCAAAAACAAGTTTTGATGATGGTTTCTTTGGCCGAAGAATCGAACAAGAAACTAGCCGATCTGACCGGCAAGATGCGGCACGGCTCGGAAACCTTGGGTGTCGCAATTGCAAAAATGTCCAGCATCGCCGGAAACGCAAAGTTTGCGGAAATAACCGCCAATGCTGAATCGCTTGTGAACAGCCTGGAGCGATTGGCAGAGCTTCAAAAATCCGGGCTGCTGGATAGCGTCATCAAAGCAATGACAGCCGCGAAGTGACGCCAAATTACAGCATCCCCACCCGAAAGATTGAAATGAGCACAGAACAAAAACAAGACATCCATTGCGGAACCTGCACCGTCAAGGGTGACGTGGTGGCTTGCCTCGCAACGCCGTGCAGTGTCCGCAGTTCTTGGTTTGCGAATAGCCAAGCGGCTGAGATTGAGCGGTTGGCCAAAGAAAACAATGTGCATGTTAAGCGTCGTGAATATTCGACAGAGTACGCAAATGTTCAGGCTAACGAAGCACTGCTGTATCAGAAAACTATTTCTGATTTGAGAAAAGAGAACGAAGCACTCAAGGCCGATGCTGAGCGTTGGAAAACTATTAAGCCGCATTTCTATTTTGATAATGAAGGCGGTCATGGGTTTTGGAATTGTTCAATATCGTCAGAGTCTTGGACTGTTGACGGAATTATTCCAGACGCAGCCATCGACGCAATGAAAGGCGCAACATGACCACACTGATTGAAGCAGCAGCCAAAAAGCTAATGACTGCCATTGCCCTTGACCGTCACGATGTTGGCGACTGGCCTAATGACTCTAGGGATGCCTGCCTTGAGCTTAAGAAAGCCATTGCACAGGAGCAGGAAACGAAGCCATTGCTGCCAAATTGCTTTAACTGCAAGCATTCAGAGACCCCGTGCAACTCCGCAACATGCAGAGATTGCAAGCATGCTTATTCATCAATCGACAACTGGGAGCCAAAGCCATGACACCAGAAATCCCCAAAGCATTAGTTGATGTGATCGGTGTTTGGTGCGTGCTCCTGATTGCGGCAAACACTGTTTCAAGAATTGTTATTTGGCACTTTACCGAAGGAACAAAGCCATGACCAAAGAACTTTTACAGCAGTGTCTCGACCTGCTTGAGAACGGAAACTTCGTGTATCCAACCAAGTTGCGTGAAGACATTGAGCGAGAGCTAGCGCAGCCATCAGATTCTGAGTACGCAAGGGGATTCGCAGACGGGCAAAAAGAGTTTGCAGAAGTCGCAGGCGGGGCTTGGCAAACAGCCGTAATAGACCAGCTTGTGATTCACCACATCTACCAAGCCATTCATGACACAGACCCGCGCAAGGCCATTAACGACTTGCTGTGCATCAGCAATGACATAGCCCTTGACCCAAGGGTGTCGAGCGATGCTCAGGCGTTGATTGATCGCGGACGGAGGGAGGCGCAGCAAGAGCAGCCAGCTTCTGTTGATGCCTATGTCGGCGCACGGGAGGATGCTGCAATCTGGAAAAAACGGGCGCTAGAGGCAGAGGAATTAAATCGTAAATTCATTGCCGATGTAAATGGGTCAACGTATTTGGGCGAGCCTGTGAAGCAAGAGCAGCCAGCACAAGAGCCAGTAGTTGTGCAAAAAAGGGTTTGCTATGAGTCTGGTGATTACTCAGCCTGGGTAGAGATTCCCATGAGCGAGGCCGACAATCAATACAGAGATTGTGTGGAGATTAGAAAGCTCTACGCCCACCCTGCACCCACACAGCCAGCGCTGAGTGATGACGAAATCCTAAACTGCTTCTACGCTAGCAAATCTGAAGGCATGGCGGCTTACATGCTTGCAGTCGGTAGAGCCATTGAAGCCCACTGCCGGGGAGGGCAAGCATGAATCAATATGCCCTGATAGCCGCAGTGGCATTAGTTGCCGGTATGGTTCTTGGCGGGAAGGCAGGCGAGTCAATAGCAGACAAGAAGACGTACATGGCCTGCTCAAAGTACGGGCAAGCAGAACTTGTTGATGGGACTTGGCTCATCAAATGTGAGCCAAAAAAGGAACCGCAATGACCGAGAAAGCAGCCAAGCAAGGAGGCGCATCGTGACCATAACCACCGGAGGCAGCATGAGAGATGCACAACAAATGAGGGCTCTAATGCCAGAGGTTGTCGTGAACAACATTTTGAGTGAGTTTGAAAAGAAAGCTGTAGACGCTGCAAAACGAAATGCCACCGAGATCAGGCTTTATCAAGTAATTGAACAAGCAGGATGGCCTGCATCCCATGAAATTCATCAGTTTGTTTACGAGAAAAAACCAACAGACTTGATGCTGAAGGTTGTAGCCAGACTGAAAGAAGCGGGTTACTCGGTTAAGGCCCATTACTCAGAAAGTCAGTTTGTCGATATGGACATCATTGTTTCTTGGGAGGCAGCATGAAGATTGAGCCAGTAGCAACAGCACACGCGAATGGGCGAATTGAGCGGCATGTCGTGCTTGGTTATGCAGCAGGGCCGGAACGCCTCTACAACGAAGCCCAGCTTCGCCAGCTTGGTGAGGCTTGTGCTGCGCTCGTAGAAACACAGCACTCGACAAAAGATGAGCAAACCTACGGTTTGATTGCTGGTGAGTTGATTCGCAACTTGATCAAGGAGATGCTGCCATGACAGACCGAGAATTGCTTGAACTGGCTGCTAAGGCTGCTGGGATTGGCTTGATTGCTTGGACAAAGTTCTTCGATGAATGGAAGTTTGCGTGTAACCCATGCGGAGAACCTTGGAATCCATTGATTGACGACGCCGATGCGTTTAGGCTTGCCGTGAAGCTTAACCTTCTAATTGACTGCGCCAGCCATTGCGCAAGACCAATACCTGATGGCATCCCTTGGCAAGATGGGAATGACTTAGACCCATATGCAGCCACACGCCGCGCAATCGTCAGAGCAGCCGCTGAACTGGCAAAGCAGGAGAAGCCGTGACCATCACAAAACAAGAAGCCGATACCGTGTACGCCTTGGCCCGTGCGCTTGAAGATACTGGCAGGCTATGCAGCCTCGCAGAGTCAGACGATAAGCTCGAATGGCGCAAGAAGAACCATGAGACTCAGTGTGCTTTGCAGGATGTTTTGAAGCAATTGCAAGAGCCTGCCAGTATCCTCAAGCGCACGGGCCAATAGATAGATTGCGTCTGCTTCTTGTTTTGTGATGGTCATTGCCCATGCTCCAAATAGAGTTTGATTTCGTCAAGTTTCAAAGCATCTTCTTGTTTGCTGAAATTTCGGTCATGCAATTTTCTGTATGCCCACGCAAGCATTGATTTCAACGCATTGATTTCCTCTGCGCATTCACCGTGGATGTCACCGTCTGGCTCTTCGTCGAATCGGCTCATGGCAGCATCTCCTTGATCAGGTTGCGGATAGCGCCTCCAACTGAGTTGAAGCTGTTTTCCATGTCGTCAGCTTTAGAAGCACAAGCCTCCCCAAGTTGGAGCATTTGGGCTTCTGTGTAGAGCTTGGTTTGAATGTCGGCATCTTTAGGTGGTGTACTGTGAAAGGTATTAGCCCATCCAGTTTTTGTCCACTCAATGCAATGCGGCTCAATCTTCATGCTGCCTCCCCGGTACTTTTTCGAATGCAACGATATGTTGTTGTTACATTGAGTGATGCCGCTGCTGCGTGGCATGCTTTCGGTGACGTATACACCCCGGTTTCGCGCCAACTGAACTCCCTATAGCCGGGAGTCATTGCAACAATTGTCCATATGTAAAGGATGGTCATGCTGCCTCCGGTGCTGTTGGGAGTGGTTGCAATCTGCGAAGCAGCGCAGACCTGTATTGGCCCATGCTTTGAAACTCGCAGGCGCAGGCGTCATCTGCAATCAACCGCCTGATACGTTCGCGCTCAATCTCCACGCAGTGCTTGGCGAACAGCAGGCAAGACGTGAAAGTTACAAAATGTGATTTCTTGTTATCAGGCCACTCAAAGAAGCTCTCAGCCTCTTTTTTGATCAGTTCGAGATTCATTACACTCCAATCGAAACGTATATCGGGCTGATCCAGAAGACCAGGCACCACATTACAGCAGCCATCGCTAGAAATACCCATCCAAATGACACGCTACCCATGAACCCTTTTTCTGCAAGTGACGTGCCAATCCCAACGCCAGTCAGCCACACTGCAATAAAGACGAGGACAAGGAAGCCGAATATTGTTAGCGCGGTCATTGCTGGCCTCCTTGCTTGGCTGCTTCGATAACAGGCTCACCCATGTGCGTAGGGCTGTGCTGTTCATGGATTGCATTCATTGCTGATCGGTACTCCCCCAGGACCTGAATTGCCTCGTTGTAAAAGCGATCTGTCCCAGTTGCCAGTACGCATTCAAGCGCTAGGGCTAGACGATGTGCATAGCGGTCGGCTACCTCGGTCATTGGCTCAACACGCTCACGGGCTTCTCTCCCTTCCTCAAAACATGCTTGGCCGTATTGGTTCATCTGGCCTTGTGTGAACATCGGCGCGTACTTCGGGTGGTGTGGGTTCTTTGGCTTGGTTGTATCGAACTGATAGCCGATAAACCGACCAGCCCAATCTTCGTGTGTGTATCGCCATGCACTTGGTTGAGGTAGTTCAGCCATGATTACCTCCCCGGCAGTGGGCTTCAATGGCTCGGACAAAATCAACCAAAGTCTTATCCGTAATCACTTCGGGTAAAGCGTTGCAGTTATAAGCAATAGATGTAATTTGCGACTCACTCAGCGCTGGCTGTGTGGGTGCAGTCTTGTATAAAGGCGTCCAGTCGCGGCCATATTTTGGCTTTTGGCGACTCCATTCAACACCAAG
>OFRG01000517.1_pt1 | contig 14449 bp, 21 predicted proteins | sample 1543071 | NCBI WGS metagenome assembly OFRG01 (sample SAMN07774222, study PRJEB24372) | wastewater metagenome | isolation source: WWTP Verbania (Effluent) | place: Italy: Verbania | collected 2015-12
GGAGATTTGAACTCCCACAAGATTGCTCCCGCTACCACCTCAAGGTAGTGCGTCTACCAGTTTCGCCACCTGCGCATAAACTATTTTATTACAAAACGATCATCTTACCCTCTAGTACCACCAAGGTAGTGCGTGCTGTATTTACCTTGGTTTCGCCACCTGCGCATGCAACTAACAATACATAATTATGACTCTTTTTTCAACATAAAACCCGCTTTCGCGGGAGTCTATGTTTTATTCAGCTTTAGTTGATGCTTCTTCTGATTCTTCTTTAGAAAGAGTTATACTCTTCAATCTTTTCTTAACTTCTTTCACTGCTTTTGTTCTTATGTAGTAAAGCTTACTTCGGCGAGTCTTTGAATGGCGCAATACTTCTACTTTATCAATATTTGGAGAATATAGTGGGAAAATACGCTCAACCCCAACACCTGAAGCAACCTTACGGACAGTAAATGTAGCACCTGACTCAGTCCCATGCTTTCTTGAAAGTACTAAACCTTCAAAAGCCTGGAGGCGAGTTTTGCCTTTTTCTTGAATCTTACTCCACACACGAATAGTATCTCCAGCCTTAAAATCTAAAGATTTTCGACCCGCTTGGTCGACTGAAGTAAATTGTTTTTTAGTTAGTTCTGCTGTTACCATAGCGCCTACTTTATCATATATGACCTTTTTAAGCAAGAAAGCTCTTTATTTTAGATATTTATCAATTGCCTTCTTAAAATCACTAGGCATAGGAGCTTCGACTGTTTTCAATTCCCCGCTTGGAAGTCTAAATGTTACCGAATATGCATGGAGAGCTAACCTGTCCATACCCAATGCTTTTTCTTTAGCCCCACCATAAAGTGGATCCGAAACTACTGGGTGATTTATATACCTCATATGAACACGGATCTGATGAGTGCGCCCTGTTTTTGGGTATACTTCTACATAAGAAAATTGGTGATTGACTTCATTTTTCTTTTTTTGGTTATCTGAAAATCTTTCAAGTACTATGTACTCTGTTGTGGCTTCGCGGAGTGGTTCGCGTGCACCCCGACCTGCAGTCCACATGCGTATATCACGGGGGGATCTTCCAATAGGTACATTTATAATCCCCCTTTTACCTGTTGCGAGTGAAGCCTTTGGATCAGATACAGACCCATAAACAAATGCTCGATAAACTTTTTTAATAGTGTGTTTTTGAAATTGTTCTTTTAAACTCTCAAATGTTTTTTGATTTTTAGCTACTATTAAAACCCCTGATGTTTCTTTGTCCAGTCGGTGAACAATTCCTGGTCTTAAAATTTTCATTTTTTTACCCCCGGCTATTTCTACTTCCATTGGTTCACCTACATTTTTAATTTTTGGGTAATTATCAATTAAAAAACTAGCTACTGTATTCTCTTTTAAAGTTTTTTGATCTGCGTGCACTGCAAGTCCTGCTGGTTTATTTAAAACAAGGATATTGGTGTCTTCATATAGAACTTTTGGCTTCATAATGACATCTTAGCACGCGGTTGAAATATATAGAAAATATGATACTATTTGCTTTATGCGCGATTAGCTCAGTTGGTAGAGCAACCCGTTTACACCGGGAAGGTCGCAAGTTCGAGTCTTGCATCGCGCACAATAAAAAAAGCTGAACAAACCGTTAGGTCCGCTCAGCTATACCGATAAGTTTATATCGGCTGATTAATTTTTTTCCTCTTCCTCATCTACCTTTTTCGGTGGAGATTTGCCGGGATTAACAACACCGTCCGCTAATGTACTTGCAAATGGTGATACAACATCAAACCCTTTTTTATTGGTTTTCTGTTTTGTCTCCAAAGAGAACATCCATTGCAACCGGTTATCCAGCGTAGTTCGGGTAAGAGACACACCATCAATGCTTTGAGTTGCACTGTTGTTAGATTGGTACCAATGCAACGGCCCGTCAAGCAGTGATGCATCCGGATCATCTAATTTGTCTTTACGATAATACCAGATAAACATAGCTCGGCCAGTTTGTTTGATGATATACTTCACTTTTAATTTCCAGATGTTACCAGTGTTATACCTAACAATACTGTCAACCTGGCCCTCTGTACCGGCTGGCAAGAATCCGGACATCATGTCCTTTGTCTTGTCTTTGGTGCTCTGAACCCGGCCGTCCTGGAAATCAACGAATATCTTTGTCTGGCTGTTCTCGGAACGCCAGATGACATCGGCCGTATTGAACAGATGAAGTTTTTTAATTACCGAGTCCTGGTAGTATCCAGGTCCCAGTATTTCCTTCATATCAGCTTCGCTCATGGTAACAGGAGTTTGGCCAATTTTGGAAACAGCCATGTGTTTGTTGCAGGAAGTTATGACTATGGCAGATACCATTAGTATAACGAAGAAAAGATTTTTTTTCATTTTGCGCAAAGTTTAAAAAGTTAATGTTGTGGGTTAAATCTAGATTTAGAATGAATTCTTAGGAAAATCAGTTGCCTAATTACTCTAAGAATCCATCCTAAATAACATTTGCGCAAACCTGTCAAGGAACAATATACTCGCACACCTTAGCATATTTGAAGGAATTTGTCAATAGCATACCCTACCTAGCTACTTTGAAAAACAAACCTTAAATGGTATCTTAAATGTGTTAGACAAATATGCCCTTGTAGTTAAATGGATATAACTGCGGACTTCTAAGCCGTTATTGCAGGTTCGATTCCTGCCGAGGGCACAAACTATCTACTAGGATCCTTAAAAACTGGAGGGTTGTTTTTTATCTCACTAGTTTTTTGCACTTTCTTCTCAAATATCTCAGAAACTTGTTTAATTAAATTTTCTTTCAAATTGCTTGAACTAGTATTAGTATTTGGGGATGATTGAAATATCTGTTCATTTTTTATTTTGTATAAAATATACAAACTAAAAACAATTAGCAGTCCCCCTATTATTAGAAAGGAAAGTAGCATTATGATCCAGTGCTTATGTGGATTGATCTGATCAGATTCCCAACTTTTCTTTTTATTAAACTTGGCTTTTATTTTTTGTATAAAATCTTTCATATATTATGAAGTTAAAACATTAAATGAGATCTCGGAACGCCAAAAAGAAGTATTGGTTTGTTTTTGTGGATCTTTTGGGTCGGGATTTGAAAATTCAGTGCTTTGATCGAGAAAAGTCTTTGTAATGTTTATTTTATATGGTGCATTTTCTATTAAAATAAGTGTCTTTATGGTATTTGAAAAATTACCTTTTGTAGATATTGTCACATTCAATATATCCTTAGATGTTGTAGAAATATCAAAATTCTGGACTTCGAGTTCCACGCCGGCACTTGTGCCTAGATTTTCAAGGTAATTTATAAAAGAATCCACTTCTTTTCCGTTAACAAAATAACTATTTATAGTGTCTGACATTTCAGAAACCTTCTGCACCTTTTCAACTAAAGATTTCATATTTCCTTTTTGTTTTACTTTTTCAGCCAAGGTAGTCAAAACCACTGAGGTATGTTTGTTTTTATTTTCTATAGTTTTAAAAAAGAAAATAAGCACTGCCAAGGCAACTAATGCAATAGTAATCGATAGTCCTAGTATTAAAATGTCATTTTTTGTCTTCATATTATTTTAGTGTTACTAAGATCGTAAAAGAAATATTTGTTTTACCAATAAAATTTGATATTGGTAAGTCTGTTAAAGCAATAGCTGGGTTACTATCTAGAGAGGACTTAAAAGTCCTGAGGGCTGCACGGTCAGAAGCCTTGCCTATTATATTTATCGTCCTTGAATTATTACTAGCTTCCTCCGAATAATTTATTTGGGAAAGTTCAATCCCATTTGGTAGGTTAGAAATTATATTTTTTAATATTATTTCACTAGGTATATAAGCAGAATCTTTTGCGGAAAGGAGTGTGAGCTTTGAATTTATATCTGCTATGGTTTTGTCTAAATTATTTGTAGAAATCTCAGGATTTGCTTTATTGAAAGCTTCCAGCCTGCTAGTTGCTAGGTTAGATTTTGATATTGAAAAGAAGTAAGAAGGTAAAAACAATAGCGATGCTGTTGTCAGCAGTATAGCTAGAAAGGAAAAAATTACGCTTGAAAGTCTAATCCAATACATCCTTGTTAGTATCTTTTTTTCTTCTTGAGGTATAACGTTTATAACTGTCTGAGGTTTTTGTATATAGTCAGCTAGAGCAAGGCCTAGAACTGTTGCATAACCAAATGATTCTTCAAAAGACATCGATGGTACAGACTTTTTCATATCAGCGACATTAACCCACGCATTTGCATTTTCAACTTTTAGTCCCATACTAGCGGAAAGATAGTTTGATAGGCCTGTTAGATTTGAATCCCCTCCGCATAAAATAATCCGATCTAATTTCTCGTGTTTAAAACCATCATCTTCATGAGTCTTCCAATATATATAATGCCTGTTTAATTCATCACGAAGAACAGACATCCCGTTTAGAATTGCCGGGAAAATATCATCAGCACTTGCAGTACTAGATAATCCGTACGATAGTTTCATCTTCTCAGCTTCTTCATAAGATATATTAAAATTTTTAGCAATCATATTTGTAATCGCTACCCCACCAATATCAAGAGTTGTTGTAAAAAAAACTTTCCCATTGTGAGCAATCGATGCCCCAGTACGAGCTGAGCCGAAGTCTACAATCATAACAGGACTTAAATCTTCTCGAGGAATAACAGCTCGAGCAATAGCTTGAGCTTCTAGTTCAAAAGAAAGAGGTACGAGGCCGGCTCTTTTAAAAACAGATAGATAGCTTTCGATCGTTACCATAGCAATTGCTAAGACTTGGACATATAAGGTATCCTGGTTTTCTATTACAACTTCAAAATCAAAAATAGTGTCGATAGCTTTTAATGGTATATGCTCTTCTAATTGTAAGGATATTGCTTCACGCAAATCTATTGCGGTTGTTTTAGGAAGGGCAATTGTAAATAAATACATTTGCTCTTCAGGGAGAGATGTACGGACAAATTTTAATTTTTCTCGCTTAGCTAGATTGCTTAAGATTTTTATTAATTCATTTTCATTCTCGATTTTCCCTGAAGTTATGACTCCAGGAGGAATTTTTTCATGCCCAAATCGCCCGAGACGAAGTCCGAGCGGTGTAGCCAAAAGCTCACCATACTTAATAGATTGATCAGAAATATCTAGGGCGCAAGAACTCATCGCCAAGAATGATGGCGTAGGGAAATGCCGACTGTATACTTCTCTCATATTCCTTTATTATACGATACTTGTCTCTGTTATAAAAGGATTATTACTATTTTTTAAGAAAATGATGTATGAGTTTAAAAATAAAAGGCAGGAATGAAAAACCGATAACCATTAATAATATGGGCAATATAAATCGATCTGGATTTGGTATCAATCCACCAAAATAGTAACCCAATAGAGGGATGGATACAGACCACAAAATTCCTCCAATTGTATTGTATAGTGCGAAAGTTTTGTAATGCATTTTAGCAACTCCAGCTACTATCGGAGCAAATGTTCTTATTATGGGTATAAAGCGAGCCAATATTATTGTAGCTGAGCCGTGTTTTTGATAAAAATGTTCAGCCTGATAGATCCTTTTTCTGCTGAAAAATATAGATGTCTCTTTCTCAAAAAAAGCTTTCCCTACTTTTTTACCCGTCCAATACCCTACTGTATCCCCCAAAATAGCCGAGACAGCACAGATAAGTATCAACGTTTCAATAGGAAAAACTCCCTGCGAAGCAAAAATACCTGCTGCAAAAAGCAATGTATCTCCGGGAAGGAAGAATCCAAAAAACAAACCTGATTCTGCAAAAACAATCAGGGATATCCCGACTAGCCCTGCTGTTTTTATAATTAGATTTGGATCAAACATAAATTACCTTACTCTTGCCCCAGAAGAAACTTCAACCTCTGGAGAAAGAAACACTGGCTTGCCATCAATACCATCAACAGCCATGAGCATTCCATTACTCTCAATGCCTTTTATTGTTCGTGGTTCAAGGTTTATTATATATAGTACTTGCTTCCCTACTAACTTTTCGTATTCAGGATAAAACTCATGAATCCCAGAAACAATCTGTCGTAATTTAATATTGCCTTCCTCATCTTTCTCATTGAAATCTATCTGAAATCGCAAAAGTTTATCCGTCTCAGCTACTGGCTCAACTTCTTTTATAGTTCCAACCCTCATATCCATCTTTTTAAATTCTTCGTATGTTACGTATTCCATAAAAGTATTATAGCAGTTTCTCTTCTTTTAAGAACTCTACTCCATCCTTTTCTTGACCGTTCAAATATTTAGAGTTATTCCATACAAGTTCCCATTGAGATGAGAGCATCTCTACGAATTCTTTACTCTCGACAATAAATCCAAAAGCTTCTTTTTTGGAAGAAATAAAAGCTACCTTATTTTCATAAATCCAATACCCCATTGAGAAAGCAATCTGAGGTGGAGCTATTCTTGTTTCTCTATAAAATTTTTCACCTCCTCCCATAAAAGGTTGTTTTTTGATATTCACCATCTGGTTTTCTGGCCAGATAGCTCTAACATATATTCTTTGTTTAATTCGATCTGCGTTAAGTTTTTTAAAAAAATCCGCAGTCACATTATCTATAATTGATTTGATGGGCCAATATGACATTGTTTTAATATCACGATAAAGCAAAACATCTTTTAAAATATTTTGTAGTCCCTCTCTACCTTCAAAAAGTTGAAATTTGGGATTTATAGACACTCCTTCTTTTGTGATTTCAGAAAATACTTTTTCGATCTCACTTCTTCCCTTTTCAAGTTCATCTATTCTTTCATCCAAAAGTGCTTTTACCTTCTCTTTATTACTAGCTGAGAAAGTTTTAATACTATTTTTCTGCGACTCAATAACTAAGCCACTTGTTTGAAGTTTTTTTAAAAAACCATAAAGTGACGGGCGAGATAATCCTGTTTTCTTAGCCAAATTTCCTACGGTCTGTTCACCATTTTCAAGTAAATATAAAAAGGTTTTTATCTCCTCATCTTTTAAACCAAGTTTTCCAAGGGTTGTATCTATCATATTAATTAGTATATATTTAAATATACTATGTTGTCAAGATTGTACAACACTATTTACACTCTTTGACATTTCATATATACTGTGTTCGAAATAGATTACCTTCATAATAAAAAATAAAACATGAAAAAGTCATTATTACTGCTCGCTATTCTTTTTTTTACAGCAACTACTTTTGCCCAAAAGGTAAAACTGCAAAAGATTACCTTTGGTGTCGTTGTCCCAGTTTCTGGGACTATGACCCTCACTTCCCCGTTAAAGCCCTTCACTTTAGGGTACAACCTACTCCCAAATATGGTTTTCATTACAAACAAGTCATATCATAATTTCCTTTATGGTATGGGAAATAATGTGATAAAAACTATACAGGGGTATAAACCAAGAAAAGATTTAGGCTTATACCTCGCCTTCCAGAAAAATCTAAACAAAAGCGGAGGTTATGCAGGGATTGGAGTGGAGAAATTCATTCCAATCCAAGAGAATATAACTTTCTTTCTTTTTGCGGAGACTGGTACAAGTTTTGGCTTAACTTCAAACAATAAAACTTTCTCGATAGGGATGCATGTGAACATACAATCCCCTATTTGGAAGAGGAGATAGAAAAGAAATTAAAGATAATTTATAAGCTGGTCCAGTTTCGGATCAGCGTTTTATAAAATCAACTAGCACTACAATTATGTATACGGATTGTAGGACAATGAATATCAAATCTTTCAGACTAATACTATAAATCAATAACCCGATCCCACCAAAAAAACTAAGCATATCTCTGGTTTTACGGTTTCTTACAATCATTCCTGCGCAAATTAGTATTAGTCCAACTATTCCAATTATTTTAAAAGTATCCATGTATTATTTATTTTTCATCCATAATTTTTTAATAAATGGAATCGATTGAGTGGAGAGTATAAATCCAAATACTGGTACTAGAGCACTTAGGTATGGTTTCGGGGCATCTATTATATGTAGTAAAACTAAAGCCACGATATAAGTGATTAAACTAATTGAAAAAATACGAGTACTACTCGTTTCCCAAGCTTTATCAAATTCTACCCTTTTATTTCGTTCTTCAATTTTTTGTATTCGCTCTTCCATATAGCCATTATAACACTTCTAGCTGGTAGCACTTTTCACAAAATAGAATAAATCCTTCTTTGGGGTCGAACATTGATTCAATATTTTTACTACATTTTTTACAGGATGCTTGATGCTTTTTACCGGGACTCGCTATTTTATATTGATTCTCCATACGAATTGAGGGATGCACTATTGGAATTGGGAGGTTCATTTGTTTATAAAAATCAACTTCGCTTTTTATTATACGAAAGGGTCTACCACTTATAGAACATTGTATTGCTTTAGTTAAAATATCATCAGAAACTTCGTTAATCGTTTCTGGTACATCAGTGTATTTAATAATATCTATAGATCCTGCATTAGTATCTGGGTCATCTGCTACATACCCTCCTAGATTTTTAATCTGCTCGTTAGAAAGCGGATATGATACCATTGCAATAGAAAAATTATATGCTTGTGCTGAAAATTCAAGACCTAGTCCGTCGCTGTATTCTCCTCTATTTAACATTTCGACTTTTATAGAATCTATAATTTTATAGTACTCTTCTTTTGTATATTGCTTATTGAAGATGCAATATGATTTATTTTGTAATCCAAAACACATAAAACAGTTATTCAGATTCTTGGAGTTAAAAATAAATTCACAGTCAGTACAGAATTTTGAAGATACAGAAAACCGGACACCGGATGATTGTGAACCAATATTTATATCTCCATAGAGGTTATGTGAATTACCTCCGGAAAAAAGAATATCCATAGAATCTTTATGGGAGAGGACGCTGTCTGAATGGCGAATATTTTGACAATTATTTATCTCTACACAATCAAATGTATCGTTACTAAATCTTATATTTACTCCATAAGAATTAGAGGAGCCAACATTGCGAGATGCATTGATTGGTTGCTGTTTAATTAAATCCCAAAATCGTTTCTCTAATTCAATTATTATTTTCCTAGAAAATGGAGTTACGGATTGTATAAATGATTCATATTCTTCTTTAGAGATTTGTTTGTTGAATATATTATATTTCTTATTTCTTAAATTAACGCAACCAAAACAATCAGTACAATTCTTACAATCATATAAGAACGTTGAATTACTGCAGTCTGTTGAGAAATAAGTATATGCACATTTGTATAAATGGTCAGCAAAAAGACTTCCGTAAACAAATTCACTAGAATTCGTCACTCTAGAATCCATTATATTACGACTTTTTCCTGCCATAGAGGAATACCAAATATCTTCACAGTCATAGCATCCAGAAACATAGTAACCATTTTTTAAATTACGACCTCCACTTGAATATTCACTATTTACACAAGACGGGTCACGATTAAGAAATGATGGCATAGGAAAAATTTTACGCATTTCATATAAAAATTTCATCGGACTTTCTCCTTTATATGTAGAACCAAAAGAAAAAGGGTCGAAATCATCTCCTATAAAATACTGATAATCATAGACTGGGAACGGGCACTCTTCTGAAAACGAAGATATTACCATTTCATTATGTCCTGGGGCTTGGCATTTTCTCTTAAATAGTCTATTGATACCCATATGAGCAAGCCTCCTTATCCTTCGGCAAGTTGGACAGTAGTTTGGTGAGGGTACTCGAAGCATTCTAAGAAATTCTATATCTTCATCTGTAATTTCAAATTCACCTTCACAGTGAGCATGTTTCCCTTTCCATTTACATATATGAGTATGCGGAATAAGAGATTCCAATATAGGATCAAGTAGCGCATCAAATTGTGGAGTTTTTGAATTAGACATTTTATTTCTGATTCTTTTTATCTAAATATCGCTGAAGGATAAGTGCGGCGGCGGATGCATCCACTGATGATTGTTGTTCTTTTGCAGTTTTTCGAGCATTATTTTTCTCTTTTCCCTCTCGTCCTCGTGCTTCAACTGTAGTCATAAATTCTTTTTGTAGATATACAGGTAATTCTAGTTCCGCTTCGAGGTTGCGCTTAAACTCTTCAATACTACCCATTATTTTATTTGGCGCACCTGAGAGATCGCTAGATTCTCCTAGAACAATAGCAGAAACTCCTTCTTGCCCACAGATATTATGAATACTATCCAAAAGCTCCATATTGTTAAACAATATTTTATGTGGAAATGCGATAGTCCCTCCTTCATCAGATATAGCAATTCCTACTCTTTTTGATCCATAATCAATACCTAGATGTCTCATATATACAGACTAACACAATTGGGAAAAACTTGAAAAAATAAGGAAAATACAGTAGTGTAGTAAACGGAGGCGTGCCTGAGTGGTTGAAAGGAACAGTCTTGAAAACTGTCATCGGGGAAACTCGATCGTGAGTTCGAATCTCACCGCCTCCGCACTAAGAACCTATTATCGGCATGACCCGAGTGGCTAGGGACATGGGGCGACCCGATTACCTAAACTCGAGAATCTAAGTTAAAATCATCAAATATGGATCAACAGACAATCGACACATACAACAAAATGGCGAAGGAATACGATGACGAAACCGTCGATTTTTGGGAACGTTTCCCTCGTACTTTCTTAGATAAGTTCATTGAATTGTCTGGTAAGAAAATAATCAATATTGGAAGTGGTCCGGGGAGAGATGGTCTATTACTTCAGCAAGCTGGTAAGGATGTTATCTGCGTTGACGCCTCAGAAGCTATGGTGAGATTATCTTCCGAACGAGGTCTCCAATCTGTCCTTGCGGGGTTTGATAATTTGCCATTTGAGGACAGTTCGTTTGATGGAGCGTGGTCATATACAGCTTTGCTCCATATCCCCAAGAAATCTGTCGGTACTCCTCTCGAAGAAATTTCTCGCGTCCTCAAACCCTCTGGAATCTTTGCTCTTGGTCTTATCGAAGGAGATATCGAGGAATACAAAGAAAGTTCTGGCGTCGATATGCCTCGCTGGTTCAGCTTCTACCAGAAAGATGAGGTCGTAGGCCTATGTCAGAAGCATGGCTTCGAGCTCGTATATTTTGAAACCTTTAAGCCGCGCTCGAAAAATTACCTTAACTTCATTTTCCGAAAATCGTAGCCTGACCCGAGTGCCTCAACTGACCCAACGAAAAGCATCTAAAATACCCTTACGGTGCGTCATCACTCTGGTACTTAACCCACGATGCCCGCCATAATCAAAAATACCTAGCATGAGCTAGGTATTTTTGATTATTAAATTTTATCCATTAAACGCTTCTTCGAGAGTTTTGATATCGAACTTTTTCATTTTCATAAATGCTTCAGTTACACGAGCAATTTGTTCTTTAGTTCCCTCTTTCATCATGCGATTCATAGTACTAGGAGTAATTTGCCATGACAAACCATATTTATCTTTCAGCCACCCACATGATCCTTCACTACCACCATCTCTTATTAAGGAGTTCCAATAATAATCTATTTCCTCTTGTGAATCGCAAGTTATCATTAAAGAGATTGCTTCGTTAAATTTAAACATAGGCCCTGCTGTCATCAAGCTGAGCTCTTGGCCTAAAATTTCTATTGTCGCCATTTGCACAGTCCCCGATGGAGTATCAGAAAGTTCTCCTCCAACACTTACTTTAATATCAGGAAATACTGACTTATAAAATTCGATTACTCCTTTCATATCTTTTTCAAACCACAAAAACGGTGTTATTTTTTGCATTAATATATTTTACACTATTTTGGTAAAATAGATCAGTATGAATAAAAAGATCACAGTAAAAAATAATCTTCAGAAAAAATATATATACTATTTGACCGAACCTATGGGGAAAAACTTTGATAGATACTTTAAACCCGATTTAACACCGAAACAAATGCTCGCTCTTGGTATTTTTGATGGGTGGTACGTAGACAATACTTACATAAAAGAATTCCCAAAAGAGTGGTTTAATAGAGCAAAGCTTGCAAAAAATGGCCCAGATGAGAAATTGAATTATTTTAAAATTCACGCCAGTCAACCACTCGAGGTTTGGCAGAAAAAAGGCTGGGTACATAAAGACGACCCTAGAGGATGGTTCCAGTGGTATTGCCGATATTATTTTGGACGAAGAAGCGATGACGACCAAAGACAGATAAAAAGGTGGCGAGCCATTGCAAGACATATCGGGCAGATAAAGAGAAACTGCAGAGCTTGCGATATTTTTTGCAGACCCCGCCAAAGGCAAGCTTTGCTTCACTGGGCTTATGACTCAAGAAAAATGTAATTTTTGGACGTAATCACAAAAAAGGTATAATGAACGTTATATATGATAGAGGCAGACAATAACCAAGGAAACCTAAAAAGTCTTATTTTGCAAGCTAAAGAAGGTAACGATAAAGCTTTTGAAGAAGTTTACAAGGGCTACTATACACCTTTATTTAGATATATATTGACCAGAATAAAAGACAGGGCAGAAGCTGAAGATATGACCCAGATAGTTTTTATGAAAATCTGGAAATACATTCCATCTTGGAACGAAGAGCATACTTCCCCACTTTCTTTCTTTTTTACAGTAGCTAGGAATACCCTCATAGACCATTTCAGAAAGAATAAAAATAAAGAAATAGTTTCAGATGAAATTGTATATAATTTCTCTCTAAGTAAAGATTCTGGAGAAGATATATCAGGAGAAAAAGAACTAAAAGAAGAAATTAGAAATTCTATTCTAAAACTTTCAGTAGATCAACAAGAAATAATAATACTATACTATATGAACGACATGACATATAAAGAAATAGCAGAAATGACCGGAAAACAAGAAGAAGCGATAAGACAATTACACAGTCGCGCAATAAAAAAACTACGTGAAATATACAAAAAATAAAATGGACAAGCAAGAATTTGAAAATAATATAAGGAAAACATTGAGAGGAAGCGAATCTCCTAGTCGTGCTTCTTTGATGTATGTTCTAAGAAAAATAGAAGATGTCACAGATGAGGCATCGATACGTTATAATAGAAAGACGGAAACGTCGAACATTATAATTAATAAGTTAATTGCGGTCTTTGATATTTGGAAATCAAGAAAATTGATATTGATACCTAGTCTGATAGTTTTACTTTTTGTTGGAGTATTCTCTCTATCCCCACGAAACACTAAAAACAACTTAAGTCTTAGTGAGCTCGTGGAGCAGGATTCTTTAATAGAGGAAATGGGTGTAGACTATGATGATCAAGCAACATTAACATCTTTTGATGAACCATCTATCAATGACCTCAGTGAAATACAAAATGAAATTTAATCTTAAGAAATTTATAGCAAGTACCTTGGTTGTTTTTAGTGTCCTGCCAGCTTTAGCTTTTGCTGAAGATAACAATAGTGCAAGAGCAGAAAATAATCAAGGAAAAAAGATTGGGGACTTTTGTCTAAGATTATCTTCTGTAGAAGCGAAGTATGCAGATCAGGTAAAGAAAACAGAAGAGAAACGTTTAAAAAATGAATCTGACCGTTCAGATAAACTACACAACAAAGAAAGTGACGCCGACGCAAAAAGAGCTTCTAATAGAACAGATATCGATAGTAAGAGAATGAAGAATTGGGATAAAATGGCAGGCAAAGCTAAGACTGATGCAGGTAAGGCTGCAGTAGAAGCTTATAAAACTGCTATCCAAAACGCAGTTACAACAAGACGTACAGCGGTAGATGCAAGTATAAAAGCCTATAGAGATGGTTTGGCAGCAGCTATGGCAACTCATTCTGGTGTAGTAAACAGTGCTATATCAACATTCAAGGCGAGTGTCGATGCAGCTTTAGCAAAAGCTCAAACTGATTGTAGTAATAAAGTTGATAGTAAAATTGTAAAAGACACTTTCAATAAATCAGTAAGTGATGCAAAGAAAGTCCTACAAGATGCTCGTAAAAACTCAGAAATGACATCTGGTTTAGCAGCTTTAAAGAAAACTCGCGATGATGCAATAAAAGCAGCTGAGACAACATTTAAACAGGCTACGGATAAAGCTCGTGCCGATCTAATGCAAGCTCTAAAAGCTTAGATAAAATTTCTAGTAAAAAAGACTACCCTCTTGGTAGTCTTTTTTGTATTGGATTGCTATAATAACAAATATGGACGAAATAATCTTGGAGACCATCGAATGGGAAGCTCCTGAATATAATCATAAAAAAAGAACTCCGGATTTTCTTTGGACAATAGGACTTGTAGCTTTTGTACTAGCTGTAGTGGCTATCTGGCTAGGAAATATTGTTTTTGCAATATTTGTATTAGTCGCAGGAGCAAGTTTAATAATGTTTAATACCAGAGAGCCGAATCAAATGATTTTTTCAATAAAAACCGAGGGGTTATTAGTAGGTAAAGATAAATACGAGTGGAAAAATATAAAAGGATTCAATATTATTAAAGGCGATTTGTATGGAAAACTTTTAATTGAAACAACCAAATA
>OFRG01000520.1_pt1 | contig 14418 bp, 12 predicted proteins | sample 1543071 | NCBI WGS metagenome assembly OFRG01 (sample SAMN07774222, study PRJEB24372) | wastewater metagenome | isolation source: WWTP Verbania (Effluent) | place: Italy: Verbania | collected 2015-12
TTCCAGAAAATATTGATGCTTTTCTAGAAGCGTTTTTTCTTGATAAGCGTTTTGAAGGCACGCATATTAAGCGAAGTATTGGTACAGGCAAAGCTTTTCCAAGAACCATGATTAAAGTGCGCAAAGAGATTGTGACACTTGGTTTAGATGCTTCTTGCGACATTGACCCAAATGTTTTAACAGGCATTCACTTAAAACCAGAAGAGCTTCACGAGTGGTTTAAAACAGGAAAAGAATTTTATATTGTAGACATGCGCAATGCCTACGAGCACCAGCTTGGTTATTTTGAGGGTTCTATAAAACCGGAGCTAGAAAATTTTCGCGATCTACCAAAATTTGTTAAATCTTTAGAGCACCTAAAAAATAAAACCGTGCTTACAGTTTGCACTGGTGGAGTTCGGTGTGAAAAAGCTTCTGGCTACTTACTCTCTCAAGGCTTTACTGATGTGTATCAATTAGATGGTGGGATTGTAAGTTACATGGAAAAATATCCAAACGAAAATTTCTTAGGTAAACTTTATACTTTTGACGCTAGAATCGCCATGGGCTTTTATACTGATGATCCAAAACATCAAGTTGTGGCCACTTGCTGCATTTGTGGTAAACCAAGCGAGCGGTTTACTAACTGTTTTAATGATGAATGCCATCGCCAATTAATCGCTTGCCAAATTTGTGAAATTGAACAAGGAACAAAGTTCTTATGTAAGCAAGGGTGTAAGGAAGAAGCTTTGGTTCAGGCTTGAAAAATCTAGCTAAAAGTGTTAGAATTTCTTTTGTATTGTGAATAAAACTAAATAAGGCGCTATCGTCTAATTGACCCTTCGGGTCATCACCCGTAGGGTGAGTTGAATATGTATTACTTATATACAATTAAAAGTTTGAATAAGCGGTGGGTCTATATTGGTTGTACTGATAATTTAAAAAGAAGGTTTGCAGAACATAATAAAGGATTAGTATCGTCGACAAAACACCACAAACCTTTTAAACTAGTTTATTATGAAGCTTATGATCAAAAAAGTGATGCTAGAGCAAGGGAATATAAATTAAAAAATCATTCCCAAACAAGAGAGCTACTATACAAACAAATAGATCGTTCATTAAATATGGCGCTATCGTCTAATGGTTAGGACAGGTGGTTCTCATCCACCAAATCCGGGTTCGATTCCCGGTAGCGCTACCAACAAAGACATCACCAGATTCGGTGGTGTTTTTGTTTCATTCAGCGACTACTTTGAAGCGTTTTCTCCAGCAGACTAGAAGGTTTTCCAATCGTTCAGAACGACTCTACCAGCAAAAAGTCACCCTCTTTAAGGATGCTTTTTGTGTTGAATTACGATGAACGCAGATACTATTTATTTATTATCTCTTCTTCTAAAAGTCTAGCAAACACTTTTATCTCTGCATCCTTTGGAGGAGCTATTTCCCTCATGTTCTCATCACGCTCCGGACTTAAAACATATCTCCCTGAAGAATCTAAAGTTGTGATTAGCGAGAGTTTATTTGGAGTTTCCTCACCATACATAGAGCTAAGTAAATGATGGTCAGCGATAACAAGCGTGTCGCCGGTTAAATCTGTGAGGTATTGTTTAATTCTTTCCATGCTCGCAGTTTTTTCTTCCTCTGTGAAAGTATCGTCTTCAACATGGGGTTCGATAATAACCGCGAGCCCTAATTTTTCGAAAGTATCTTTCAATACTTGCGCAAAATACTTATCGGATTTAATTTTTTCTTCCCAACCTTCAGATTTATCAAATAGAGTACGCGTATGGTCAGAAAGGAATGAGGTAGCAATGCAAATATGAGAGTATTGGTGTCCCAACTCAACAAGTTTTCGGTATATTCCCTCAATCCTATTAGCAGCAAATCTTGTGCCATCCTCAGCTGTGTATTCTTTTTTTAGATCTGCTCTATCATGCCATATAGATTTTTTTAAAATAGTATCTAAAGAATGCTGGTCTGGAGATGTCCTTGAGGTTTCATCGGTAAATATCAGACTATCTTCTGGGGGTAATTTTTCTGCAATTGTAGATGCAAGACGCTTAACTTCATCCTCCTCTGTTGTTGGTGGAAAAGTGTGAACATCTAACTTTATTCCTTTTGCTGCTAGCAGCTCAACCACCCCTGGTACTATTTCGGCATATCTTTGATTCTCGCGAAATATTAGAACTATAGCTTTAGAATTTTTTTCTTTAAGCTCTTCCTGACCTTCAGGATTTATTCCCTTTTGCTCAATAGTCATATTATCCTTATTTAATTCATTTATAATATTATACACTCATTTAATGCCCTGGTAAATTTCCCTTATCAAAACCAAATAAGTTTTCCACCCGTTTAGACGATGCCTACCAAAAAATGCCCTTAGCAGGACATTTTTTGATTTAAGTATTTACTGATGCTTGGCGGCGTGCCAGCTGGTTTTAAATATTTTTTCAAGCGAACTATTGCTTGGCTCAAATCCTAGTTTATTTCGTATCTTAGTTATATCTGCATAAGACAAAGGAATATCACCGGAAACCGCTTCTACATATTCTATTGGTATCATCCTGCTTGTAACTTCAACAGCTGAGTCAATTAATTGAGTGATGCTTGTTCCCTCACCACTTCCCACATTGTAAACCTCAAAAGGCTCCTCTTGGACTGAATCCAAAGCCAAAACAAAAGCATGAGCAATATCTGTGACATGAACATAATCTCGAACAGTAGTCCCGTCTCTGGTTGCATGACCACGACCAAAAACCACAAACTTGTCCGATTTGCCCAAAGCCACATCCATTAATCGCCAAGTAATGGAAGCGGCCACAGCAGGGCGAATAAGGGCCTCCACGTCGCTTCCTGCGGCATTAAAGGAGCGCATGACCGTTACAGTCCAGCCACACCACATGGCTTGATATTTTAGCAATTCTTCTACTGCCAATTTTCCAGCGGAATAAGGGTTAATTGGATTAGTTGGGCTCGTCTCTTTTAAAACCTCGTTACTTGGACCATAGACTCCAGCAGTGGAAGAAAATAAAATCCTCTTAATACCAAACTCATTCATTGCGGCTAAAAGATGTGTGGTTTTGAGAATATTGTTAGTAAAATAGTCATTTGGATTTTGCAGGGATTCTTGGACTAAAATACTTGCGGCAAAATGAATTACCGAGTTTACTTCTTCTCGGCTAAAAAGTTCAGCCAATAAGTCCAAATCTCCATAATCCCCTTCAATAAAAATGGCCTCTTCTGGAATGTTGTCTCTTTTTCCAGAACTTAAATTATCCAAAACAATAACTTTATGACCTGTTGATAATAACTGTCTCACACAATGACTACCAATATAACCGGCTCCCCCAGTAACTAAGACGGTTTGAGCGGTAACTTTAGTTATAATATCATCAACAACCTTCCCAGACTGGAGTAACAACTCATTATATTTCTCTAAACTCAAGACAACAGCTTTAAATTGATCATTGTCGCCAATAACCATACCCCCACCGCGGGCTTGTAACTCTAAAAGTAATTGATCAAGGAATAAAGTGTCCATAGATAGGTAGCTAGCATTCACGAATTTGAGTCGATTACGAGGCATTTTGTGAGAAGTTTTGGAGGCGTAGTCTGGCTACGACGACAAAAATTGGAGCAAAATAACAAAGTAATCGGCCAAATGTCTGAATGCTATTGATTAAACAACAAAGACAGCTAGTCAGTCAAATTATATTTCTGACCCTAGTCTGTCTTTTTGTTTGAGTATTTATTTTCTGTTTTTTTATCATAGCAAGATATGAAAATTATGCAAATAGTGCGAGAAAAATAGTCCTTAATACTAAGGACTCAGACTGAAAATAGTGCACCTGTGTCATCCCAAACTAGATTTTGGATCCAAGATTGAATAATCATATGATTCTGGATTCCAGTTCACCCGTCTCGACTCGGACATCGATCCGAGGCGGAAGCCTGGAATGACACAATAATAGTTAAATCAAAACAACCCCGCCTTTTTTGCAAAAGGGCGGGGTTGTTTTTAGATCCTTCGCTTCACTCAGGATGACAGTGCAAGTGAGGGCTGCGCTGTCATGTTTAAGCAAGAATCAAGCTCATAATCTCACGACGGTTGCGCCAGAGCACAAACCCAGAAGATAGCAAGCCGCCAAAGACCATAGCACTTGTCCCACTGGCTCCAGTTTTTGGAGCTTCAAAAGGAGTATTGCCAGGAATATTAATGGTCACAGTGTTACCGTAGGTATTAACCATTGTAAAACTTTGAGTAGCGTTTAAGTGGAACTTCACGCGAACCTTAAAGGTTTTAGTTACAGAACCATTTGCTGGAATAGTAATAGCTGGATAGCTAATGACATTTCCAGAAAGGAAACCACCACCAAGCTCAACCATATCTGCTAAAGGTAATACGCCAGAAAGGTCATCGGTAATAATAAAGTTATTAACCGCAGTGGAGTTACTGTTAGTAACCATTAAGGTGTAAGTAATGAAGTTCTCGCGGTCTGCGTGAGTACTTTGAGCATTTACATTCTTAGTGTCATTCCAAGCTTTCTTAGACAAGGTTACATTGGTATTACCGCTGTTAACATAGACAAAGGCATCGTCTTGAATTTGGCTAACACTATCACCTGTGGCTCGGGCAATGTTTTGAATAACAGAAGCGGAAATGCTGTTAACAGTTACTTCGTAAGTAATACGCTTTTGCTGACCAACATTTAAGGTTCCTAACGATAAACTAATTAAGTTATTACCAGTTGGAAATTGGTTACCGTCTACGCGAATTGAACTATTATCCAAGGAAAGTAAGCCTGGCAAAGCATCTGTTAGTTGAACATTAAAGACAGTTTCTGTCCCAACGTTTGAAACTATTACTTCATAGCTAACTCTGTCACCACTGGCAGCCTGAACACTATTTTGGAAAGAAGTTCCTGTTGTAACGTTACGAACCTGCTTAGTAATAGCAAGTTGCTTGCAACAAGTACCAATTAATTGGCGGATTGTGACAGTTGCTGAATCACTAACGCTTGGAGTGTTATCCCCACTTGCAATTGCAGTATTGTTAATCACTGTCTGGCTTTGCCCAGAAATCGCTCTGGCGACTGCGCGGAAAGTTAAAGTGCGGGTTTGGCCACTAGTCATAGTGCCAAGACTGATTGAAGAATTACTGAAGTTATCACTAATAGTAGTGTTGTCCAAACGAACTGAACCAGAAACAAGGGTTAACTGACTTGGTAAGTTTTCAAGCAAATGTACGTTATTGACGTTACCACCATTAGCAGTAACTAAAATACGATATTCAACTGTAGTATTATTCTCAACTTCAATACTGCTGGAAAAATTCCCACTGTTTGTATAGTTGCGAACAGACTTGTCGATAGATAGATAGCCTTGGTTTTGATTAATTAAGACCTGACAAGAGTCTGACGTATTGCCTGAGGTTACGGTTACAGTGCGACTTCCAGAAGTATTGTATGAAGTGGAGAAACTTGAACCACTGCCAGTGGAAGGACTGCCACCGCTAGCTTGCCATGAGAAACTACCATTACCACCAGTGGCGGTAAAGTTAGCGTTCTGATTAATATTTACAGTTTGACTTGAAGGGTTACAAACAACGCTATTAATTTGAGGCTGACGGACAATGACCGCACAGCTAGCAGTACGCGTACCAGAAGTTACAGTTACATTTTTAGTGCCAGAAACGGGATAGCTAGTTTGAAAAGTTGAACCACTTCCAGTAGAAGGAGAACCACCACTTGCTTGCCATGAATAACTACCGTTACCACCAGTGGCTGACAAGAAAGCATTTTCATTAATATCTACAGTTTGAGAAGAAGGTGAACAAAAAACTTGTGGAATATCACGAACAACAACAGAACAACTGTCGCTTTGACCGTTTGAAGTTACACTCACAGTTTTTGTACCAGAAGTTGCGTAACGAGTAGTAAAAGAGGCACCGCTACCATTAGCGGGTATACCACCGCCGGCTTGCCATGAGAAAGTACCGTTACCACCAGTGGCGGTAAAGTTAGCATTTTGGTTAATGTCTACTGTCTGACTTGATGGATTACAAACTACTGGATTAACAACTGGGTTAACAATAACAGAACAACTGTCGCTTTGACCGTTTGAAGTTACACTCACAGTTTTTGTACCAGAAGTATTATATGAAGTTGAAAAGCTTGAACCGTTTCCAGTTGAAGGACTGCCGCCGCTGGCTTGCCATGAGAAAGTACCGTTACCACCAGTAGCGGTAAAGTTCGCGTTTTGATTAACATTAACAGTTTGAGTGGATGGGTTACAAACTACAGGGTTAATAACTGGGTTAACAATAACCTGACATGAATCGCTTTGACCATTTGAAGTTACTGTTACAGTTTTTGTGCCAGAAGCCCCATAGCGAGTGGAAAAAGCAGAACCACTACCATTTGCTGGTGTGCCACCGCTAGCTTGCCATGAGAAACTGCCATTACCACCAGTGGCGGTAAAGTTCGCGTTTTGATTAACATTAACAGTTTGAGTAGAAGGATTACAGACTACTGGGTTAACGACTTGACTAACAATTACTGTTGCTGTATCGCTGTCAGTTAAAGAGCCACTAGTAGCGGTAGCAGTGTTAACATAAGTTCCTGGTCCGGCTGTTACTCGTCCTTGATAGTTAACGAGAGCAGATTGGCCGGAATTGATATTTCCTAAATTGATGGCAGGGTTTAAAGTACCACTGCCAAGATTACCATTTACTCGAAGAGTTCCTGGTATAAAAGCAATGCCGGAAACTCCAGCATCACGTAAAGATACACCAATTAAATTACCATTGGTAGCCGAAACATTAATTCGGTATTCAACAATGTCATTAGTGTTGGCATTGGTAGTATCTGAAAAACTGGTATCATTTTGAGTCACATTGCGAACATCTTTGACTACATTTAACTGACCCTGGTCAGAGACAACGCGAACAGTGTATCGGAAAAATTTAGCATATTCAAAACAGGCGCGCAATCTGTTTACGGTCACAGTATTGTTACCCATAGAGAAACCGCTTTGTTCAAGGTTATTACTTGAGTCATAGCGCTCACCAGAATTAGGAACAATTTCAAGATGTTCATTTGCCCCAGTATGCACAGTAAAGCTACCAGAAACTGTGTTAGTTGGATTACCATTGGCCCGAGTTCCAACCATAGAAACACTAATTGTGTGGTTGCTTCCTACGCTAGTAGGTGTAGATGTAGTAATCCGAACATTGGTAGCGTCGGTTTGATTTTGAGGAAGATTATTGGCGGCTCCATTATGTAAGTACATTTGGACGTCAATTTCTTCGCCAGTAGTTGCAGTAACCCCACTACTTTGTTCTGCTTGACTTGTAGGATAATGCTGACCACGAGTCACGTTACGTCCAACAATAGCTGGGAAGTCTTTACACAAAGCTCCACCAGGGTACCATTGTACCGGGTATGGGTTTAAAGTAGCAGTGGTTGGTGGATTTGGACATTCGACTGATTGAGCCCTGTCAGAGGCCTGTGGAATAATCAAAAGCCCAGCTGTGACTGCCAAAACAGCAAGAACAGCAAATGAGCGGCTAGCTTTTTTTGACCCCAATAAATTGGTGCGTGCAAATAAAGATTTAATAAATGTCATAGAGTTGTGCCTTAATGGCTTGCTAAAATTTCAAGCCTTAATACTAGTTTATAAAATATTGCTAAATTAATACATAGCAAGCCCCAAAATAGCGAGACTTTGATACGATTGATTATTATAGAGTAATTTACAATTTTTGTCAAGTAGATACTAAATGATTATCCCTTATAGATAAGGGAAAAATAGCAAAAAAGTAACAACCTGTTACTTTAGTATCATTTTAATATAAGTACAAAGATGACTATCCTGCTATTTATCTTTCCAATTCCACCATAAAAGAAGTTTGGGTTGGGGTTTTTTGGTTTCTGCAAAATAGATGGCGCACCTAAAAACGTAAAGCATACAACGGTCTATGTGCTGACCTCGCAAACTACAAAGTTGAAAGTAAAGTTCCTCGGGGTTCTTTCCTTGCAGGTCATTTGGCGCCTTAATGCCAAGCGCGATTAAATCTTGCGCTACACTTTTGCCAACCCCAGGAATAATTTGAAGTTCTTTTAATTGATATCTTTTATCCATCTATTCGGTCCAATCAAGTTGATTTTGAGGGACTCCCTGCAATAATCCATATCGAATAATTTCTTTGCGAGCCTGAATGTCTCCTTTATTGTATTTAAAAGAGCGCCCAGAAAAAATTATATATACCACTTCATCGGTATGGAAGTCCACATAGAATCCTGGTTTAAGTTCAAGACTAAACCTGCCAGAAAGACTATCTGCGTCTTCTTGATTAAAGTTAAAATATACTAAGGTCCAAAGTTGACTCTCGCCAATTGAATTCTCTGTGTGTTCTTCTTGAGTCGCGGTAACGCTAAGTAGTTCATCTACAGAAAAATCGCAAAGGCTTTCTTTAATATAAACTCCGCTAGGCATAAAGACCTCCCTACTACTTAGTGTGCTAAAAGCACGCCCTTAAATTCGTTATTAACAATCAGAGGAATGCCCCGAATAGACCTAACCTGTTTTGCTATTGTTTGCACTGGGCAGCTATGAGCCCGGTTGTTAGCGCAGTGGGCACACAAACCCCGCAACTGGTTAACGATATTTATTTTTGTTAGTTCAAGTTCAGACATGATTGTAATTTAAAATTATCAATTTACAGTTTTCAATTTTCATTTAATTTCCTATTGAACAATTGATCTATTGATCATTATATGAAAATTGAAAATTGATCATTGGATATTTACTCTAGGTTTCTTATTACACCGACGACTTTGCCTTGAATCATCCACTCTTCTTTTGGATAGATATTAGGATAGTCTGGATTTTCAGCTTTTAAGTAGGCTCGATTCTTAATTTGAACAAACCGTTTAACAGTTGCTTCGTCATGCAATAATGCCACAACAATGTCATTATTCCTTGCTTCACGGGTAGGCCTAACAATAACTAAATCTCCTTCAAAAATCCCTGCTTTAATCATGCTATCCCCTCGCACTTTTAACAGAAATACATCGCGCCTGCCTTTAACCATAGTCTGTGGTAAATTAATCCAGTCTTCAATATGCTCCTCGGCTAAGTGAGGGCTTCCCGCTTGAACAGAACCCAAAACTGGTACTCTAATAAAACCTTTATCCAAACTTTCTGACAGACTATTTAAAACAGTAATTCCTCTGGCTTTACCACTAGTTTTAATATAATTTCCTTCTTCTAATGCATCCAATAGTTTTGCCACAGCATTCTTGGATTTAACTTCAAGGTAGTCAGCCATCTCGGAAATTGAAGGCGGCATGTTATGCTCGCGGATTTGTTTAGAAATAAATTTTAGAAGTTGCTTTTGGCGATCGGTTATACTCATAGATATAGTGATTAGCGGATTACCACTGTCATCCTGAGTAGGCCGAAGGATCTCGATTATAGATGTAGAGATTCCTCGACTGCGCTCGGAATGACAGTAAAAAAGTTTTATGTAACTTGTATCTCAATGGTATACCTTCGTTCACCTAGTGTCAAAATATAATAAAATAAGGGTAAACGCTTGTTCACCCAAAAGTTATCCACAATTAAATTATTTAGTACTAGGTACTGAGTACTTAGTACGAAGTAGTATCAAGTGAGTCCTTCTGTTTAAAACTAAGTACAAAGTACTCGTCTTATATCTTTAGCAAAAATTTTACTATAGAGACCAGGCTCATACCTACCTGTTTTATGATGGGAATAGAAGCCGGGAGCAAAATAATAAGCGCAATCAAAAAAATAAAGTTTTTCTTTAATACTTGGACAATTGAATAAATTAAAAATATGGCTAGCCCAAACGAAATGAAGGGATGCAAAAATAGTGGAAACGGGGCGAGAATTGAATTATAGATATTTTGAATTTCTTGCATAGGGCTAGTGTCTAGCAACTAGTTTCTAGTGACTAGACGATGTTAACTTATCAACCACGACTAAATGAGGGTAGTCGAAAATGTCTTTAATAAACCGGTCAAAGGTGTCGCGTCTAGACACAAATTCATCGGCAGACATTATACTGTAGTTTATGTCAACGCCCATCATTTTTTTACAACCAACTAAAAACTTAGACAACTTCTCCAAATTTATTTTTCCAACCAGCAAAACATCTACGGGAAGCTCTGGTTTACCTGTAAACACACCACTTAAAAAGACGGCTTGAACTTCACCGAGTTGCTTGAGAGCTAAAAACAACTCATCTTCGTAGTGAATCTTGTTTTTCTGAAGAGAGGTTTTAAGTTCAGGAAAATATTTTGACTGGGCATTTAAAAGATAAAACTTAGCGCGTTGTTTTGAAAAAGTCTTAACACTCCCCTGTTTTATTAGCTCAGCTAAAATAAGATGTAATTTTGCTTGTGGAATACCAAGACGCTTTGATAATTCAACCCCTGAAAAACTACGGTTAGGGGCGAGGAGCAAAAGAGCGATTAGGGAAGATTTTGGCTTCGAGTCTAAAATTTCTTGAATAGTCATGTATAAAAGTTTTACAATTTAAGTATACCACAAAGACCTTTTCCTATAACATTTTTTTTTGGAAATCAGGCAAAATGTTGTATACTATAGAAAATAAATGGATAACTTAGAAACTCAAGTTGCTAAAATCCAATTCGGTAACCCAAAAGCAGTAAATGCTCATGTTTTTATGTTAGCTGAAAAGGCTTTCAATAACACAACTGAGCTTTATGTGATTACAGAATTGCCATTAATGAACCCAGCGGCCACTGAGGATTGTGAGCGTATCACCAAAGCCATCGCCGCAAGCCTAAAACGTTCTTACCGAAAAGCAGTCGGCCCTGAGACTTTCGAAAATGCCCTTGCTCAAATTAATGAAGAGTTGGGCAAATTGGCCTCATTAGGCCAAACCTACTGGATTGGTAAATTAAATGGCCTTATTGCCGTTAAAGATGACCAAGATTTTAGCATTGCCACCACAGGGAAAATTAGCGCTTTACTTTTCCGAGAAAATGACTTTACAAATATTGCAGACAACAGCCCAGCGACACACCCACTTAAAACCTTCGAAAATTTCGCCGTTGGCAAAGTTCGACTTCACGACATTGTTATTCTTTCCACCAACCAACTGTTTAACCATGTCTCAATAGACCGCATAAAAAATATTTTAGTGGAACATAGCCTGCCTTTAGCAGGCCAGCAAATTATGCAAATCCTGCAAGATAACGCTGGACCAGAAACAGCCTTTGGCACTTTATTAATTTTACAAGCCGAACCTGGAACAGTTCCACAAGAGCAAATTGCATTAGAGGATTACGTTGCTCCAGACAGAGAAACCGCAAGTTTTTGGAAAACCATACAACACCAAGGAACGTACTTTTTAAAGAAAGGCTTTAGTTCATCCAAAACCTTGGGTACAAAAATTATCAGCTCAGCAAAGAACCCCGCTACTGGCAATTTTGATGTGCGGGGAATGTTTAAAAAAAACAAGCAACAGCTGTTGTCTTTTGGCGCAACAGCTAAAAACACTTTTCACCCAGATACATTTCAAAAATTCTCTCGCCAAAAGAAAATTTTCTTTGTCTCTAGCATTGTTTTAGTAGTAGCCCTAATAGCCAACATTGGCATAACCAGTTACTACAAAAAAATTAAGCAAGAGCAAACAGAAATTCAGAGCCAAGTTGAAGAAATTAGCAAACTTATTACAGATGCTAACTCAGCTTTTTTATATCAAGATCCACTACAAGCCAATGAATTTTTACTGTTAGCTAGAACTAAAATTGAAAATTTAAAAAGCAATAAGGACTTGGCAGAACCCTTAGCCGAACTTCAAAAACAATCTGACGAATTAGCAGTTAAAATTGAAAAGCGAGTTACAGTTAAAGCAGAAGCCATCGCCACCTTAAGCACAGCGGAAAACTTAATTGTTTTACCTAACATTTTTGCCACCCAAACAAATGGCACTTTAATTAGCTACAACACTGCTACAGAAAAGACCGAAGATAACACACTTATCTCTGCTGAACCTATCAAAGATAGCATTTATAATACCAAAGATACGGCAATAGTTTACAATGGAGAGCGCTTATATGTTTGGAACTATAAAACCTCAACCCTTGGAACTGGATTTTCTGACCAAGTCCCTGCGGGAAATTCAGCAGTTGGACTAAGTCGTTATGCTACAAATAATCGAGTTTACACAATCGACACTAAAACTGACCGAGTAATTAGTTTTATTGCCACAGAAAAAGATTTGGGCAAACCATTGGTGTCCCTACAGAACGCTGGTGACTTATCCACAAGCTTAGACTTAACCATAGATGGAAACCTATATATTTTAAGCCCTGCAGGTGTTAGCAAATTCCAGTCTGGTAAACCTGCAGAATTTAATTTTCCAAGTCTTGCCACCCCACTTTCTGCTAAAGGAAAAATCTATACCGACTCGAGCGCAAAAAATATTTATATTTTAGATATTGGCAACAAGCGCATTATTATTTTAAACAAAACTGGAGCCCTCCAACAAATTTTAGAATGTCCTGACTTAACTAACGCTAAGGACTTTACGGTTAACGAAGCCAGTAAAACAATCTTTGTCCTCAACGACAGTAGCTTGTTAAAAATTTCATTTTAATGTCTTCCACTTCTGACAATTTAGAAATTGAAGTGCGGTTTTTGGAAATTGATAAAGAAGCTCTGATACAAAAACTTAACGCACTTGGGTCAGAAGATTTAGGTGAAGATCTTTTATCTGAGACAATTTTTTACGATAAAAATAAAGAGTGGCTAAAAGACAAAAGGAAATTTATTAGAATTAGGTCGACTAAATCTGGGAACCTACTAACTTTCAAACATCACTTCGAGCAAAGCAGTACTGGAACAAAAGAGATCGAACTTAACATTTCAGACCCCCTCAAAGCCACTGACTTGCTCTCTGAGCTTGGTTATCCTCCGTTTCGCAAGCAAGAAAAAAAACGCCATAGTTTTAAACTGAAAGGTGGTTTGGTAGAAATTGATACTTGGCCGAAAATTCCACCGTACGTTGAAATTGAAGGCAACTCGGAAAAACACTTACAAGAAATTGCTGCACTTCTAGAACTGAATTGGTCTACTGCTGTTTTTAAAGATGCGGGCTTAGTTATTTCAGAAATTTACAACATCCCTGTCCATACTTTAAAATATTTCACTTTCAATAAAATCGAATAATTAAAACAATAAGGCCCCCAACTACCGAAGTAATCAGGGGCCAATGTCACTTTCACTCGTCATCCACGACAGGACGAGTTAAGCTACCTACTTTTGCACAGAAGCAGTATATGCTTACCATGAAAGGTTTTTAGATTTTAATATATACTCAGCCTGTTGTAAATGCTCAGGGGTATTAACTCCGAAAACCTCGATAGATTTAATTGGTAAAGAGTTAATTGGATGATTCTGAGCCATTGCAATTTCGATAATATCCGTTAGATAATATTCCTTCTTGGCATTATTATTTTGAATTTCATGCATATTATCTACCAACCATTTGGTTTTAAATATATATATACTCGGGTTAACCTCAGTAATTTGTTTTTCTTCAATGCTCGCATCTTTATATTCAGTGATTTTTATAATATTTCCGAAATTGTCTCGAATTATTCTACCAAACCCTGAAAAGGTCTCGTTCATTCCTGAAAAATGCGGAACTTGCGTGGTGAAGATCGAAACATGCGCGTTGACTTTATTGTGATGACGAATTAAACGTTTTAGGCTTTTAGTGCGAATAAACGGCATATCCCCATACAGCACTATTGTATTTTCTAAATTAAGGTGTGGCTCGGCTGACCAAACTGCGTGAGCAGTGCCAAGTTGCTTTGATTGGAGAGCATACCGATAATCCTTACCGAGCGCGTCTATTACTGCAGCATGTTTATAACCAACCACAATAATAGGTTCGACTTCACTAAGGTCTCTTTTTAATCTCTCTAAAATATAAAAAATCAGGGGCTTTCCTAAAAGCTCCACCAGAACTTTTGATGTCTCCTGCCCCATGCGTGCTCCTTGTCCAGCCGCTAAAATTACTATCTCCGTATTCATATATGATATATATTACCATGACCAGACCAACCAAGCTACATTTATTTCTCAACAAATCCAAATATAACAAATAACCGCGGGCCGTCTAGGACGGCTCGCGGCTTCGATTAGCGAAGGTTTCTCTGACCAACGCCAATTCTTCAAGATTATTCACACCAAGGGCTTCGTCGGGATCCGAAAGCCTCAGTTCCTGAATCTTCCTGCCTTGCATGACAGCAAGGACAACCAAACGAGGAAGATGGAACTCTGAACAAAAAGCATCCCCCTTGTTCTGAGGTAGAATCTCCGGCAACGCAGCCTTCACGAAGTCCTTATTGAATACGTAGAGGGATGGGTTGACCA
>OFRG01000521.1_pt1 | contig 14415 bp, 16 predicted proteins | sample 1543071 | NCBI WGS metagenome assembly OFRG01 (sample SAMN07774222, study PRJEB24372) | wastewater metagenome | isolation source: WWTP Verbania (Effluent) | place: Italy: Verbania | collected 2015-12
TCGACTATTCTCACTCTATACGGGGGCTGGCTCCATGCCGACAATTCGTATTAGTGCGTGACTAACTGTAAGTAATATTGCAGGGAGAGAAGTCATGCACTATACACAACTTCCGAAAACTTCACCTTCCGACAATTTAAAGTTTAGTAATTAGAATATAATTTAGTATTAAATAAAAAAATAAGTATGAAATACCAATGCTACTTCGATGGAAGTATAACAAAGAATCCAGGTGGAGATATGGGAATAGGTGGTTTAATATTTGAAGTAAATGAAAGTGAAAAAATAAACGTTCACCAATTTACAGAAAATTTACCCGCTAAAGATTTTCCGAATGGCACAAGCTGTAATGTTGCTGAAATTTTGGCGTTACAAAAATTGCTTTCATATTTCGCATTACAGGAAGCTTACCATGAATCAATAGAAGTGTTTGGAGATAGTCAAATTGTAATCAATAGAGCTACAAGAATGAAAAAGGGAGGCAAAGGAATATTTATTCCGTTCGTGGACGAAACTATTGATTTGATTAGCCAATTTTCAAACATTAAATTCAAATGGATTCCGCGCGAACAAAATACGGAGGCAGATAATATTAGCCGTTAAACTTTCGCAAACTTTTTTAAATTTGAACGGTAAAAAATAAATGCTAAATTTGCTAATAATCAAATACTTCTATCTAAAGTAGAATGGCAAAGGGCATTAAAACAGGAGGGCGTATAAAGGGAACTGAAAACAAAGTAACTACTTCAATGAAAGAAGCGGTTATGTCAACTTTGGAATGGTTACAAACACAGCCTAAAAGCAATATGCGAGATTGGGCTATTGAAAATACAACAGAGTTCTACAAGATAGCCTCTAAACTTATCCCAACTGAAGTGAACGCGAATGTTGAAGTGGTAAAAAAAGAGTTGCCTCCGTTTATGAAATCGAATGAAAGCGAATCCTAACTTTGACTACCTACACGAAAAAGTAAACGCGCAACGGGTTACACTTCTTCAAGGCGGCACAAGGTCAGGCAAAACTTTTGCAACTATTTACTTTCTGATTGACTATTGCCTACTATACACAGGCATGGAGATAGATATAGTTAGGGATACTTTCACCGCGTTAAAAGCAACGGCTTGGAAGGATTTTATGGACGTGTTACTATCCTGCAATATGTATGATGAGCGCAACCATAATAAAACAGACCACACCTATACAATCAATGGAAACTTAATAAGCTATTACGGAGCAGATACCCCCGACAAAATTCACGGACGTTCCCGCGATATACTTTGGATAAATGAGGCTCACCAATTCCCGCAATCAACAATAGACCAGTTATTCCCGCGAACGCGTTATAGAATCATTTGCGACTATAACCCTGCGTTAGGGCAAGAACATTGGCTCGATAAATACATAGTAAAATACCCGCCACTAATAACCACATACAAAGACAATCCATTTTTAACACCCGAACAGATAGAAGATATTGAAAGCAGGCAGAATAATAAATATTGGTGGAGTATTTACGGTAGTGGTGAACGTGCAGCGAGGGAGGGCGCAATATTTACCAACTGGCAGGTAGGTGAGTTTGATACTTCATTGCCTTACTGTTACGGACAAGATTACGGCTTTAGCATTGACCCAACAACTTTAATTAAGGTTGCGATTGATAGTTCAAAGAAGATAGTGTATTGCCATGAATTACTATACTCTACCAACAGCATGGGAACGGAGGCAATATATTCTACTAACAAAGAACTGATTGAAAAGCCTAATGATTTAATAGTTGCCGATAACGCAGAGGGGCGGTTAATATCTGACTTAAAAGGTAAAGGGCTAAATATAATCGCTTGCACTAAAGGGCAGGGCAGCGTTCAAGCAGGGATAACTGCGCTACAAGATTATACTTTAGTCATAACAAACACATCGAACAATCTAAAATCAGAGCTAAGTAATTATATTTGGAACGATAAAAAGGCGGGTATTCCTGTTGATGCTTTTAATCATTTGATTGACCCGATTAGATATGCGTTTCATCAACTAAATAATGTTATTATTGTCGCACCGCCTCGCGCACTTGGCAACAGGTATCGAAATGAAGATTAGTCTATGATAGAACTAAAAATAAACGACAAACCTTATTCAATTAAAACTGAATGGTCGGAGTTTTCATTTAAGGAATATGCTTTGTTATTTACTGGTGCAGACAAACCTTTAGCAGAAAGCATTGCATTGTATAGCGGGCTTCCTATTGCTATTGTGAATCAATTAAGTTTAGAGCAACTATCTTTTGTATGCGATGCTACTGCTTTTGCAGAGCAACCGGATAACGCTTTAATATTTGCTCAGGCATACACAGACGACCTAAACATTGGCAGGCGCACCTACAAAGAATTAGAGCAGTCGTTAATATTCATTCGCAACGCGGGCAGTCCATTGGCAGCGATTGATAAAGTAGTGAATGTTTATTATGGTGAAGATATATCCGACCAACCACTATTAAAAGTTTTAGGCAAAGGTGTTCACGTTCTGAATTTAATCTCTAAGTTTATGCTTGAGTTTAAGCGGCTTAATGAATACGAGCCGACACTTGATGAGCTTGAGGCAGGGGTAGAAGATTTGGCAAAGTTTGGCTTCTTCGGCACAGCAGTCCAGTTCGCAAGGAAATACGGACAGACGCATGATGAAATATTGAACATGCCAGCGCGGGAAGTTTACACTACATTGCTTTACGACTTCGAGCAAAGCGAAGTTGAAAGAAAGTTGAATCAGATTCGTTCACGTAAAAAATAAAGTATGCACTATTTGTTACTTGCAGAAATTGGCGAGCAATACGAAATAAGGGATTTTGAAAAAGATAAATTCGTGACAGTTTGCTACGGCTCTGAAAGGGAGTGTGTTGCTGTTATGGTTATACTTTCAGAAACATATACGCCTAAATATGTAAGGAGCAATAAGAGGATTATAAATGAAGTTGCAAGGGTTGTTATGGCTATTCAAAATGAAAAGGATAGAATACTTCATGCCGCCTATATTGATTACTTTAAAATGGCACTCGATGTTACAGCGTCCGTTCTTTCGGCTCGTAGGGAGATTTGGAAGTTGCAGAAAAATAAAAAGAACTATTTAAAAACCCAAAGCACTATTGCTGATTTGGTCGGGCTAATGCTTTACTGGAAGCAATTAGATTATCCTACTTATATTCATTTTGCTAATGTTTTAAAAAATAAAGGTATTGAAATATGACTTCACTCGACACAATCGGACTGCGAACAGGGACAGATAAGTCCTCCGCACATCACAACTACTTACACACTTACGAAAAGTATTTCGCACCGTTGCGCGATAAAAACATTCTGCTATTTGAGGCGGGTGTTGGTGGTTATACTTTCGCTAATCGTGGCGGTGAATCTCTGCGTATGTGGTGCGAGTATTTCAAAAATGGTCGTGTAGTTACTATTGATTTATACGACAAGACGCAAATAGTTACACCAAACAACGCAGAGGTTTACAAGTGTTCGCAAACGGACGGGGAGAACATCATCCGCATACTCAACAACAGGCAACCCGATATTATTATTGACGATGCAAGCCACATCAACCCGCTAACAATTACGACCTTTCAGATTATGTTTCCTTTGCTTAAATCGGGCGGGATATACGTTGTTGAAGATACCGAAACAAGTTACTGGAGCGCGGTTGCATCGGACGGCACAGACTTCAAAGGAGGCGACCACCCTAACACGGTTATGAATTACTTTAAGCGGAAAGCCGATGAAGTGAATTTGATTGAGAAAACGGATATTGAGGCTGTGCATTTTTATAAAGGTTTGATTATAATTATAAAGAAATGATAGGAGCAACAGGAATTTGGAGCGAAGAAGAACAGTCGGCACATATCTTTAGTTACGGTGTGGCTCGGTGGGTGGCGTATAATACCAATGGTATAATTTTAGATTTTGGTGCAGGGGACGGCACTTACTCTACTTACTTAAAAGATTTAGAGGAGAGTGTAATTTCTGTTGATGGATTCAAAAACAAAAATATAGATATTGTAAAAGACTTGACTATTGATTTCGATTTAGGAGTTATGGGAAACATCTTATGCCTCGAAGTATTCGAGCATATCCCGCGCCAATACGAACAAGTATTTGTAGATAACATTGTAAGGCATTGCGACAAAAAACTAATCATATCCGGAGCGCATGAAGGGCAACAAGGTTTAGGGCATGTAAACTGCCGCCCCGATTGGTATGTAAAAGAATTATTCGAGGGCAAAGGTTTCAAGTTTGAAAAGGAATTAACAGAATCAATACGCCAACAACCGGAGGGCTATGTTGCTTATTTAAAAGAAAACTTATTTGTGTTTACTAAGATATGATTACATTCTGTCTAATCTCTTGCGAACGTCCCGACCTGCTCGAAATAACTTTAGATAGCTTTCTGAAATTCAACACGGCTAAGATTGAAAAGTATATTGTGAGCGAAGATAGCGCGGTTAGAATGGTTGCGCTCGAAAAGAAATATCCATTCATTGAGTTTAAATATAATGATACAGGCAAACGTTATGGCATGATGGGCAACTTGCAAAAGGCTTATTCATTTGCGGAAACAGAATATATTTTTAGTTGTGAGGAGGACTGGGAGTTCTATGATTACGGGTTTATCGAAAAGAGTTTAGCTATACTACAATCCCAAAAGAATATTTTACAGGTTTGGCTAAGGGAGTTAAACGACACGAACGGACACCCGATAGAATCACCTTTTATTACTATTGGCGGTATTGATTGCCATTTTGCTACAACGGGGTTCATGGGTTGCTTTCACGGCTATTCCACTAATCCATCTTTAAAAAGAAAGTGCGATGTTGTGGACTTCTCGAAGATAATTGAGGGCTGTAAAAATAACGGTGAAGATTTAGTGAGCCAATACTATTTCAATAAAGGATTTAGGGCGGTGATATTGAATAAGGGTTACGTTAAACACATCGGATATAATCGGACAGTAATATGATAAGCTACTCAAACTTAGGACAGAAAGGTCATGGCAATTTAGGTAATCAGTTATTTCAAATTGCTTCATGTATCGGTATTGCTAAACACTTCGGAACGGAGGCTGCATTTCCTGCATGGGAGTATGAAAAGTATTTTGAGAATCCTTTGCCGAAAGGTTATTCTAAAGGCGGCACAATAAAGGAGAATCATTTTCACTTCGCGTTTGAGCAGTTCGATAACGATTGCGACATTACAGGTTGGCTTCAATCAGAGTCCTACTTCGCAGACTGCAAAGAAGAAATTAAAAAGCAGTTTAAGTTTAGGATAAAATCATTTCCGCTTTCAACATTTGATTTGTTCGATACCATTAAATCTAAACAAACCATTGCCATTTCAATTCGCAGAGGCGACTATGTAAACAATCCAAACTATGCTTTACTTCCTATCAACTATTACATCGGTGCGCTACTAAAAGAGTTCCCCGATTATCACAATTACAACATCATTATTTTTAGTGATGATATGGAGTATTGCAAATTGCATTTTGAATGTTTGCCTAATGTAAACTTCGCACAGGGCAACGCAATAGAGCAACTATGTTTAGCTTCATTATGCGACCACTTCATTATCGCAAACTCTACATTCTCGTGGTGGTGTGCTTGGCTTGGCGAAAAAGAACATAGCAAAGTAATCAAACCTAATTATCATTTCGGTTACGAGTTTGGGAAGCTGAATAATGCGAAAGACTATTACCCCGAAAGATGGAATCCATTTTGTCACAGAATTGAAAAAATAGATTTATCGGATGTTACTTTTATTATCCCTGTTGCATACGACCATAACGATAGAAAAGAGAACTTACAACTTGCAATAAAGAATATCAAAGCGCAGTTTGATTGCGTAGTAATTGTTGGCGAACAGGGCGGTAAACATTTTGAGGGGCTTGGTGATATTTATTTAGAGTTTGATTACAAGAAGTTCCACAGGACAAAGATGCTAAACGTAATGAGTGATTTAGCGGGAACTCCTATTGTTATAAACTACGATGCCGATGTAATTATTCCACCTATGCAAATAATAGAAGCGGTGCAAAGAATTAGAAACGGTGTTGATTTCGTCTATCCTTATGATGGAAGATTCGCACGTGTGCCGCGTTTGCATTACGATACAGTAAATAGCTTTAACGATGTAGGTATGTTAGCAGGTCACAAGTTCAAAGGAACTTTAGAGGGTGATGCTTCAAGTGTTGGTGGTTGCATTGCTTACAATAAAGATTCATTCTTTGAGGCGGGAGGCGAAAACGAAAACTTTATTAGCTACAATCCCGAAGATTTAGAACGTGTAGAACGGTTTAAAAAGTTAGGTTACAAGGTTGAACGTGTAGGCGGAATACTTTACCACATCGACCATTACATAAGCGCAGACAGTTCGCAACAGAATCCCGATTACAACATGGCAGAGTTTAGAAAGGTTCAAAAGATGGATAAGGCGCAACTATTAACCTACGTTCAAACATGGCTACAAACCACGAAAAAGGGGCAACAATCTCAAACTACATAGCCACTAAAGTAAATTTGTAGAATGGCAGCATACCAAACCATTGTAGATTTAATTCGGGCTTCGGCAAATGTTGTCAATCCAACAGGGTTTTTTGTGCATGGCAGGAGGTCGGACGGTTCACTTGAATACAATGAAGCGTTCCCGCAAATACATCTTTACCCGTTTACAACTAACCCAACAGGGGCAAGCGACCATATCAATGTGGCTAATATCGTTATGGCTTTTTGGGGACAAGATTCTCCCGAAAGCAGCAACGAAGAACGCGAGGCAATCATAGCCGCGATGGATGTTCTTTCGGATTCGTTCCTTAGTAACTTAGACGAAAATCAAATAGAGATATTCGGCATACGTAAAGAGCCGCAATACAGAACGCTATCAGCTACGTTATCGGGGTATGCTATCACTTTTAATATGAGAGTATTTATAAGCCCATGTTAAGCACGAAACTAATATTAGAGAATATCGGGCAAAGTGTTGTTGATACTTTGAAGAACGATATTAAAACAAAGTCTTTAGTTGCGGGCTTCCCTCCTCCGAACGCTTCGGGTGCGCTATACGATTCGATACGATACGAGGCAACAGAGGATAGTTTAAAGGTTTACGCATTGGATTACATATATTACTTAGTTCACGGACGTAAAGCAGGTAAGAAACCGCCACGCGCAGTTATACGCAAATGGATAGACGACAAAGGAATATTGCCACAAGCAGACGAGAACGGGCGAACGATTAGCAAAGATTCATTGGCTTTTCTTATTCAAAGAAAGATTGGCGACAAAGGAACATTGATAGCGCAACAAGGAGGGAGCGATTTACTTTCTTCAATACTTACCGATTCGTTTATTCAGAATGTAAAAGACGAATTGATATTCAATACGGTGGAGGCAATTAAATCAGAAATACTTGCAATAGCATGATAGCAATTAAGAAACCATTTTACTGGGTAAGCGCACATCGGGACGTAAACTTTACGTTTGAATACTCGAATACATACCCGCTGATAAATGTTATTGGCAACGAGGGTTTTGCTGTGTTTGTATTTACAGGGGACGGCTTAAATTCTGTTCCTATTGGTGGTTACATTTACATTGACAGCGGAGTTTATAAAGGGTATCACAAAGTAACTGCATACTATTTATTCGACACATGGTATCAAACTGAAACAGCTTTTGATTTGGGCTTTCCTGTTACAAGCGGCAACTTAACATTTGTAACTAATGGAGTGTTTGAATTATACAGCGGGTATGAATCGGGAGATTTAGCAACACTACTCCCTTACACAAAGATTGCGGAGTTTGCGCCCGAACCGAATTTAGAGGGGCAACTTGTAGTTAATATTAGCGGTTACATCAATAAAATATTTGACGTAATAAATTCAAACGATACCACTGTTATAGGCGCGTCCACCGTTTACTATAATCTATTTAATAAGGTTACTTTAATTATTGACGGTGTTTTTCAATTAGAGTTAATGGCTTTAAACAGCGCGATTACTTCGCTCGAATTAAACCGTGACTATGTAGATACAGGTCGTTCGCTTAACGGTGGCAACTTAGGTAATCACTATTTAAGCTGCGGCACTTCGCAACAGATAATTATAGACGGTAGTTTAGTTGTAAACGGTTCAACTTTTGACGGTGGCAGTGACGATACGGTGGTGCTAATATTTTCACCAACAGACTTTGCAAATTCAGATTTCGTAACAGGATAAAAATAAACTTATGGCAACTATTAAAACAAAGGCACAACTTTACGCAGACGCGGTGGCACTACCAAACCCGATAACACGGACGGCATTAGTAGCGCACTTAGATAACATTGTAGCTTCTTATGAGAACATCATACAGGAATATACAACCGTTCAACGCGATGCACTAACTCCATTCGAGGGACAAAAGATTTACAACACAACATCAAACCGCTTAGAATATTACAGCGCGTCAATGTGGTTGCCATGCTCTCAAAAAGAAACGGTTGCAGTTGATTGTAGCGCGAACCCTAACTATCCCGAAGCGTTAGTAGGCGACCAATACATTGTAACGGTTGCGGGTATTATTGGCGGTGGAAGTGGCAAGACTGTTAGTGTTGGCGACTTGGTTTATTGTATTGCCCCAAACGCGGGAGGAACAGAGGCGAGTGTTGGGACGAGTTGGAAAGTTTGTTATTCAACAGGTTCACAGGCGCAATTAAAAAAGGCAACAGTAACATTATCAGCGGCACAAGTTTTAGCACTTGGCACAACGCCTGTTACAATAGTTGCGGCTGTGGCGGGTAAAGCTATTCAGATAGTTAGCGGCTCAATGCAATCTACTTATGTGAGTGCTGATTATTCTGTTACAGGGGGTAGTGTGTTTATAGGTGTAGCACCATCGGCAAGGCAAGCTGATTTTGATATTGAGTTTAGCGGGAACGTTTACCGTCCTATTAGAATCTACCCAACTCCAATAGATAATAGCATGATTGTAAATACTGCTGTTGCGATAAGCGCGGCAACTGCTGTAACACTTGGAGATAGCCCTATTGTTGTAACTGTATTTTACCTAGAAGTATAATGTGCAACGTAAACAATTCATTGGACTTTCATTCTTATCGTTATTCGCTTTACTAAGTAAAAAAGTATTTGGCGAAACAACAACTATACAACCAATGGCAACACAGATAAAAAACTATTTAATATGCGAGGGGATAGATGAGTTACACTATTTCGACCTTTCGCCTTTCTACGCTAATTGGTGGGCTTCTGTTGTTGGTAGTTTGCCGACAGGAATAGATAGTTTACAAGATGCAGACACGGCTTCCGTTGTTGGTTTTAGTGTTGACTATTCAGCATTAGCAACAGGAATAAACACAGTAACAATAGAGGGCTTCGAGCAAACAAGCGCGGGTGATTCAATCGGACAATTCACTTTAGTATTTGAAAAGGCGGCAACGTGTTCAAGTGAGCAAACTGTTAGTTGTTGCACGGGTGCGGTAAATTTAAGATGGTTAGGCAGAGAGGGTGCAATTAAGGAGTGGGTGTTCCCGGGCGTGCGTGAATACGATGTGAAAATTGGTGACGCTAACACGTTTAAAAATTCAGATTATCAATTACAATATTCGGAGCGTAAGGATATTTACACAGGCAAATCTATTTCCACAGGGAACATTAGTAAAGCACAAGCCGACTTCTTAGACGAACTTCGCTATTCAATACAGGTTTGGGAATGGGACGGAACAACAGCAACACCGATTGTAGTAAACAACGATTCATTTTTTAAGTATCGCAGTAAGGATAAACTTTACGACATAACTATTCGCTATGTGGTAGCGGAGCAAATACAAGTTCAAACGCAATAGATGCCAAAGGTTGAACTATATATTAACTTGCAACTATGCGACTTAACTGGAAGCGAACAAATAGAAGTTGACTATACTTCGTTTGACATTTCCAAGATTGGGACGCGAGGCGGTGCGCGTTCGTATTCGTTCAACTTACCTAAAACAAATCGTAACAAAGCAGTTTTAGAGAATCCCGAAATCGTTAATAATCTTTCTACTTTACCTTACACACGTTTGCCATGTAGAATATTGGTGGATGGCGTAGATGTGCAAATTAGGTTTGCTGAAATTGAAAGTGCGGGTAGTGTTTATGCGGTTCGAGTTTACGGTGCTAACTCTGATTTGTTTGTTGCGTTAAACGATGTAAAGCTCTACGATTTAGATTTCAGCGAATACGACCACATTTGGACGATGAGTAATGTAGTTGCATCAAGGCTTAACACAGAGGGATATATTTACGCGCTTATAGATTATCATTCCGATTCTCCCAACTTTGCCTGTAATAATGATAGTGCAAATTTGAGAATTGATTATATGCCTCCTTCTTTTTTCGTTAATACAATACTCCAAAAGATATTTGATGTTGCGGGCTATACTTTAGAGAATGAAGTTGAAACTGATTCAGAAAACCTTATAATGCCTTTGCACTTTAGCGCAGTAGAAGCCGCGCCTTTTATAGCTGAAAAGTATGAGGGTGTTTTAAACATAGCGGCAAGTATGGAAGTCCCATCTATACAGGGCAATGTAGAATACTATGCTTTCGATAGTGTTTCATCTTATACTGGAAACTATTACGACTTCCCTTATTACCTGCCCAACACAAACATTAGAGCGTTGAGGGTAGAGGATAACATGCAGTTTAAAATGAGTTTGTCTATTGACCTAACAATAACAGACCCAGTAAACTTAATTTCAATATTGGTGCGTTCTTATTATTCGGACGGGACTTTGTGGTTTACGGCAAACGTTCCTGTTGCTCAAAATTTATCAGTAGGGTCGCACACAATTACTTTAGATGTTACTCCTGTAACTATTCAGCCTGTGCAACGTGAGGTATATTACACAGTAGGCTTTTTCAATAGCGGGTTTGCTTTCGGTAGTAGTGCCTCCTATACTGTTCAAAATACTTCGACTATTACAATTAGTGAGGTGGTTTATTTAGGGAACTTATTAAGATACAATCAGTTTTTAAACGTGTCGGCAATCATGCCCGATATGACGCAAACAACGTTCTTAAAAAACTATATGCTTTTGTTTGGGCTTATTCCTATTGTGAATGAAGCAACCAATACAGTATCGCTTGTAAAGTTTAATTCGGTTACTTCAAACTTACACTTGGCTTATGATTGGTCGGGCAAATTAGATTACAGCGAACCACATGAAGTAAAGTTTTTATTAAACGATTACGGGCAAAACAACTACCTTAAATGGAGCGAGGACGGTGACGAACCAGTGCCAGTAGATGCAACAGGTATAATTCAAATAAACAATAGAAACTTAGAACTTGAAAAGGATATTGTTGAAATGGACTTTGCCGCTACTAATGCAAATTTCAGATTAAACAATTTAGGAACAGGCGATAGGATAATGCCACAGATAGGAATTTACAAACAAAGCGAATTGACTATTAGCAAAGTGCCGCGCCTTTTACAGCTTACAAAAAAGACTGCTGCTGAATGGGATTTGTCTTATTTGGGTATGCAATACGATGACGGCAATCCATCCAATTCAACAGGAGTAGCGGACAATATACCGGTGTGTCACTTCATTGATATTAACGAGCCTTTCAATTTAGGATTCGGAAATAACATTTTAGCTAATTACTACCAAGCTATTGCGGCTATAATTACAAGATTAAAAGTAGTTAGAGAATTAGTAAGATTAAACGCGGCTGATTTGAGCGATATTGATTTCACGCGCCCTGTATGGATTCAAAAACATGAAGCGTATTTTTATATCAGTAGCATAAAAGGATTTAGCTACACAGAAAATAAGTCCACCATTGTCGAACTTGTAAAACTTAATATCAATGGCTGATGAAAAAATAGTATTTGAAGTCGATGTAACTTCTTTGGCTAAAGGTTTGGCAGATTCTCAAACGCAATTAGAGATTTATAAACGCGATATGGAGGCGGCTGTCGAAGCCAATGGCAGATTTAGCGAACAGGCAAACAAAGCCGCAGGATTAGTAGCGGCACAAACAAAGGCAGTTCAACAACAGACAGGCGCGATAACGCGATTAACGCAAGCGGAGTTGGCTTTAGGAGGAAGTATAAATGAGATTGTAAAAAGTTACGATGCTGAAAATAAAAGCGTAGACCAAAATAGAAAGACACTTAACGCGCTAACAACTGAATATATAAAAGCCGATAAAGTTGGGAGGGAGAAACTTGCGCCAACGATTAAAAAGATTTCGGACGAGCTAAAGAAGCAGGAGGGCGCAATAGGTGACACGCGAAGAAACGTTGGTAATTACGGGGATAGTTTTAAGGATGCGTTCTCTACTATTACAAGCGGCATACCCGCGCTCGGTGGATTTGCAACGGCTCAAAAGGGCGTAAACTTAGCACTTGAGGCAAACCCAATCGGGGCGGTTATCGCATTACTTACAGGGCTTGTTCAAATCTTCTCACAGAATAAAGAAGTAGCAGACCAAGTTTCTTTTGCGATAGCTGGATTGAATAAAGGCTTTGGGTTTATCATTGATACAATAGTAAACACGGTTAGCAGTTTCGATAATCTAACAGAGGCAATAACTCACCCTATAAAATTTTTAAGCGAGTTAGCAAGCGGGACGGCACAAGCGGCTAAGGAGGGGTATAATGCAAGCAAGGCGTTTGATGAATTAACGGTTGCTAATGCAAAACTTAATGCTGAAATTTCAGTAGGACAGGAGAAAGCAGACGCGCTAACAAGGTCGTTAAAGGATAGAACTAAAACGGAACAGGAGCGAATTAAAATTGCTAATCAGATTGCGGACTTAGAAGTAAGCAACGCGCAAAAGTTAGCGAAGTTAAGACAGGAAGAACTAAACGCACTTGACCTACAAAATAAAAACAGAACGCTATCGGGAGAAGAACAAGCAAGGCGAATAGAAAAACAAGGTGAGGTAGAAGTTGCGGCACTTCAAGCGGTTACTGCCGAAAACCAAAGGCAGACGCGGATAAATATTCTACTTGAAAAAGAAGCAACACAAGCTGCAAAAGAAAACAACGAAGTAAAATCTAAAGTTAGACAGGAGGAGTTAAAATCTTTAGAGGAAACTTTAAACAAAGAAAAAGAACTACGAGATAAAGCCGAAGAAGATAATGCGAATCGGGAACTGGATGCGCAAGTAAGACAGGCGCAAATAACAGCTAATAGAATAGGTAGCGAATCGGCTCGTATAGATGCTGAAAATATTGCGCGTCAAAGGTTGCTAGAGAATGAGCAACTAACAGCAACGGAACGCGAAAACATTATCCGCGAAAGCGAAGATAGAATTGTTGAAATAAAGCGTTCCGCAGGTGAGCAGAATCTTAAATTTCAAAGAGAGATAGCCGCGCAAAATGAAGCAATACAACAGGCGGAATTATCATTTGCGGGCGGAATAGCGAACGGCTTAATAGGTTTTATTGGTGACGTAGCGGAGGCAACGGGGGCAAACGCGGCTTTCGCTAAAGGCTTGGCATTGTTTCAAATCGGTATCAATACAGCGGTTGCATTAACAGGGGCAATCTTACAGGCGCAATCAGTCCCTTTCCCTGCTAACATAGTAGCAATAGGAACGGGTATCGGTGCGGTGCTAGGTGGTATTGGTTCGGCTATTGGTATATTAACCAAGTCGGGCGACCCTCCTGCTACTCCTAAATTCGCAACAGGAGTTATCGGCTTAGATGGTGATGGAACGGAAACAAGCGATAGTATAGATGCACGTTTAAGTAAGGGCGAATCCGTATTAACCGCAAAGGCGACCCGTAAATATCACAGGCAACTTGCATACATGGAAATGAGCGTAGGAAATAAACCTAACTACCAATTCGGAGGAGGTATGTTTGCGGGCGGGTTCATTCCTTCTGTTAGTGGTGACGGTGGATTTTTAGCAAGAGAAACAGTTAAGCAAAGTGATTCGGCTTTAATGATGAGCGAGGCTATACGTAATGGTTTTGCATTAGCACCTGCGCCAGTTCTTTCTATAAAGGAATTGAATACTAAACAAAAGGATATTAACAGGAGTGTGAATCTTAGTGAGGCATAGATTGAAAGTTATGTAACATTATTCTTGCAGATTGCTTTTTATGTAATCGAAAGCAATAGGCGTTTTCTTTATGTAGTTATGTAGTGTAATTACTTCATCTATTTTAACTTCCGCCAATACGAAAACATCTACCCATTTTTCAAACGTATCATTTGGATGGAAGTAAACATTAACGGTGCAAGTGTATTCGTCAATTTCAGAGTATGATTCTCTGTAATCAAATCTTCTGATGATAGCGCACCATGAATATCAGCCAAGGCTTTATGCACTTTTTCAGCAGTAGGTCCGTCGACAATCCATCGCTTTTTAAAATGCGCG
>OFRG01000522.1_pt1 | contig 14414 bp, 9 predicted proteins | sample 1543071 | NCBI WGS metagenome assembly OFRG01 (sample SAMN07774222, study PRJEB24372) | wastewater metagenome | isolation source: WWTP Verbania (Effluent) | place: Italy: Verbania | collected 2015-12
CACAATATCTAAGATTTGGAATTTTGCTAGTGTCTGTAATGTCTGATGAAGCCCCGACAACTCTTTATCCAAAAACAGCTTGTTTGGCGGCGACAACTGCTGCGTTACCGTCTACCGCATCTATCATTTACAATAATGGCGCTGGAACTCTAACTCGTGGAGAAAATGGGACGCTTGGTTCTATTGATGGTGTTTCATTAGTGGTTGGAAATAGACTTTTGGTTAAAAATCAAAGCAGCGCATTTCAAAATGGTATTTATTCAGTTACTAGCGTTGGCAGCGGTGGAACACCATATGTTCTTACTCGAACTACAGATGCTGATGTAGCCAACACTGAGATGAAATATGGTTTGTACACATCAGTTACATCGGGAACAACAAACGGTAGTAAGAATTACTTTATGAATACAACAGGCTCTATCACAATGGGTACATCACCATTATCTTTTGTAGAATTTACGCCAGCTATTGTTGATGAATTTGGTATTCAGTTAGATGCAGGAATATCTGACATGAAATTAATGGATTAATTCTTGTACAATGGTCAGATAGAAGATGATTAAAACACCACGCTATTCATATAGAATGTTAGAACTTGGAGATGTTTGGTATCCCAAGTATGACCGTGAAAATATGAATACTGTGGAGAATCAACTTAACGCCTTAATTAGTTTTGTTGGGCCTGGTGTGATTGACGGGTGGGATGTTACTAAAATGAGCATTCCAAGCGGTGATGATGACACTGATTTAGTATACAGAGACGAACAACTTGCATTAATACAGGCTTATGACAATGACCCTCATTCAAGGTTGGGGAAGCAATTTTCTCTTCTTAATTTAGTATCTACAGTGAGTCATTGTAGGGTCGCATCTGTTGTTAATCTCACTTTGTCTGGATTACAAAAAATTGACGGCATAGATGTTGTGGCTGGAGATAGGGTTTTGGTAAAAAATCAAACAACCCAAACTCAAAATGGTATATATGTAGCTGCATCTGGTGCTTGGTCAAGGGCGACTGATTTTGATAATAACTCCGAATTAACCGAAAACATGGTTGTTCGTGTTTTGCTTGGCTCAGATAATAAAGAAACTTTGTGGTCACTTTCGCCACCCATAACAGCCAGTGTATCTCCATATTCATATACAATTGGAACAGATGAATTGTTTTTCCATGACGCATGGGAACAAATTGCAAGAGTAACACCGGGGAATGGTTTTGTAAGCAAGTGGGCTGCAAGAACTGAAGTTCCTGCATATTTTAGATTTACAACATCAAATGTCTATTATGTTTGGGTTGAAGCAAGCAACTGTTTGGTTACAGAAGGTTTGGCGGCAATTGTTGCGCCATTAGACCCTGATATTGATTATGATTTAACTCACACAGCTACATTTCTTGCAGAAGTTTGGGTAAGTCAGAAAAACAACGCTGGTGGCGATGGTGATTATCGCATTTATATTGACAGGATTGTTTATTCTGAAAAAAGACAAATTCTTAAAGACCTTGCATCGGCTCTAGACAAAGCTTTGAGAAAAGCATTTTATAGGCACGTTCATCTTGGTGGAACAGACCATCCAAGTAAAATTAATTTAAGCACAACGATATTACTCGATGCCGTAGGACCGGAAGGAAGTACCATCTTCGTATTAAAGGATAGCAATGGTAATGGTAATGATTTCAAGTGGGTGGAAAGTGATTATGGAATCCCAGTTGTTCGTTTAAACGAAGATATTCTGCCAGAATCATATTATGTAATTAATTCTTCTCAGGGAAGGTTGTACTTGCAAAATAGTATTTTACCTGGCTCGTCTCTCAAAGTTACTGTTCCATTGGCAAAACAAGTTAAGCTTACCATTCAGTCCGATTCTGATATTGGAGATGCTTTTATTTACTTAACAGATGGAACTCAGCGCTTTGATTCTAGTGGTAATCCAAATGGAACTGAAATTTACACATGGGACGATGGGTTGTATCACACGCCAGTTGTTAAAATCAGCGGAAGTGTAATTGATGTTGATGTGGTGCCATATACCATTAATGCAAGTCGTGGCGGTATTGCATTCACTCCACCGCTTGTTGGATATTCCGACGATGATTTAGAAGTGATAATCACCCATATCGCTGACGAAATCACAGGGTTGTTGTCTGGACAAAGAATCAAAGATATTGACGCATCTACATTTACAAGTGGAAAGGTGGATACGAAGCGCATGTTTGGTTTGAGCCATGTCGGTCAAAACAGATACATGGAAACAGCAGAGCTTCGTCCAACGTTGCGACTGTTTGATTCTGGAGACCATACAGCTTTTTGTGTTGAAGTTCCAAATAGCGAGCTTCAACACAATTCTGACATATATGCGGTGTATTCGTCGGCTAACTTTGTAGACCAAAATATTTTGATGGGCACCAAGCACGGATTGCTGCAAACATCAGATTATATCAACGCTGCATTTCAGCCAATGTGGGTGTCTGACAATGGGCAGCCAGTGCAAATTGTTGATGACATTTTGATTCCAAAGAACGAGAATCATTTTTCTACTACGTATTTGCGCACATGGGATGATTCTCTGTCTCCAAAAACTGGTCGAATCTTTTCAACAAAAGACCAAGGCTTATCTTGGCAAAAGCTAAAAATGCCAACGATTGCTACTGACACTAGTACGATTACTGCTTTAGCAACCGCTTTTCAGGTTTCAACTGAAAGAGTTGAAATATCAACTGGATTGTTGAAAACATATGAATGGTATACCATTTACAATCTGGGAACTGACCACGGATTATATTCAGCATCAGTTAAAGAAGGTTTGACTGATAATGATTGGGAGTGGACTTATCAATCATATCTTTCCACAAATACCAAAGTTTATGCTGTGTTAGAGTTAGTGACGCTGAGAGAGTCTTGGGATGGAGACGGCAACTTAACTGAAACATTTGACCGAACAGTTTACGTTGGTGCAGAAACTGGATTTTTCGTAAATGGATTCTTGGTAAGCAGCGACGTTGTAAAAGGCATTTATTGGCTTCAGGGTGGTTCCACCCCAAGAAAAAACAATATCATCTGGCATACAGATAACGAAGTTTTTGTCACACACACAGCGGAGCTTGTCGAAACTAGCAACTCTCGATATTATAATCACCCCTTGTCTTATTTTGAGCAAGGCGATATCGTAGAAATGACAGACGCTAAAGCTGCCACAACCGAGAATATTTACAATTTTACAAATGGTTGTCCATCAACTGTTGATGGTGTAGTGCTGAATGTAAATGATAGAATCTTGGTTAAAAATCAAGATAATACCGTCGAAAATGGTGTTTATCAAGTTGTTCTTCTCGGAACTGGGGTAGACGGACAATGGGCTCGTGTAGCTGATATGGCAAGTGCTGCAACTGTCACAACAGAATTCTTTATCAGGGTATCTTTTGGCGACATTTATAGCTCTTCGGCTTGGCGTATTTCAGAAACTGCCATTGTTGATACAGATGCTGTAGTTTGGAAAGACTTGATTCTAAGACCAATTAATGACACATCAAGAACATTTGTTGGTTTGCATCAACACTCATATGACCCAAGTATTTATTTTGCATTAACCAATAGCAATATTTATCGAATTGATGACCAATATAGTGACACTACATTTAGATGGACTTCGCTTTTGGCGTCCCAAATGATTTGGGAAGAGTCTAATCAAGGTGTTCCAAGATGTATAGTTTCTGACACAAGTGGAGATTTTGGAGTTCTTAAAGTTGGCTCAAACAGGGGCGTGTGGAAAAGCGCCGATGCTTTGTGGGATAATACGAATACTAATGCACCCTGGATTAGAACCAGTCAACAATTTTTAAAGGCGCACGAACCCACTGTATATGATTGTTTAGACTTTACTCAATCGTTTGACTCTGTTGAGTATAGTAACTCCTTGCCAACACCCACTCTTCAACACAGTGTTGCGTATCAGTCGTTTATTTTCGACACCGCTCAACCAATTTGGAGTAACTTTGTCTTTGAAAAAGATTACACCACTTTTTGGGTGGAGCCTTGGAATGATGATAACGCTGATGTTGTGGTTTATGTCGGTAACGCACCAAGTGATATCAACTATGCGCTGGATGCCAGCTTGGGTAAGATTCAATTTACATCGACAGTCGGAAAGGACTATGCTGATAAAATCAAAATCACGATTTTAAGACCAGGCGCTTTTATATCTGATGTTGGCACAACACCACACGGGGAAATGCCAAATAGTTTTGTTACAGATGCAACCGAATCAACTGTTTTGAGCGAAGATTTTACTGCGCAAGATACTATTATTCATGTTTCAGATGATGGCGCTATTCCCGTTGGAACAGATTACATTGAGCTTAGAAATTCAATTACAAGAGAGAGACTAAACATTGTTGTAAATCCAGACACAAAACAAATCACTTTGTTGCATCCACGCTCTGGTGTGGTGACTTTTCCAAAGACAGTCACAAAGGTTTATGTTGTAAATGTTAAGTCTGTACTTGGTATTGAAGATGAAATAACAAAGCGACAAACGAATCAAACATATCATTTAAATTCTCTTGGCGGCGTTAACACACTTCAGCTTTCTATAGTGGCTAAAGATTATTTTACATCTCCAAGTTCTGGTTATTTTGCATCAACTGAGTTATTTAACAATTTTGGCAGCTATGCCAAATCTGGATATAAAGCCGACCGTGGTCCAAAAAACACAATGTTTTTCGACTTTGGTGTTGACCCATATGATTCAACAAAATCATCATCTGCTTTTTATGTCGGGTGTGAACCATCTGGTGGAGTTGATACTGCAATAGAGCCAATCGCAGTCTATTCTATCTACAACGCAAGTGCGTCTGGCGACCAAATGAGAATTGGAACAGACCAGGGGATTTGGCGATACTTGCTTTCTGAATCAAGATGGGTGAAAGAAAGCGAAATTGGTGGTTCCACTAAGACATATTTCATTCAAAATGTCGATTCTGTATTAACATCTGGTACAGATAAGGGCGCATATCAAAAAGATGGCGGAACAACATGGAGTTTAAACGCAACATATCCACAGGCAATTTTTGCACAGTTGGACAATCAGGCGTGGAGCACGTCTGGTGGCGTCACTTACACATATGATGCCTGGGGCAAAGATGATGGATTGGCTTTTGTACTCAAACCAGATAATGGTGGAGACTTTATTTCAGACCACTTTGATGCTCTGGATGAAAGAAGGGTCTACGGGCTATATCACGACCAATTTATTCGCATCAGCACAGATAGCAGCGGTAACACCACGCAAACAAAAGTAAACGCACTTTACATGGCAACAGAAGACGGTTTGTTCGCAGTTACAGCGGGAAGCAGAGGCGGTAGTTATTCATCGGTGCTTACTGGACGCCAAATGTTTGGCGAAAACAAGCCTACGATTCAAGTGTCATTACCAAGTGGTGGTACACAAACTGTTCCTGTTAAATTTTATGACATTACAAAGTTTCAAAGACCAAACAGCATCCCGATGATATTGCTTTCTAACAACGGAGTGTATGTTGTTAGAAACTGGAGATGGTGTGACCCAGACCCAACTGCTACGCCGCCTTTATTGGATTTTTACGCAGAATCGCATAGCTTGAGTGGTATTTCATGTCATTGCCATTTGCATGCTTCTGAGGGCGTAAATCCTACCGTATACAAGCTATTTATCGGCACAGAGAAGGGTGTGTATCGAAGTTATGATGATGGATATAGCTGGGAGCGTTGCGAGCGCATAGCTGGTGGAGACACGTCTGTACACACCTTGGTGTCGTCTGGAAGCGGAATACTTGCTGGCACAGAGCTTGGTCTATATTATTCTGACGACGATGGTGATACTTGGTACCAACCAAGTGATAACGGGAATGGCGTAGCTGAGTACGACCCTACAATTTCAACATCTGTAGATTTTAACGGTGGATATCTTGCTCAAACATTTATTTTGGACAACATATCTAATGAAATAGACAAAATGTCTATTCTGATTTCATTAAAAGATTTGGTAGATGACCCGTCATATGAAGCATCTTTAAATAACACACTACAGGTTGCGATTTATACAACATCATCTGGTGTTCCAAATGCAAGCATTGCGCCAGTTACAGCACCAGATATTATCTCTGCATCAGATGTTTTGTATCGTGGTTGGAATTATGCGAACGTTAATGTTATTGGTTTAACTCCTGGGGCTACATATGCGCTTGTAATTAATGAAAATATTGCGCCGGGTGGGATTCCAATTTTTAAATGGCACACTTCAAAGATTTCGAATCCATATTCTAGTGGACAGGGTTTTGACGGCGATTTGGTGCCAACCTGGGCAGCATTAACAAATAGAGATTTTTACTTTAGAATTTATCAATCTGCGCCACCGACAGCAACAGAAACAATCGTTCCTGTTGGATTTTATGACAATACATATGACATTGGGTGGTGGGATGGCGATGGTAGGGGTTGGGTTGTTGCAGATTCGGGCGCTTTAACATCTAACATTAGCCCGCTTGCAAGCATTGTGGTGGATGATTCTCGCTCATCAAAGTGGAGTGACCCAAGTTTGTCAAATCCAAGAGAAGTTGCAATTTCAGATTTAATAACAAATCTTTTTGGACTTAGTGACGTAACACTGACAGGAGCTATATTCCCAGAATTATCTGGAGAAACTTTCTATCCATCTCTTGCTGATTTTTGGGTTTTTGGCACGAGCACACTTGAGCGAACTGCTGGGTTTACAAACGACTTAGTTGGAACACTTCAAGTGGTGGCTTCAGCATTATACGAGCGAGGGACTTTAAGTGAGCCGTATGACGCTTCTAATATAGCCTTTGGAGCACTTGGGACACAATCGGTGTTTGATTCAATCGTTAAAGAAGATGATGAAGAGAACAATATTGAAAGACTCAAAAGAGTTGTAGAGTATATGAACTATATCGGCATACTTCGGCACGACGATATTGTTGATTATTGGACGGCATTACCTGCGCTAGAGCAAAGTGAGTGGGGTACAACTGGTGGTTTGCTCGATGAAAACATTCCATATTATGCCGATGTGAGTGATTTTGTGTTGCAAAGATTCTCTATGCTTTTTGCACCTTTGGCGGTTTTGATATCAGATGGTGATGGAGAAGGAAACCCATCTGATGTTGCTCTTACTCTTTTGAGCGGCTGGGATGCTGATGGCATTAAGCCTAATATTATTGGAACAGGAGAAGGTCACAGACCGCAGGGGTTGCGTTCTTTAGCTAGCGATTCTTTAGGTCGCCACGTTTCGATATCAGACGGAGATACAGACTGGGATGCATTTTTTAGTTCGGTGGCAACTCAGGGCGACAACACAATTTATAAAGCTGTTTGGAAAAAAGAATATGACTATAATGAACCAACCTATATAAGCGTTATTGGAGCATCTGGTATATCAATCTCTGGCTCAAGTTTTACTATTCAATACAGATATACACTTGATAGAATTAATTGGACTCCCTGGATAACTCACCCTGGTGGTGAAGAATCTGTTGGCGTGAAGGTTCTTGGCATAGAATATAGTGTTGAACTATTAGAAGGATTGGACATGGGTGAAAAGTCAACATCAGCAATCACCCAGTTGTATCATAAAGTAGTCTCGCCAGGATACAAATATTTATTCACACTTCCGCAAGACATTGACGGAATGATGTTTGAATATTTGCTTTCAGTAGATGCTGGTGCTGACCTTTTTGACTATGGATATCCGCCAATGTTAATCTATGGTTCTTCTGGTTCAAGTTGGTCTGATAATATTGATATGCGATGGGGTATCAGCAGAGGAGATTCGGTTGATTTCGCAGATTACGAAGAAGTGCGAAGAAACAGAAAGGGTGCCCTGCCTAATAGACAAGCTAGCATACAATTTACAGATGAAGTTGTTCAAGATAAGTTAAACACCATTACTGGAGATTTTCATTACTATTATGTTAAAAACAGCTCTAATGCTACTGTAACCTGGTCCAGCACAGATGTAATAACTGTTTATGCTCTGGTGCTTGGTGAATATCGAGAAGTTGTTCCAGATGGAAGTGATGGGGATTTTGGGTTTGTATATTTTTCGAATGAACAACCTTCTGACTTAGTGATTAAAGTAACTATTACAACATCACAGCGTTTGTACACATCTAGCGGCGAAGCAACCACCACTAAAGATGGCAGAACATATACACTTGCTAATGGAAGCTGGCCTAAAGACGCAACTGCTATAGTTGTCGTCAATGATAAAATCGTGCGTGGTGGGTTCTGGCTTTCACCAGATGACGGTACAGTAACATTCTCTAAAGAAAGAGAGCGCACTGACCTTGTAACAGTTTACATTGAATTCCAAAAAACATTTAGAGTTGGTGTTGAAATAAGAAATTACTCAACAATGGATGTGACGCCTGGTAATTTTGGATTGTATTACACCACTAAAGAAGATGGAAGATTGGTATTTTTGTATGAAGATACTACTCCGCCAAGCATAGTTGATAATTTGGTGGAAATCACACCAAATGGATACAACGAGCCGACATCTTTGCAAAGATTGATTGTTAATTATGAATTTTATTCCAAGGATGACAACACAGAGCGTGATACAAAAACGACTTGGTGGAGAAAGCGTCCGTCAGACCCTGCTACATATTCGTTACCAGAAGACCCAGATTATCCTGGTCAGAATTTCCAACAAATGACATATGAAAATATTGAAACAGTTGGAATGACCGACAGAAATTTCCCTGAATACAACAACAGAACTGTTGAACGAAAGGCTGATGTCGCTGACGGAGACTGGTTTAAGACATCTGATATCATAAGAGTTAAAGTAACTCCGTCAGATGGTATTTCTGAAGGTACAACCGTGTCGTCAGACGCCACAACATTGACTGGTGATAATATTCCGTATGTATCTGGCGTAACAATAGCTGCCACTGGAAAGGTGGAAGACCCCACATCAAGTGGAAATTATTACGTACCTGCTGGAACAGAGTTAAGAGCTTATTATTCTTACACTGACGCTGATACAGGCACGGTTGTGGTGAATGGCGTTGCACACACAAGTCTTGTTGAGTGGTTCTTAAACGACTCTGCAACTGTTTATTCAACGCTTCCCGCTATTCCCGCAGGGTCAACAACCGCTGGTCAATCTTTAAGCTTCAGGGTGACGCCGAGAGATGGAACCGTTCCAAGCGCACACTTGGGTATTCCGGTAATGAGTGAAAACGTCGTTATACGCTAATTAAGCACAACATGTGGGTGTTTTTCAACATCATCTAGCAAGTCTTGATTTGAAAATTGCTTACGATATATTTCTTTCCAACCATTACTGGAAAGAGTTTTATAGTGGGAAGCGGGAAAACCCCATCCCTCGTGGGTGGGGTAGTTCACTTAACACTGATGGGTCTAGAGTGTTAAAATCTCGATTAGTTTTGCGCAATTCGTGAACAAGTTTGTTAAATTCCGATTCACCGTGTCGAACTAATACAAGATTTTCTGGAAGCATATACGCAGTTTACCACAAAAAAAGAGAATCGACATTGCGATTCTCTTTTGAGATTTGTGTTGGTTAGTTATTAAGCTGCGCTTTTAACCCAGATTTCCAACATATCGTCGTTTACACCATTGTCTGATGCGATTGATACAGCAGAAATAGTGACGCCCTTGATTGTAGATGCACCGATTGTAAATCTTGTTCCAACAGCCGTTCCAACCGGAATAGTAACTGTTTGTAGACTTGTGGTAAGGTCTGCTTTTTGAACAACTAATGTTGCTACAATTTCATCAGTGGTTGCTAAACTACCAGCTCCAACAACTCGAATCTCAAGATTTTCGTCTAATAAAACTGGTGACATTGTTGTAAGTGTGAAATCTTGATTTCCAGTTACACCGCTTGCAGCGATTGTTGTAAATGATGCATTCGACATATAATATCGGTTGCCAGCAAGTGTGCTTCCTGCTGATACTGTTACAGCCATTCCATATGAAACTTCAGTCGCAGACGCAGCATCTGCATCTGTGGCTCTTTTAAGCATCCAAGGCGCTCCAGCACTTCCTATACTTGTTACAGTATAAATACCGTTGTGCTCTGCTGCTACTTGATTCTTAACTAAGATTCTATCACCAGCAGAAAGAGTTACACCATCTTGTGCGGCTAATGCTGCATTGGCTCCAGCGGTAAGAACACCAGACGAGTATGTTGGTGTATTTGGAAGTACGCCAGTCGTGGCAACTCTTACATCTTGTAAAGTGTAAATTTTTGTAATAGCAGCAGGCCAAACTCCAGCCGCTTTTGTGATTGTACCAATTTTAACAATCAATTCTTCGCTCATCTGGTCTCGCCAAAGTTTTTGAAAATTTTCGGTAAAGAATGGATTGTTAACTCCAGCACTGGTGGCGTTCCACTTATCTCGAAACTTCTTGCTAGAATATGACGCTTTTGAATATGCTTCTAAAGCTGTGCAGCAAGCCTTCATCACTGGTTTGACATCAGATGTTAATTTCTTCTCGACATTTCTAAATGCGGTTGCCATTGTGGAATATGCATCATATTCGTCTGCGGTTGCATTAACAGTTGCAGTTTGTCGGGCTTCGGCTATTTTGTACAAAGCATCTACATCAGTTGTCGAATCAACAGTACCAAGCACTGAGTTATACGCAGTACCTAAAGAAGTTGTAATGCTTAAAATGTTTGCAACGCTGTCAAGAGCCATAATACTTACCTCAAATCCAAAAGATTGAACATTGTTGTTTGTTTCTTCTGTGCCGTCTGATAAAGACCCTACTACCCCTTCTTCAGATTTTTCATTTTCAACCGTCACTGATTCTTTTTCAACTACGACAATTTCTTCTGCAATAGCTTTTTCTGTAATAGCTTCTTCTACAACAACTTCAATCACCGGGTCAGTTTTTTTAGCTGACTCGGTGATTTTTTCTTTTAATTTTTTTTCTTCTGCCATGATGTTTGGTTATTTATTATCAAGCAGTGTTTCAAAATCCTGTTTTGAAACTAATTTCCTCTACCACCTGAGCCGCCACCAAAAGGGCCGCCCAATCCATTGCCGAAGCCACCACCGCCGTAGCCACCTCCGTAGCTTCCTCCGCCATCGCCACCGCCGAAGCCACCACTTCCAAAGATGTTGGTAGACATTTCCGGTGGCGTGTTAAAATTAGTTGTTCCGTTTAACAACATCATAATAAGCTGCGGGTCAGCGTGTCTGATTTTAATGCGTCTCACAACTTTATCATCCTGAGCCAACGCCGAAGAAGCCAAAACACAAATCAACATAATAGAAATCAAATGTTTCATAGTAATCTCTTTGTACAGCTTTGCTGCATTCACCTTTTAAAGTAGTTTTAAATCCCCGGTAACTTCGTTAATTTTATGAGAATAATTTGGCCCAATTGCACAACATGTATATGTCGGCACTCCGTTAAACTCAGTTCTTCCAGAGTCTAAAATCAAATGCGCTCTTAATCCTTTTTCTTTTGCATCTTTGTAAACTTTCATCAACTCTTCTTCGCTATTGACTCTTACGCAAATTTTGGCGAAAGCTCCAGTAAGCCATGTTCTTTCTTCTGAGTCAAATTCTAATTTTTCGTTTTGTTTGCCATTTTTTCTAAAGCCAATCTTTTCAGACAAAAAAGCAATGCTGGCGTGGGCTCCCTGAGCAATCATTTTGCCAGTTCTAAGTTGTTTGGTCATATTTCCGTCCTTGTCTGGATAAAATATTCTAATCACGATTACTTGTTTAACTTCTAATCCGGGTGTTTCCATTTTAACTCCATTGTCGAGAAAGCTCGTGCAAATCTTGAGCTTGCTCCATAATAACATCGCACAGTTCTAACTGTTGCATAAACAGCACGGGAAGGCTTTTAACGCCCTGTGATGCTCCCACAATCTGACCTGTAATACTTCCGGTAGAATCAGAATCACCGCCGTGATTTACTGATTTTATAATAGACTCAAGAATGTCTGGCTCTTTCAACGCACAATAAAGACTCATTACAAAAGCTTCGTCACCAGTCCACCCTTCTCCAAAGCTGACAAAGTGTTCTTGGTTAAATTCAGAATCTAACGAATTGTATTCTTGCATTTTTGCCCATAGTTGCAACGTGTTGCAACTTGATTCTTCTTTTTTTACAAAATCAAAACAATCTTCTTGAGCATCTTGTATCGACTTTCCGTGATGTACGATTAAACTTATAATTCTAGCAAGCGCACCAGCGGGAATAAATCCATCTACATGCTGATGAGTTATTAGGGCACTCATTTTTCCAGCGCAATAAGATTCGTCAGGGTCTTTAATCGCCAAACCAATTGGTGCGACTCGCATAACTCCACCACAGCCTTTGCTTAAGTTATTAATAACAGTACCGCTTTGTTTAAATTGGCGTAAAGAGCTTAAGCATGTGTTTCCTGGCGCTCTTTTCGACCACAACTCCTTATGAGACAGAAGTTTGATGCTTGAGTCTTTGTATTTAGATTCTTGAGTCTCTAACCAATACAAATAGGCTTGTGTTAATTGTATTTCAAGGGGTATGCTCATTCCGCTAGCAAAAAATTGACACAGAGCATCCGTTGTGAACATTGTCATTTGGGTGTCGTCGGTGATTGCGCCATTTTTGCCATATGCGTAATCATATGATGTAATCCCAGATTCACCATATTTCTGTTTAATCGCATCTAAGTTAAAAAACTCCACTGGTGCGCCAAGAGCATCACCAATTGCACCACCAACCAAACATCCTTGAAATTGTTCTAACTTAGTCATGGCTATATTATACTCAAAAACAGCGCTGGAGTAATGTTTCCTCAAGCTGTATATTGTTATTGGTAGAAATAAATGATTCAAATCGGCATTACTGGCGGAATTGCATGTGGAAAAAGTACAGTATTGAAAAAAATCCAATCAATGGGTCACGATGTCTTCTCTTGTGATGATGCTTTTAAGTCTATTTTTGAAACAGATATTGTGCAAAATTGGTTGCAAGAGCAAATAATTCTCCGAAAAGGAGAAGATGGGTGGGAAGAATATAAATCTGTCGGCAAAACATTGATAAAATATCTAATGTTAAGCGATGCCATCTTTAAAAAAGACTATGAAGCGCTTGTTCACCCGATGGTAAGACTTAAGATGCTTGAAAGCAATGCTTCAGTAGCAGAAGTGCCGTTATTGTTTGAGACTGGCGCAGAATCTTGTTTTGACAAAGTTTGGGTTATTGCATGCAATCCCGAAACTCAAATATCTCGTCTTATGAATAGAATGGGCTGTGATAGAGAATACGCCCTTGCTTGGATAAACAATCAAATGCCGTTGAGAGATAAAATCTCCAGAGCACATCGGGTTATATACACAGACGGCTCCGAAGAATCTGTAAAAGAGCTTGTTAAACTTGCCCTTCGTGAAGATTTAATCCTTTGATTTCTTTTTAGGCACAAGCCACTTCGGAAGAATTACGCTTTGGTCATTCTGGCTTTCAATGTGTTCAAGTAACATTTGCTTCAACTCTTCATTTTGCTTCATAAGAATTTCTTGATTTTTCATCATGATTTCGTTTTCACCAATTGAGCGTTTCATAGCAAGGTAGCTAAATTCGCTTCTGGCTTCTGCATGTTGGAGCTGAATTTGTTGAACAACCATAATAAGCGGCATGGTGACGATTTGAAATACGCTACTTATGTATTGCCAAATATTAAATTGTGAATCATCAAAGCGCATATGCGCTGGCGCAAAAATATTCCAAGCCGACCACAGAGAAACAAGGACACAGCAAAAAACAAAAAACCAAAAAGAGCCTATTCTTTCAGTGAGAAACAGGGCTATTTTGTCTTTTGTGGTTAGCTTGCGCTCGTGATGCTCGTGCGCAGGGTGTAGATTTGGGTATTTGGTTTCCATCTTAAAATATGATAATGTCGTCTGGGTGCTCTACCACTATTTCATTTTCTTCTTCGATAGGGATAAATTCATTAACTGGCGCTTCTATCGGTTTCATTACAACCTTTTCGTGCTTCTTTGGTTTTGGAGCCACCAATTTTGAATCAGGAATAAACCTTATATCTTTAATTTGGCTTGTTGGCATAAGCGGTGTTCTAAAGCTTTCTGCGCAACTGGTGGCTTCCTTGACATTTGAGAAAACGCCAATAGTACGACCATCCCATGTCTTGACTTCAAAAGAAGCGTTGTTTTGAATAATTTCCAAGTAAATACCTAGTGCATTTGGCGCAGGAGAAAATAGCCAGCCTTTGTTCTTTGAACTGGTATTTTTATTTAGGTTTCCGTGCCAATTTGGATTGAGTTTTCTCATTCTTTTGTCTTGGGGTTGCCAGAGTGCCGCTTAATCATTAATAGATTATAGCACGAAAACAAAAAAATGAGGAATAAACTTGATGCTTATTCC
>OFRG01000524.1_pt1 | contig 14381 bp, 7 predicted proteins | sample 1543071 | NCBI WGS metagenome assembly OFRG01 (sample SAMN07774222, study PRJEB24372) | wastewater metagenome | isolation source: WWTP Verbania (Effluent) | place: Italy: Verbania | collected 2015-12
ACGTCAACGCAAGGTTGATGTTTTCTGGCTGCAAAGTACCGCTAACAGCGATGCTGTGGTCTGTCGGAACAGCCGCATTAATTACTTTGAAAACTTCTACATCTTCTTGTCGCTGAATACTATCCTTAGCTCGAACCTGTGCTCGGTCTACGATGTAGTATCGTCGTTGATTAATTTCATTAATCTTGATTGTTGGGTTAGTAGCTAACTCGACAACTGGGATTAAAAGCTCTTCAGCTTCAACCACGTGGGTTGGAACGCTACCACGCTTTGGAATGACATATGACTTTACAGCCACATCTCGTTCGTAGCGAGGAAGAGCGCCTTGTGGCAGTTCGTCTACCATCAAGAGTTTTCGTCCAATTGCTTGATACATCAAGCTTGTTTTGATGGGTTCTACCATTGCCTGCGCAAGAGCTACACGTCCATCGGCTGTGTCGAGTGCCATAGCGATAATAGCTTCTCGTTGCTCATTGGTGTTTCGATTGTTTCGTACCATGCTCATTTTTTTAAGTCTCCTTGTTATTTCCTATATCGTTATGGATTAGCTTCTAGCAGTCCATGCAGCCTTATTGCTTGCTTGGAATTGAGTGAAGTAGAGCAAGCCTGCGCTTGAATCATACTTGTCAACTCGTCCGATGATTACGCCGTCAGCAGCTTCCTGTCCACGGTCAACTTGAATCAACTTACCAATATTGGAAGCGGTTGCTCCAGATGCAGAACCAAAGGTTAAGTAGTCACCAGGCAAGAACGTCACAGTTGCGTCAGCATCTGTTGTAGCGGTTGCTGTTTTAGCAGCAGCAGTGAACCTGTCGGTTACGAACTGACCTGAAGGCGATGTGTAAACACCGATTCCACGTCGTGGGCCTTGATATCCGGTAGAACCAGATGTTGGGTCAGTAACGTTAGTTACAAGCTCGTCCATGAAGTCGCCCAAAGCTCGCTTTGCAACAGCATAGAAGCCGTTGTTAGAAGCGGTGAATGTAGCACCATCTGAGCTGACAACAGTTGAACCAACTGGGTCAGGCAGAATCATGGTTGCGCCAGTTCGTGCATGGTCGTCTGCGGCGAAGCCTACAAAGAAGCCTGCGTCGTGTGGGAATGTTGTAGAACCGTTGAATGCGGTTTCTGACAATGCTCTGTCTGCAACTGCACAAAGTCCGGTGTAAGGATTACGCACAAGTGCGTCCCCAGCCAAACATGTTACACTAGCAGCCATTTCAAAGTTTGATTGAATAAGTTCGAAAAGCGGTCGAATAGCCATTTTTTATTTCCTCCTAGAGATTTCCTAAACCCGATTAAGAGTCCTCGTATTTAGGCATGAGAATGCTGCGAAGAGCCTCTCGTAAGTCATTGGGCGCTGAATTCTGCGTTGCCGCAGGAATAAACGCACCTGGGTTTAAAGAGACGTTCGCGGTTCGAACGTTGCGATTGTCGGAATAGCTAGTAGCTACTCTTTCAGCCGCTGACGATGCGGACTTAAGCATCAACTTGCCTTGAGCAACCATAGTTGCTGGGCTTAAGTTATCAGCTAGCCACATTTCTGCGTTAGCATCCACATCATTTGCTTCAATAACATTTGCCAATGCAAGCTTGTAGCTTACAGAGTAAGCCGTCTTCAAACGTGCGTGGTAAAGTGCTGTTGATTTTCGTGATTCGTCATCATCATGTGGTTTTCGAGTAAAACCATCGCCATTTTCTTGCTTGACGCTAGGGTTGGTACCTTTCGCTTCGTCGCCTTCTTTGGCAGATTCAATGGTAATCTCGGTGTCTGCTTCAACAGTCTTACCAACTCCGACGCCTGCGCAAACTGGGCAATAGCCTTCTGTTTCGCAATCTTCGCAGATAGCAATAACTGTCTTACAGTCTTGACACTCAGCCTTGTTGATAGACTTTGTATTTGGATTGTTGCATCCGCTGCATTCTACAATGCGCTCAGCGACAGTCGTCTTACGTGGTCCAACCACATCTTGCATTTGTGTCGGGACGGAATATCCGTCAACCCGGTCTGGGTCTGAAGAAGGAATGGTATTTAACTGGTCGAAATCAACCGAGTATTCCAAACTTCCGTCAGCACTACCGTCTTTCTTAACAGCATCGTAACCACTCTTAAGCTGAAGATTATCAGCATTATTTGTAGGAATTGGTTGCTTCTTGAAAGTTGGGTTTTGTTCCTTAAGGCTATTGCCTTCAGAATTCTGTTTTGTCGTGGTTGGACGGTCGTCTTCCCCTTTGTATTGAGCGTCACCCGCATACTGGAATGCTTTTCCACCAGCAGATGTGTCCTTCCCAAGTCCAATGTCCTTTGGTTTTGTATCATCTTCGGCAGTTACCGTGCGGGTGTTAGTGCCTGCGAGAATCGTCGCACGTTCTTGTTTGCGAGCTAATAGCTGTTTTGCATCCATAGGTTCCACCTTTTCTTGTATATTTAGCGGGTCTGCCGGGGCTTCAACCGCAAGTTCTGCATCGTCTACAGGGAAGGATTCTTCCTTCACTGGCAATGCGTCGTCGTTTTCGGCATTCATTCCGCCGCCGAAATGTTCGTCCAACAATCGTTGAACCGCATCAATTTCGCTTGCGGGCACTTCAATTTGAATTAAAGCTGTTTCGCCATCTCCTTCGTTTACTTCGCTTAAATCTGTGTTTAAATCTTCTTCAGGCATTTCATTGCCTACTTCGATAGCGTCCTCAACTTCCGGTGAATGCATCTCTGGTGTTTCTCCTTCGATTTCTTCTTCCTCTGCTGATGGAATGTGACCATGCTCTGCGATTTCATCTTCAATAGATTCATCGCTGGGCAATAGGCTATCCTTGTCGTCTTCTTCTTCGTCGTCTTTTGGTTTAGCTTTTGCGAAGTCAGTAGTCTTCATTCCGCCGTGAAGTCCCATCACTCCCGCCGCTTCTTCATCACCTAATCCCATTTCAAATGCGATTCGTGGAAGAGCTTCGGAACGATAGGCAGCAGCAACTACTCTTGCTTCCGTAGGGTTTAATCCAGCGTTCTTGATTAAATCATTCACGCAGGTTTCCATATCGGTAGCATCAGTAGCACTTAAAATGTCACGAAACTCAGCCAATTTCATTGACTTGAGAACCGCTTCACGGTGGGCGCTTGTATTTTGATTTTTCATTTACTGACTTGCTCCCTGTTCTGTCTATTGCGACAACAATTCATCACAACACTTAGTCTCTTCTTAATGTTTTTTATTTTCACCTGCTTTTCATGGCATAATTCTCAAAAAAAGCCTAAAATGAACTGAAAAGGCTCTTAGGGCAACGCCCTAAGAGCCGGGTAAGTGGTTAGTTTTTAGATAACCCATGAAATGGTTGAGTAAATATCACCATCTCTTTCTTCGATTTCTGACTTAGCGATTGTGCCGCATTCGTAGCAATATGAGCGACCACTAGACGCCACCTTGGTGACGCCACGGTTACCGCAGCTAGGACATACGAATCCAACCGGAAGAACTTTTTCAGCCTTTCTGTCGAAATTCTCGCCAAGTTGTGCAACTCGGACAAGTACGTCTGGGCTAGTTTTCCACGAAGCAGCCATCATCATTGGTGCAGTTCCACCAGGACCAGGCGCTGCGCCAGCGGGTGCTGGTGCGCCAGGTGCAGGTGCTGTTGCGGCACCCAATCCCATGTCTCCGCCAAGGTCTGGCATTGGTTCTTCCATTGCAGGAGCATTGTCATCTCCACCCTTATCTTCATTTGGCTTCACTTTAGCAGTGAATTCATATGTGATTTGAGCATTACAGGAGTTACAGTTTCCTTCGCCATTAGCAATATCAACGTCTTCGCTACCGCACTGAGGACAAATGGTGCCCCAAGGCTTTTTAGTTCCTGGCTCAGACATGTCATCTACATTTGCTGGGTCTTCTTCTGGATTTTCAGCAGTTGGAGCTGTGAACGAAGAAATACCAAGCCCGTCAGCGGCACCAGCTAAATCGCCACCCATGCCACCCATAGGAGGAGCACCAGTAGGAGCACCACCCATAGGTGCTTGAGCATATCGGTTAAGAATTTCTTGTCGCTTGGCAATTCGAATATTCTTAATAGATTCACTCATGATAACCGTTGGTTCAGGAGCAACTTCTGTCGATGCATCTACATTTTCTTCCATTGGCATTTCAGCAGAAACACCAGCGGCTGGAGCATCAGCGGTGAAGGTCTTGCGAACTGTTGATGTAACAGATGCGCTAACCGTATCGCCGTTAATGTTCAGGTCTGTGAAGGTAAATGTAGAAGGGTCTACGGTATATCCGTTTGACGCCATAATTTCAATTGCTTTGTCTCGGAATGCCGATTCAAAACTTTCATCTTTAGGGTCAAGACCAATATCGCCAACCGTGCATTCTAATCTCTTAGTGCTAGTTCGCTCATCGGTTACTTGGATTGCCGCAGTTTTTGTAGTTGTAGCGATAACCTTGCTGATTAACTTTTCAGCAGCAACTGGTTGTGCAACCAGCTTTTTGGCGGCAACAACAATGCTTCCACTTGAATAGTTTCCAGCTTCTGAATAATCAGCAAGCCAGCCAACAACATTCTCGTAAACACCTTCCTTAGATGCAAAACGATTCGCACCCCAGAAATCTCGTCGTGCTCTTACTTGAAGTCTAGATTCACGAACAGCAGCAGAACGAGCAAGCTCAATATCTGCAAGAAGGTCGTTTTCTTCAACATTCGTCAAAGCAAGTACAACTTCGTGAGGATGTGCTGCCAACTCATCAGCGGAGTTCGCAAATGCAAACAAGGCTGTTTTAATGTGGTCTTTCATTGGCTGTTCTGCTTCTGTTTCAGCAATAGTTGCCAATGCTGCACGATATCTGTCGGCCTTAGAAACAGTCTTGCGCAACATAGATGGCTCAACACCATTGCTGTCGCCCATTTGTGCTTTAACAACTCGTGTAACAGACTGAATAGCTTTGCTAACTTCAGATGTAACAACGTGCAAACATTCTGCAATGTCGGCGGCAGTTACTTCTGCACTCACCACAGCACCAAGTGCGTCCAAAACGGCTGACTCAGATGCGATTTCAGTAGAACCAAGCTTCCAGAAATTCTCTCTCTTTGCCTCGACACGTCGGACTTTATCACCAAGGTGTGCGAGTTGAATCAATTCAACAAAGTCGTTTCTCTCTGAAAGAGACTTTGTAGCTTCAACAACTTCTTCTGGTGTAACTCTCGCTTCAATAACAGCCTTACTAAGTGCGTTAATTGATGCAGTTGTAACCAAACCTGTATCTCCAGGACCGTAGTTGTTTCGGACTTGCTCAATTTGAAGTTCGATAACATCTTCTGGATGACCACGGCGAGCGTCATTGATAAGATTTTCTCTTACATCAATGTCGTTATTCTTTCGTGAATACAAACCAGCGGGAGCGCCGAGAAGATTTTCTTTTACATCATCGTCGGTACCAGGGCGCAAATTCTTTTTGCCAAGTTCTCGCTCTTTAATGTCTTGCTCTTCGTTTGTTCGATTATATCGACCAGCTTTATCGCCAAGAAGTTTTTCTTTCACGTCGTCGTCAGTTCCGGTTCGGACTGCTTCGAGCTGCTCTTCTCTGGTTTTGTCATACTCGTGCGAAGGTTTCCATTCGGCTGTTCGAGTAAAACGCTGAAAATCAGCAAGCAAAGCAGCGGCGACACGAGGTCCGTCTTCTGCTTCAATAGCTAATTTGTGTTCTTCTGTAAGAACTGGGTCAAAATCTTGGACGAGTTGTCCTTGATAAAATGCTTGAATAGTACCATCAGCGGAGAGCCGAAGTGAATGTCCTGCCTTGTCGGAGACCTTGACTTCCTGCTCCATCACCGCGGCTTCTCGCTTATTGCGAGCTTGTTTGAACTGCTTGAAAAAGTCCATATTTTTATTTCCTCCGGTCTGGTTGCTTGGTTTTGGATTGCTTGGCTGCGGCTGTGATACCACTGCTGGGCTTGCCGAGTGTGTTTGAACACCCAGCGTTTCGGCAAGATTCATAATTGATTCTGCCAATTTTGTCACGTACTTACTGTTGTAAGTACACTGGGTCATGTCTTTCTCTGAAGATGTATCACGTGCAGTTGACGCTGTTACCGTTCTGCCGACTTCTTCATTGTCATCATGTGCCCAAACTACTCTGGGGAGATTAGTGTTGGCAAAAATGCCGCCGCCAAATCCCATCGGCATTCCCATAAATGCCTGATTCTGTGTTTGTGGTGCCCCTTGCGGCGCTCCAGGTGTTGCTCCTTGTGGTGCTTGTGGTCCGATGGAACGACCCACGGCACCAGTCTGTGTGTAATCTTCTTGTGCCGCATTTGGTCCGGGTTGTGGCTGTTGTGGCTGTTGCATAGAACCTTGGTTCATTGGCTGTTGCCCCTCTCCGCCTGTCTCCACGCCGTCGTCAATCATGTCTTGCATGGTAGATTGTAAATCTGCCATAGATTTTGTAATTTTGCCAACGTGTCCCAAATCAACATTATCCTTTCTTGCAAAAAGATTCATAACTGCGACTTCCAAGAAATTGAGTGCAAGATTCAACATATCTAAAATGTTTAATCCAGCAGTTCCTTCAATACCAAGGAACTTTAGAATGTTTGCAACAGTTGTGTTGTTTCCAGCACCCTCTCCTGCGAGAAGTTGCCCTCCAACAAGTGTTCCTGCGCTTTGTGCAACTCGAAGGGTTTGCTTGGTTGTATCATATGCTGTGCGAAGACAATCTTCGTAAGCACGCCTTACCATATAATCCTTTGGAGCAACAGTACTTGCAACAACAATAGTGCTTCGAATAGATTCAGCCTTTTTATCAAGCGATGCCGCTTTATTAAGGATGTCATCTACATCGTAGATTTCTTGAATCATACAACTGTCGAATGCACCGTCGCCAACTACAGAAAGTTCAATAAACTTAATGCCGTGGTTCTTTTCATAAACCTTTTTGCCAGTTCTTGGGTGCTTCTTACCTTTGTGCTTTTTCAGACAATCGCAATATTCTTTTTCGGTTGTCGCCTTATTTCCGCACTCTGAACAAGTTCCGCTTTCAACTTGGCATCCCATACTCACATCGTGCATATAACCCACACGAATACCACGGGCAATTTCTGGATAAGCTTCTTCATCTACAATAAAAGTACAATAGACGCACTTCTCTTTATCATCCCACTCTGAATAAACAACCATTCCTTTGGCTTGTTCAATATCATCATTTTTGTGATTTGTATAAATCGGAACGCCTTCAAAAGTTTTGTAGGCTGGCATTTTATTGCCTTTTTGGTCAACAACTTCGCCAAGCAATTCTTCTTCGCTAAAATAATCGCCATTTGCATTGGCAACATCTGCATCAATCGCCCTAGCTCTTACCCACAAAAGCTTTCCTTTGTGTTCTCTCATTGATGCGACAATATCAAAATCTTTATATTTGTCAAGAACCTCTTCTGCGTCTGCATATAGGCTTAACAAACCTTCTTTTGCAGCAAGGCGCATAATAGAACTTGAAGCCATAGCAAGGCGAGCGTTGCCTGCGCTTTTTCTATCTTTGCGATTAACCAGGGAACTTACAGTAATAAATCCACCTGACCTTCCACGTTTTTCCATCATAATGTTGGCTTTCTCCTGTTTTCTTGCTTCAAGTTTTTTGAAAATCAGTCTATATGTGCATTTCTATGCAAAAAGTGCTATTACCTTGTTTTTTCAAAAAAACAATACATTTTTGAAGCTCAATATAGTTAGTTGTTATGATTTTTTATATTCTTCTATACGCACCCTGCCTATTTCACAATATTCTGTTAATTTTTCTATGCAAATCCAATTTCTCTTAAGTTTTTCGGCAGCGATTGCTGTTGTAAAACTACCAGCAAACATATCCAGCACAACATCGTTTTCGTGAGAGTAGATTGATATTGCCCACTCTGGTAGTTCCACGGGAAAAGCGGCACAGTGTTTAGCTAATCCAGCTCGTGATGTCCAGTTTTCACCAACTACGCCACGTTGAGTCATTTTTCGGTCGTTGACAAATTCTTGGTTGTTACCATTCTTCTTTCTAAAAGTCCAAATATGTTCATAATCAAAAACTGGTCTTGGGTGTTTATTGCAAACAAAAGGAATGCCCATTTTAGCGAATTGTTTTCTCCATATTCTTGTTGCTTGTAAATCCATTTTTGCTAATTCAACACCCCATTTGAAATAGTTAATTGAAGCTGGATAACAAGCTGGCACATCTGAATCATAAAATCTGTTTCCACTATTGAAGTAATCTCCAAAATTGAAAACAGCATATCCGCCACCTTTGAGAACTCGATTTGTTTCGATGAAAACGTCTTCCATCATTGACATATAATCTTCGTATGAAATTGTTTTCTCATACTCTTTGTTTAAATAATATGGCGGAGATGTTACGATAAGGTCAATTGAATCTGTGTCAATTTGCTTCATAACATCTAGGCAATCGCCCTGGTAAATTGTATTAACGTCTAACATCTAGACAACTTATACAAGTTACAATAGAACTGTGGAGCCAATATGCTCGCCAGCTCCCATTAGTCTTCTAATCATTTGCATAATGACTTTTAAGATTTCTTCTGGATGCTCGTTTAATTCAGTTTCTGTAAATCTAAGAATAGTCCAACCTTGAGTTGCAAGAAGTGAATCTCGTTTTCTATCTTTGGCAATTTTTTCTGGATTACTGTGATAAATTTCACCATCAGCTTCTAATCCTAATTTTAGAGCGGGGATTGCTGCATCAAGCTGATATTCAAAATGCTGTGTTATCGGGCCAGCTAAATATTGAGCGTACCAGGCAAAAGGTAATCCAGCTTGCATCAAAATCTTATAAAGCTTTTGTTCAAGAGATGTAAACCGATATGTTTGTTTAACATCACCCTTTTTAGCGCCAGTTCTCACCATATTCTTTTCGATTAATTCTTTGTCAAGTTGAGTTAATTCATAAATGGCAAGCCTGTTCATGGCAGTGCAGAATGGTCCACCATCGTTTGGCCCAACTGGAAGTTGGTCAAATATGTCTTGTGGCTCCATATCTAAAGAACCAGTTAATCCACGACCAGTGACAGGTGCGATGCTTTCAATATATTCTCTATGAGCTGCACTTAAAATTTTTCTACTAGCAGTTCTGATAATCTGCTCATTTTTACAAGTTGCAAGTTGAACATCATACATGTCTCCACTTGCGGCAGAAGCAAATCTATAATTTGTCTTCCAATCTTTACTTGCCGCTGGTGCCAATCCTGGCATTCCACCCATGTCTGGCGCTCCCATTGGTGCTGTTGGACTGCCTGGTGCTGCGATATTCGGTCCACCTGGCATACCCGGTAATGCGCCTCTAAACCCATTACCCATGCCGCCAAATCCGTTATTCATATCAGTGTTCATTAGGTCTGGTGATGAAATAAACGAACTACCTTGCTCAAATCGAAGTCTTTCAACTTCTTGGTCATATGGAAGTCCAAGCGCTTCAACAACTGATTGATTTGATACAATACCAGCTTGATTTGCCGCAAGAAGAGTCTGAAGCTTTCCGGTATCATCTCTTAATTGTAAATCGTCCCATTTAACTGTTGGATAAACATATTCGATTTGACCACGCTTTCCTTCAGTCGTAAAGCCATTCCACATTGCGACTGGCTTGTAAAGACATTCTTCCATCCAATAAGCAACTTCGTCTCGGAATCTTTCGAGTCTTTTTGCCATTGTAAGCAAACCAACTTGTGCGTTGCTGTAAGATGGTCCTTCACCATTGATGATAGCTTTGTTTAACATCAAGCCATCAATAATATCCTGGTTTAGATTCTCATATTCATTAGTAAGCTGCAATACCTTACCCGAGTTTCCGTGAATACCAATTTTTCCATCTCTTCTAGTAATAAGAACTCCAGTCGGCACAGTAAAACAATATACATTGCCTTTATAATCTACTTTAGATATATTCCGACTTCGAATAACGTTTGTTGTAGTATTATCACACCATTGAACTCGGTGAATCGGAAGATGATTATCCTTTTTGCGTTTTTCGGAATTAAATTTAATTTTAGGATTATATCCAAGTTTTAATACCATTTCTTGAACAGCGTTTGCTAGTTCAATTGAAGTAGTTGAGTATCTATGTCGCTGACCATCTCCGCTTGTTCTAGAATCTCCATCTCCATCCATAAGTGCATCTAAAATTATTTTTAATTCTTTTTTTGGTAAATCTAAAATCCATCTTGGAACATGTTTGTGTGCCGAACCGTGTCCAAAATTGCTAAGCATGTGCTTGCATAACTCTACAGAGTGAACAGCGTAGTGCGTAACTGGTTCCCAAGGATTAATTGAGATATCTTTTGAACTAGATTTTTCTCCGAAGCAATGACGCATTACTTTTTCTATTCTTGCATTAGACTCTGCGTTGCTTTTTTGATAAACACATACAGAACTGTAACCGCACTGAGTCTTCGGGTGTGCTCTAAGACTTCCTTCGCTCAAATAATATCCAACAAATTTTAAATAATTTTCCAAATCAACATCTTGAAGAATAGCATTATATTGATAAGGTAAAATTTCTGGTATTACACCATTCCAATCAGTGGATGGTGTAATCCTGTCGTTATCTGTTACTTGGTCAGCCCTAACTTTATCCCAATCTAGCGACTTATAGCTATTTGTTTCAGGATTCCATTTACGTTTTTGAATCAACAATTCGTGATTTGGTGTTACGACCACATTAAATTGTTTGCTTGAAAGGCAAATCATTGGACCAAACAACGATGAATCATAATAATGTTCATGCCTAGCTTGTGGAACGTGCCACTCTATATGCTTTGTTTCTTGATTCACGCAAGCAACTAATTCATTCGGCAATACATCTTTAAATAGTTTGTATCCATTTTGTGTTAAAACTTCAGTCTTGTCATCATGACATGCTCCCACGTAGTCAAAATCAAAAGCGTGGTGAGTAACAATAGTTAATAGCGGGTCGTTTGCAAGAGCTGTAAGCTCATCTTGTGCCTGAATCAAATCATCTTCTGTAGCGGGACGGTCTTTATCACCAACTTTAACAATTTTTACAGGGATGATGTGTCGCTCAGCAACCAACCATTGTGCCTGACGAAGCTTGTCTTTATAAGCAAGCGTTTGGAACAATCTGCGTAAAAGAGATGTTCCAAATGGTTGCCAAGGCATACCGCCTCTCTTGAAGTGATAAATGCACTCTGGAGAAAAGTGGATTGGTTGCCCGCTTTGAATCAACTTGCGCATTTCTGGGCGCATGGAATTATAAAGCTTTTCTGGTCGTCGTTCTTGAACGACTTTCTTCATCATGTCATCTGGCAAGAAGAAATACTCTGGCTCTTGGTCGAGCATTGCTGGATGAACTTCAATGTGGTCTGGATTAAGGATAGACAATCCTTTCCAGCTCGCCCCTTCGTGCTTACAGGGCTCTCCTGTTTCCGGGTCTTCATTCATGCCACCGCAGGTTTCGCATTCCAAAGAAGCCAAAACAAAACAGTCTCCACGCAGATGATATTCTTGAGAAATCTGAGGAGTCTTTTTTGTAATTTTAAGTTTTTTGTTTAGTTTCTCAAAATAATCTTTGACATACGCATTTGCACACTCAAGTGTGAAACCACTCAACGGGAAATCAGTATAAAACTCAATACCAGCGGCAACCTTTGGCTCGTTATCAACCCACCATTGCGCCCATAAGTAAATTTCTTTTCTGTTGTTGGGTATTTGCCAAGAAGATGCGGTAAGCCAAGGCGCATAAAAAGAAGGCGGGCCGATTGTTGAGTTTGCCCCACCGCCAGAAAACTGCCCCAGTCTTCGAGTAACAGTTCCGTCTGTTCTAGCAGTTCTAATACTGGCTAAAGATTGAGCACTATCGTCGGAGCTTTTTGCGGTTGGTGTCTTTTTTCCAAAAGATTCTCTTGCCGCCGTTCTAATTGCGACATCTAAACCTTCAATTTTGTTATTATTTCTAGCCATTATTCACACCAAAGAATTGTTGTAATCAAGTTATACAGTTAAGCCCAACTTTTATCAGATGGCAAATCTTCATATCCTGTCCAGCCCTTCCCTGATGCATAAGGAAACTCGCCCCTTACAAGCAATGAACCTCTTGCTCCGTCTGTAGAAGACATTGATTGTGGGTCGTTGTTCACATTTTCTTGCCTGACAGCTTCAAGCTGTTCTTCCATTGTTGTCTCTTCTGGATTTTTATGATATGGAGATAATCTGCGGGCTTCGTTGGATTGAGAGCCGAGCCCATCAGAAACTACACCCATTGTATCTGCATGCGGTGTATCATCATCTTTTGTGATACCGTCTGTTTTATTTACAATGGCATCCCAAAGTCTTTTTTCATAAACATCAGTTGGCTCATCAATGGGGCTCTGTGGTACTTCAGCACTTTCAACTGGCTCTTCTGCAACAACAGGTGATAGCGCCTGTTGAATCTTAAGCTCAACTGCGCTTAACATTCCTCCGCCAAACCCGTTTTGTGCTGTTTTATACCACATAGTTGTTTCTCAATCTTTTCGAGATTGTTCTAGCCATTCTTCCAAAAGCATGTCAAGTTCATCTTCGGTTAGACCAACTCTTTCATCTTTTAGCATTTCTTCTAACGTTAAGTTATCTTTTACTGGATTGTGTCCAGCGGAAAGTTGTTCGCCAAAAGTATCTTCTGAATCAGGGTCAATTTTATTGTATTTTGCTGCATTCTTAGAAAGTGTTCTCGCAATGCTTTCGTCTTCTTTTGGCTCTCCGTGATGACCAAGATTGGCTTCTTTTGCCTTATCTAGCGCTTCTTCACGAGACTTGTTCCATTCCTTTTCGTTATATCGACCCTTTGTGTCTTCATCTAATCTTTGCTCGTATGTTCGCTCATTCGTTGTTAACGGTTTCGAGCGCTCGCCTTTTGCAAGAGTTAACAACGATTCATCATTAACTGGATTTCGATGTACTTCGAAGCGATTTCTAGCCGCTTCAGAATTGTCTCTTCTTTTCTCAAAGTCAAGATAACCGTTAGTCACATTTCCTGTATTTGGGTCTATTTTCGCATCAACGCTTTGGTCTCTGAATTTTGAAAGCTCAAGAGTAGTTGGATGTCCCAACTGGTGCTTTCCTTGCGGCATCATGATTAAATCGCCAGATTGCGTTTCAAGGTTGGTATATGCCGTTCTAACCATAGTTTCTGGTGCATATTGCGCAAAGACACCACGAACTCGGAATCCAGCCGCATCGAAGTGTTCTGGAGTTCCTTCTAAAACAGCATCTCGTGCCTTCAAAAGTGCAAATCGCTCTTCACGAGATGAATCTTTTGCCATCTTTTCTAATTTTTCAACAGCAATAAGTTGGTGTTTTGCACCCATGCCCGTTGCGGCGCTGTTAATGTTGTCAAAAATCTCACCAAGCTCTTTCGCTCTGTTGGCGATTCGAATATTGCTTAATGTGTTGTATGCAATAGAGAGTTTTTCAACAGCTTCAGATGCTGGTGTAATTTTTAGAATTTTAATCATTCCACCGCATCCGCCCATGTCATTCTTAAAATGTTCTACCACGGGGTCTTGTGGAGCAAAATCATCATCATTTAACACTTCCATTGAGAAGGGCTTTACACCAGGAAGTGCCATAGCTGGCAAATCACAGCTTTCGCCTTCTGTGTCAGAATCTTTTACAAACTCAACTTTATCTTCAGTGCTTTCACCATCTGTTTCAGCACTGTCGCCCATCTCCTGAAGAATATCAGTAATACGCCCGATTGTTTCATGAATAAGTTCAAGTAATCCGCCGCCGCCGATTAAAGATGAACTCTTGTCATCTTTTTCTTTTGTCTCTTTGTCTTTTTCAGACAAAACTGTTTTTACTTTCATGTTATCCATATTAAAATCTCCTTTGCAGATTGTCAAACAATTCGTCACCATCAAAACCACGGTCAGTTAAAGCTTTCTTGATGTCTTTAAGCTGTGCTGTAACACCCTTTTTGCTCGCTGCTTTTTTGCCGTCGCCCTGTCGTGTGTTCTCGTCATAATTTTGCAAAGTAATTAACCAACTAGCTCTCATAATGAGTTCAGCAGTAGAGCGTTTAGACCACTCTGGTTGAATACCATAAATGCCATCTAGTTCTAAAGATGTTTGCGCATATCTTCTTAAGTTGAAATTCTGATTAGACACAATATTTTCTTTCTGTGTCGTAGCTTCTTTTTCTTGCTTTTCTTCGCTATCTTTTAGTTTTTTGTCGCCACGGTGCTTCTTTTTGTTATAATCTCGAACCAAGTTAACAGCCTTTTCCACTGTTTCTTCATTCCAATGACCTTCTTTGATAAGGAATCTAACAATGTCTTTCTTTGAAATTCCGTGGTCAAGCAGTTTACCAACCTTACCCATCAAAACTTTGAATGGATTGCCCCTTGAATCTCTC
>OFRG01000526.1_pt1 | contig 14237 bp, 10 predicted proteins | sample 1543071 | NCBI WGS metagenome assembly OFRG01 (sample SAMN07774222, study PRJEB24372) | wastewater metagenome | isolation source: WWTP Verbania (Effluent) | place: Italy: Verbania | collected 2015-12
ACGGATCACGACACGCTGCAGCTCGCCTTGCGGTGCGCCCGCGGCGGGGGGTACGACAGCGAGGGCGCAGATGCCGGTCAGGCTGCGTGGGACGGTGCCAGGAAGATGGCCCGAGCCGCGGCGTGGGACGTGTCCGGGGTGGTGCATACGTTGGCGTGGGACTCGGCTCGTGCGACCCCGTTGCCGTGGCAGGCCGTCACTGGCGGTGTCACGTCGGCTGACTCGGTGGGCCTGGCGGCGTGGATCGTGGCACGTGACGCCGCCTTCGCTGCTTGCACGCAGGGGAAGTCGGCCCGTCAGACGCACGACATCTACGAGGTGCGGTTCGCGGCGTGGTTGGCGTGGCTTGCGGCCGAGGCCGACCCGCAGGGGTTGGGTCCGGCGCAGGCTGCCTATGCCGCTGCGTCCGAGGCGGCGTACACGATCTTGTCGCCGGTGTTCACGACGGTGGAGACCTCAGCGTTTGCGCTGTTGGCTGCTATGTGTGCGGCGACATGACGTTGCGTAAGCGACGTCCCGGTCTGGTGTACCCGGTCAACGAGGACTGGCACTACGTGGGGGAAGCTGGCGAGCCTGCGTTCGGGACAAGCTGGAGCAACGCTGCCGCCGACAACAACCTCGCTTTCCGCATCAGGGAGGCGGGCGTCGTCGACATCCAGGGGTACGTGGAGAACACTGCCGCACCGACTGCACCCACGAGCGACTCGCTATTCACCCTGCCGGCGGGCTACCGACCGTCTGCCGAGACATTCCAGGGCATGGCAACGGTCTCGACCGATGACAGCATGGATGGGCCGATCATTTCGCCAGTGGTAGTGGCTACATCGGGTGCCGTGTTCTTGCCTTCGGTCAACACCGACCCGGTTTTCGATATCTACATCGGCAAGTACTCGGGTGTGGCGCAGTACGTCAAGATCCACGGGTTCTTTTTCCTCAATCCCGCTGACGCCGCATGACCCCCATAGGAGCACCCATGCGCTTCGAGCTCATCCGGTCACGCATCCCCCGACGCCAACGCTGGCGGTGGCGCATCGTCGCCAACAACGGCCAGGTACTCGCCTGGTCCGAGGCGTACAGCAACCGCGCCGACGCCGAGCAGGCCATCGCCAACGTCCGCGACCACGCAGCCACCGCACCCACAAGGAGCACACCGTGAACCCCGCCAACAACCCACCCATCACCGCCGCCACCATCACCGCAGCCATCGTCGGACTGCTCGCCGCCTTCACCACGCTCGGCGCCGACCAGCTCGCCGCCATCGGCGCGGCCGTCGGCATCATCGCCGCCATCGCCGCGCAACGGTTCACCACCCCCTACCCGATCCGAAGTATCGAAAATCTGGACATTACCAGGGATTGGAGGATTACTCGTGTCCGCTATAAACGATATCACTGCATAATTGCCATATTCAATATTGCCCGCTTCATCTTCCGCCACTACGAAGAAAAGGTTTTCGCCTTTCTGCGTCGCAAAGGCGCTCGGGCCAGCCGCCTTGACGGAAGTCGACACGGTGTTATTCGCCGTCGGCAGGACATTGACCGAATAGTGATAGACGATGCCCGCTTCATCTCCGGCAAATGAAGCTGGGGTGTCCCAAGAGAAAGCGAAGGAGTTGACCGTCGATGTCAACGGCGTCACCGCGAGATTCTGTGGCGGTGTCGGCGCACTCGCGCTGTAATAATATTCCTGCATCAACGCCCCCGAAGTATTGCCAGCTCCATCCACGGCCCGGAGATAGAACTTATTCTTGCCCGACTGATAGGCGCCGACGATATGATCGACATTCGGAAGCGAAAGCGCTACCTGATTGACATTTGTGATATCGACCCAGGTATCCGACACATCGCCGTCGGTCCGATACTGCAGCTTGGCGATACCCGAAAAAGCATCGGCCGCATCCGGAGACCAGATGAAAGAATAGTTATCGATAGCCGTATACCCGGTCGGAGTTACTTCGATTGTCGATGGATTAGTCGGGGCAATATTATCGAACTTGTACGTGAAGGCCGCGTAAGAGCCAGCCGATATCATGCCCGCATGATCTTCTGTTTCAATCTTGAGATAATAGCTCTGTCCCGCTGAAAGACTCCCCGCCTGATAAGTATTTCCCGTCTGGAACGTCACCGGATCCGCATTGGCGTCTGTACCGAAATAAACATAATATCCAGCCACGCCTGATCCACCCGATCCATCCGAAGCGCCTCCAATCGCCTCCGCGGCCGGCCATTCGAAATACGGCCCCGTATGGTTGTACCAAGTGTTAGTCGTCAGCGAGACCGTCTTGGCTGATGAAGTATAAGCACTCACCGAACTCGGATTAGTCGGCGCGGCGATATCCTGATAATAGCTGATTGTATAATCATCGATGACCGGGGAGAATATCTGATCCGACGAAGAAAGTGTTGCCCGCACCTGCATGTATCCTTCCGGCGATGAGTTGATCTTATAAACATGTTCCGTCCCGAAGACCTGCTCATTTGAAACCAGATCCCACACTGACCAATCCACTCCGTTTGAAGAAGTTCGAGTCTCGAATGAGACGAACGTATTATTCGGTCGAGTAAAATTCACCGACAGACTGCCCCACCGGTAGACCGAGACGAGATCAAGCGCCTCGGAGGTATAAGTACCAACCTTCTTGAAGCCGGTCCCGTTAACCGCTGAACTGACCACATAACTATAGAGACCATCCGGATAGGAGTTGGTGCCGTTACCAGCAATCACCCAGTTTCGCTGGCTCTCATGTTGCATGGAGCCGCCAATATTCACCTGCGCCGGGATATTTGTTACTGTCTCCCAAACACCCGTCAATCCGTCAGCAATACGGTACCGATACTTGTTAGCCGTATTACCTCCACGAACAACATAGAGATAGCCGTCTTGTCCATCGACAATACCACCGCCGGTCGTAATCGTGGCGGGCATCACCGGTAAAGTCGACCAGGTACCGCCGGTCGTATCATAGCGATAGATGGCATTATTCCCTCCCCGCATCGCATAGATATAGCCCGACGTAGCGACAATGCCACCACCAGTCGTCGTTGCAAGCGAGGCATTGACCGTCAAGGATGACCAACGTGACCCGTTTATTCCATCCAGATCATAGCGCCACCATGTCGTCGTTCCAGCACCACGAGTCAGATAGATATATCGCGAACCATCATACGTCATGGTCGAACCGACACCCACCTGAAGCGGCGGCCGATCGGTGGTGATTTCACTCCAGGTATTGGTCGCGACATCGTATTTGTAGAAGTAATTCCCAGCACCGCTCCGTGTCGTACGGATTGTTCCTGGAGAGTAATAAATCTCATCGCGATCGATTGCGTAGATAAGGCTAGCGCCATCATATGCTCCGACCGGCAGCCGTGCCATCTCAGTGGTCGTACCAGTGGCAGCATTGTAGCGCACGAAGACATTGTCGTAGTACCCACGCATCATATAGATATTCCCGTCACCATCACTGGTTGTAGCGGTTCCGTAATAGAACGGGAAGTACGAGGTCCCTCCGGGGATAGATGGGCCAAAAAGACCCTTCGTCGGAATCTCCCATGAGCTCTCGCTGATATTATATCGATAAAAATTCGTCGTGTTGGCCCCGCGCAAGGCATAGATGTAGCCGCTATAAACCACCTGGGTAGCGCCCTGGTCGAATCCGGCCGGCGTATCAGGCAACTGTGACCAGCTATCCGTACCGATAGCGTAGCGATAATAGTTATTTTTCCAATTGCCCCGGGTCACATAGAGACTCTCGGTCGTCGCATCATACGCGATACTACCGCCGGTATAAATACCGGTCGGCGCCGAAGCGAGTACTGTCCAGGTATTCGCCGTCTCGCCATGCGCGACATCAGTCGCAATCGAATACCGGGCGAGATACGGGTAGTAATTGCCCTGCAGCACATAGATGTTGTTGCGGCCGTCATAAGCACTATCGGACCCGTAATTCACCATCTGACCGTCTACCGTATTCGGATTACCGAACTGCGCGTTTGCCTTGGTGGTCCAGAGATCACTGGTCGTATCGTATTGATAGAGGGCGTCATCGCTTCCCGGCAGACCATAGATATAGCGCGACCCGTCATAGGCGAGAGATCCACCGATATAGAAATTCTTCGGAGCGCTTGAGACAGCTGTCCAGGTATTAAGCGCGATATCATATTTCCAGAAAGTCGGCAGGTTGCCGCCCTGAGTCACATACAGTGTTCCATTCGGTCCGGCGACAATCGATCCACCGTAACTGATCACGCCCGGAGTCACTGTCGGGGATATCCAGGTATCGGTCATGAGGTCATAGCGGTAAAAACCAGTCGTACCAACACCGCGCAACGCATAGATGTATTCGCTTCCATTGTAATTCACACGGACCGAATCGCCTCCATAAGAAACCGCTGCCAGTGCGTTGGTCAGCCGGCTCTGATTCCAAAAACCAGCCCCGTCGACCGGCGAAAGGCGCAAAGAGTCCGGTACATCGGAGGACGAGAGATCGTTTAATGCCCCAGCCGAAAAATCCACCTGACTCGTCTTCGATTCGACCAGCGCCGGCGCGACACCATTGTATATATACGTAAACGCCGCGTAAGCGGAAGCACTGACATTGCCATTATTATCCTTCGTCTTGATACGCAAATAATACGTACCAGTATCCAAAGCCTGATTCACCTCGTAGGTAGCAGCCGTCTGGAATGAGCCGCTAGCCGCTGGGTCAGTGCTCGCGTTGGTCCCGAAATAGACATAGTATCCTTCGATACCTGCTTCCGGACTAGTGGCGCCCGAAAATGAAAAATATGGATGTTCATGCGGATACGACTGGCCGGATGTGAGCGTCACTCCCCCAGAACTCTGCGAATATGCATTGACCGCTGTCGGATTGGTCGGCGGCGTATCGGAATTATTATACGTGATTGTATAATCCGTCACGGTCGGCGTCGCAACGCCATCCGATGTCGCGAGCGTAATCCGAACCTGCAGATACCGTTGGGCCGGCGATGCGATTGTCGTTCCGCTCACCGCTTCCCAGGCTGACCACGTCGAAGCATCCGTGCTGGAGCGGGTCTCATAGGCAACGCTAGTATTAGCTGGAACGGTATCATTCGCCACTAGAGAGACCCAATCCGATGCTTGTGCTAAATCGAGTGGCTCACTCACATACGTGCCCGAACTCACGAAGCTTCCCGCACCAGCCGTGAAACTCCACATATCAGTCGTCCCCTGTCCGGTCAGCGCGTAGAAAGAACTCCCGCCAGCATATTCGATATTGGCCCCATTGTACGGTCCGCGTCCATAGAGGTATTTCTGATTGGAAGGCAGCTGGCGCCAGGTATCCGTCGCGACGGTATATTCCCAAGCCTCATCCTTGTAGTAGCCAGCTAGCGCATAGATTTTTCCATTCGCGTACGTGAGACTCGTGCCGTAGTATTGAGCGAACGGTGTCGAAGCCACCCGAGACCAAGTAGCGCCAGCCGTGCTGTATTTCAAAAACGCCGTCTCGCCATCGCCGACCGTCGCATAGAGATTCGTACCGTCAGAAACCAATCGGGCGCCGATATTGTTGTTATAGGTCACACCACTCACGACCGTAGAAGCAAGCGTCGTCCAGGCGAGCGTCGTCGTATTTGGGCTGCTATAAAAGTTTGCCGTCCCATTCCCCCGCAAGACATAGACCTTGCCGTCAGAGGCGTTGTAGGCAGCACTACCGCCGTTCGAAGCGGTACCTGGCAGCACGGTCATCGCCGCCCAGGCGTTGGTCGATATGGTATAGCGATAAAAAGTCGTCGTATTGTTGCCAAGCGGATAGTAGATGTAGTCCCCAATCAGCGTTCCGGTTGTGTCGGTTGTCGGTACCAACGGTAGACTAGCCAGCGACGTCCACGTATTGGTTGCCATCGCATAGCGATAGAATCCGGCCGTCCCGCCGCGTACGGCATATACATACGAGCCGGCGCCCGTCACACCATTCCAGAGCAAATCGCTGCCGGTCCCCATTCCGATAGTATTGTTCATGACCTGCTGAGGTCCGACCCAATCGCCCGTCGCGCCAAGCGTCGGATCAAATTTCCACAGATCATATGTGCCAGCGGACCGAAGCACGTACAGCTGGTTGTCATTCGTATTGTAAGCGATAGAAGTATCATTGGCGGTCGCTGGCATAGTCGCGAGCACCACCCAGCTGTTGCTAGTAATGTCATACCGCAAGAGGCTATTGGTCGTCGCGGAACGCGGATAATAGATAAAACCATTGGCGTACGTGCCCTTCTGATTACCATTAAAGGTATACCCTGTCGTAATATTTGCCTGTGCACTCCACGTGTTAGTCGCCACGTTGTAACGATAAAACGTCAGGGTGTTGGCGCCGCGTGGTGTGTAAAAATTTCCATCCTGCCCATAAATTAGGCTCGCACCCGTCGAAGCTGCTGCCGAAATCGGAGCCAAGCTCTGCCACTCGCCGAGCGCCACGCTGTAGCGCCAGAAGTCGGTGCTATTGCTCCCCCGCAAGACATATGGATTCGTACCATCAAAGCTGATACCGGCGCCGGTCCATGTGGTATCGAGCAGATCTGGCAGAGCGGTCCAGGTACCAGTCGCCGTATCATACTGGTAGAATTTCTTAGAATACCCTCCGAAAATCGCATAAATCAATCCGTTACCATCGCTCGTCATATCCGCTCCATAATACGCTGGGAATGGAAGATCTTCGAGTTCGATCCACTCGTTCAGCACGGAATCGTATTTCCAAAATGCCTTGTCCGACAGGCCACGCATGACGTAGAGATCATCCCCGACGAACACCGAGCTTGATCCGGCACCCACTGTATCTGGTGGCACCGCCCAGGTGCGAGCTGACCAACTGCCCTGAGAGGCCAGTTGTATTGCATCGGTCGCGCTTTCAAGAGACAGGTTGTCCGATGTCCCTCTACCCCACTCTGTCTCCGTGCTGATCGAACGAGCAAATGGGGCACTCGAAACATTGATACCACCGATGTAAATCGCCAGCGCCATACCGATCGCCGCCACAGAACCGCGCCACCCCACCTGCCGGACAAGCCTTCCTATCCAAGAAAATTTCTGCCCGACGTACCGCCAAGCGAGCGCCGCATAATAACGCCGCCGATATGACACACCATAGCTCTCCCGATCCGCCACCGCGTATTCCGAAAGGAACTCAGCGAGACTCTCCGCCTCGACGATCATACGCTTTCTCGGCTGCTTCGCCGCCCCCGATACACCGAAAATCCTCGCGAGACGCTGCACTGATGCCCGCATTTGGCTCATCGAAAACAGCGCGCGAGTATGAGCACGTCCCTCCCGAAAAGACCGAAAAAGCCACCTCGATGACCGAGACGTCTGCATCGATTTTGTTTTATGTTTCGAGTCCATTATCCAACTGATCGCACCATATTCCGGCACGTTGTTGCCACGCTTTTTTTAGGAAGAATCCTGCAAGAAAACAATAAAAAATCCTGAGAATCCTCTACCCTCCAGTATATCAGAAATACATCCGATAAAAAAGAGAAAGAGTTCCTAAAATACAACAAAAAAGCGCCTCATTCCTGAGACGCTTCCGATACCTTCCACGAATGATATTCAGGCCTTATTTTTTCATCTTCCGGCGGATGAAAGCCGGGATCTCGAGATCATCCTCTTCGGTCAATTCTTTGGCTTCCGGACGCTGTGCCATTGGCTTCGGCTGTATCTTCTCCTCGATAATCATCGGGGATGGCTCCATGCGCCGCGGGGCGAAAGCAAACTCGGATTCAAGGTCATCGGCGACAGATTCATTCATCATCGGCTCTTCGACGACCGGCTGACGAGTCGGCATCGGGCGAGACATTGGCTGCGAAACCTGCGGGCGAGCCACATTCACAAGACCGATGGATGGTTCCTTGCCTAACCCGTCATTGAAACCAGTCGCTACCACCGTGATCTGAATTTCGCCCTTGCGCACCTGTTCATCCACCACCGTACCGAAAATAACTTTCGCATTCGGATCGATATTCTCAGTGATGACATTGGCTGCTTCATTCACCTCAAGCATCGTCAAGTCGCTTGATCCGGAAATATTGAACAGTACGCCCTTAGCGCCATCGATCGAGAGCTCAAGCAATGGGCTATTGATTGCCGCTTTGGCCGCTTCGACTGCCCGGTTCTCGCCGGACGCGATGCCAATACCCATAAGCGCACTGCCGCTGTCCTGCATGACCGCCCGCACATCGGCGAAGTCGACGTTGACCTCTCCTTTTTTTGTAATGAGATCCGAAATACCCTGTACGCCCTGCCGCAGCACGTCATCGACGATACGGAAGGCGTTGATGAGCGTCATCTTGCGATCGATGATGGAAAGCAGCTTGTCATTCGGAATCGTAATGATCGTATCGACGCGCTCACGGAGATTCTCAAGCGCCTCATCGGCGATTGAACGGCGCTGCGATCCCTCAAAAGCAAACGGACGCGTCACGACGCCGACAGTCAGCGCTCCGAGCTCTTTAGCCGTCTCGGCGACGATTGGTGCCGCACCGGATCCAGTCCCTCCGCCGAGACCGCAGGTGACGAATACCATATCAGCTCCCTTGAGTACTTCCTGGATCTCATCCCGATTCTCTTCGGCTGCCTGCCGACCGATCTCCGGATTCATACCCGCACCGAGTCCCTTGGTCAGATTCTTGCCGATATGGATCTTCTCCTGCGCCTTCGAATGATGCAGTGCCTGCGCATCGGTATTGATCGCGACGAACTCCACGCCGCGGATTTTGGCATCGATCATCCGTGAAATAGCGTTATTGCCTGAACCGCCGACACCTACCACCTTGATTTTCGCGAAGGTTTCCAAATCGGGCTTGATCTCTGCCATACTCTTCTTTCAAGAAAAAATTTATGTCGGAAAAAATGAATCTTCGAAAACTATCCTTCGACATTAAAAAAACGCCCCGGAACGCGAGATTTACCGCTTGAAACCACAATCTATCACGCGACAGAAAACAGTGTCAAGAAAGGCATTCTCGCCAAGGAACGTATTGTTTTTGATTTCTTTTTTTATCTTCAGGGAAGAAAACGTTTGGCGAACTTCTGCACCTTCTCAGTGGTCTGACGAGCCCATTCCGGCGCCTCCCATCTGAATGATCCACCCCGGAACCCCCCTTTTCCGTCCATTATACTCTCTTCTGCCAAAAGCACCAGTCCGATAACCGTCGCAAAGGCCGGACTATCTACCTGATCCAGTATACCGCCGAGCGGCTTCGGGTATCCGACCTGCGCTGGCAATCGAAGCGTCCGTTTGGCCAGTTCTACCGTCCCCGGCAGAAGCGATCCACCGCCAGAAAGCACCGCACCGCCTGGCAGGAGTCCATCCCGATCGATTGCTTTGAGCTCAGTATTCACAAATGAGAAAATTTCTTCGAGACGAGCCTCGATAATTTCCGCAATATGATGCCTCGATACCAATCCTTCTTCATGGGCGTCAAAAAGACTCAGATCGACTTCCTCCCGCTTCCCGACCTCGCCAGGATTGGCTGTCCCATACTGGAGCTTCACAGCTTCCGCGACATCGATCGATGTGCGCAGGCCGATAGCAATATCATTCGTAATATGTCCGCTGCCAACCGGCAAGACCGCCAAATGCAGCAGATTTCCGTCTTCATAAACCGCGAGCGATGTCGTGCTTCCGCCGATATTCACGAGCACGCAGCCGAGCTCTTTCTGCTTCTGATGCAAGACTGCCTCAGCAGCCGCGAGCGGCTCTACGATCGATGCCTCCGCCTGCGTACCAGCCTGCTCCAGGGCTCGGCCGATATTCTTGATCTGTGCCGTACTCCCAGTCACAACGAGCGCATTAGCCTCGAGACGAACGCCGCGCATACCGACTGGATCCTTGATATCTTTCTGATCATCGAGCCGATAGCTTCTCGGTAGCGCATGGATCACCTCGCGATTGAGCGGGAGTGAAAGCCTCGCCTCGACTTCACCGAGACAGCGAGACACATCATCTTCGCTCACTTCTCCATCTGCCCGACTCACGGCGACGACGCCCGTCGCTTCCTGACACAGGATATCCGCACCAGAGAGGGATACGAACACGCGATCAGAAGCGTGCCCGGACATGCGTTCTGCATGCTCCAGGGCCATATGACATGCCTTCGCGACCGCTTCCGCATCGACGATTGTCCCACGACGAACTCCGAGAGAAACAACCTCTCCTACTCCTACGACGCGCAGCAAAGCATCTTCCGCTACTTGTTCAGCGATGACTGCCCGGATATTCGCCGATCCGATATCCAAGCCCACAAGAAAACGGCTTTTCGACATAATGCTCTTTGTGTTTGAAAAAAGTCTGTCACGTCACGCGCAAGCAAAACCGGAAACAATCCGCCTCGCCCGGCAGTGTCGAATATTATACCCTGGATTCCCCCTCATGCACAACCTCAGCCGATCAGATGCGGGAGAAAAACACAGAGACCAATCACGACAGCGACACCCGATGAGACCAGCACTGCCCCCGCGGCCATATCCTTCACGACACGGACATACGGATGAACATTCGGTTTGATGATATCGAGCATGCGTTCGATGGCGGTGTTGATCAATTCGAACGCCATCACCCAGCCCGCCAGGAATACGATCAATGTCCGCTCAATCGATGACAATGGAAAAAAACAAGTCAAAAAAATCACGGCTACCGCTGCGACGCATTCAATCTGAAAATTCCGCTCATTCCGAATCGCATAGACGATACCGCGAAATGCATGACGGACGCTCCTCCAAAAAGATTTCATAGGTAATTCCCTCTGTCTGATTACTCCGAGACTCCTGGCAACGGCGCGAGACGGTCTGTGATCTGATCCTGGATGAGAAACATCTCCGGCTCGTGATCATATCCGATCAGATGAAGCACTCCGTGCGAAAATATATACGCCATCTCGCGGCGATAACTGACGGCATCTTCTTTCGCCGCCTGTTCGATGAACTCTGGCGCGAAGAACAGCTCACCTAACTCTATAGTAGCACTTTTCTCTTGGAGAAGCTCGGCGACGGACGCGAAATTCCAGAAAGACAGTATATCGGTCGTACTCTCTTTGCCGCGATATTCATGATTCAATCTCCGAATTTCTTCCTGGGAGACCGCTACTGCTGACAAGGAGAATGACCGGTCAGGAAATGATGCCGGCAATCCGAGCGAGAGCGCCGATTGGGCCGCTGCCTCGAACAGTTCGAACGGCAGCCCAGCTGGCACTTCTTCATGGAGTTCGAGAGTCAAGCGCATACGCGACATTATTCGGATTCCGGCAAGAGCTCCATCACCGCGGCCTTCACCGCATCTCCAGTAGCGCGGCCCGCGATCTTCTTCATCGCCGCCCCCATAGCCTTGCCCATATCCTTCCGAGAAGTGATGCCTGCCTCAGCGAGCGCCTCAGCGACCAGTTGCTTCAATTCTGCTTCGGGCATCTCAGCCGGCAAGAACTCAGAGAGAATAATCATCTCCTTCGTCTCATTCTCCACCAAATCTTCCCGTCCCCCGGCGCGATACTGTTCGATACTGTCCTTGCGCTGCTTCACCAGGCGACGGACGACACCCTGCACTTCATCATCAGACAAATCGGCTGCCGGCTTGCGCCATTCGATCGCTGCATTCTTGAGCGCGCTCTGCAGGAGACGGATCACATCACGCCTCTCGGTGTCGCCGCTTTTCATAGCTGCCTTCAGCCCCTCATTGAGCGTTGCTACGAGCCCCATACTTTTGTATATAAAAAATTGAATTCTATCGGAAAAAGAAAAGGTCCGGAGAGACACTGGCACCGCCAGACGCATTCCGGACCCTTCTTTCGCAGACGACCGCTTACGCGTTCATGCGCTTCTTGATGTCGCGGAGCGCGTCTTCGTCGAACTTGCCCATCTTCTTCAGGCGATCGATCTCTTTGCGGATCTTGACCTTGTAGAGAGCTTCATCACGACGGACATCCTTGCTCTTCTCTTCCTGGCGGAAACGGAGCTTGCGGACACGGCGAAGGACGCCGCTCTGCTGGACACGGCGAGAAAAACGGCGGATCAGACTTTCGGCTGTTTCCCGTTCTTTGCGTTTGACTTGTATCATATAGACAACCTCCTTTCTTCTGTGGCGACCCGGGAGTACCGGAGAACGCGTGCCGGGAGCGAAGTTTCAGGCTTCGAGCGCCGCACGCGCTATCCGATTTTCCGAGTGGCCGATCAACGATAGAAAGCCTCTAATAAGCTCCGACGGGACGGATATTCTCTGAGAGCCTCGCTCCGCCAATCAGATGGAGATGGAGATGCGGCACTTCCTGCCCGCCATGCTCCCCAACCCGAATCACGAGCTTATACCCTTTTTCCGAAATATTCAAGTCACGGGCGATATCGCGGGCGACCACAAACATATGCCCGATGACCGGAGCATCCTCATCCCCGAGCTCCGCGATACTCTCGATCTCCTTCTTCGGAATAATCAGGATATGCACCGGAGCGAGCGGATGGATATCCCGGAATGCCAGCACGCTCTCGTCCTCATAGACGATATCAGCCGGAATCTCCTTGCGGATGATTTTCGAGAAGACCGTTTCCATAGTCTTTAGGTATTCTGTACCAGAGTCTGATTTGCTTTGAGAATCTTCTTCACCGCATCGACGAGACGCTCCTGCGTCACCGTCTCCTGCGTCCCCGATATCATGTCCTTGACGATCGCCGTATCATCGAGCGCCTCCTTCTGGCCGATGATGACGGTTACCTCAGCACCGATCCGATTCGCCACGCGCATCTGCGATTTGAGACTGCCTCGGCCGAAACTCTCAGCCAGCAATACGCCGTTCTTCTCGAGATCCGCGAAGATTCGGAGACTCTTCTTCTTGGCGAGATCACCAAGCTGCGCGAGGAATACCTTCGGCTTCGGCATCTCATACGGCTTCACCTGGGTCCGCTTCATCTCGAGCACGATACGATCGAGGCCGAGGCCGAAACCGATAGCTGCGGTCGGCTCGCCGCCGAGCATCTGGACCAGACGGTCATAGCGTCCGCCGCCGCCGAGCGAATATTTCTTCCCTTCCTTATCGCTCGACCAGATCTCAAAGACGGTCCGCGTATAATAATCGAGACCGCGTACGAGACGGGTATTGATGGTATACGGCAGCTCGAGCTCATCGAGATACTCGAGCAGACGCTTGAAGTGGTCTCGGGATTCCTGATCGAGATAATCGAGCGACTGCGGGGCATGAGCGGTCAGCTGGATGCATTTATCCTCCTTGCAGTCGAGTATGCGCATCGGATTGGTATTGAAGCGCTCACGGCAATTCTGACAGAGACGATGCTTCTGCGATTCAAGATAACGCAGGAGCGCTTTCTCATAATCCTTCCGCGATTCCGGCGTTCCGATGCTATTGACCTGGAACTCGATATTCTTGAGCCCGAGCTCGCGTACGACCCGGAAAGCGAGCTGCAATGCCTGCGCGTCGAGAATCGGATCCTCTTCACCGAACATATCGAAATTCGCCTGCCAAAACTCGCGATAGCGTCCCTCCTGAGGACGATCATAGCGATAAACGGTTCCGATCGTGAAAAGCTTCACCGGCTTCGGTAGTACCGCCATGCCATGCTGGATGAATGCGCGTGCCACACCGGCGGTGAACTCCGGCCGGAGCGCCACCTTGTCGCCGCCGCGCGTGTTGAAGACATACATCTCCTTGTCGATGATATCGGTCCCCTGTCCGACCGAACGCGTGAAAAGATGAGCGTACTCGACGAGCGGCGTATCGATGCGCTGGAATCCGTATTCCTGCTGCGCATGCGTCAGCACCCGACGCACCCGCTCCCAGTACGGCTGCTCATCCGGAAGGATATCCCGCATACCGCGCAGCGCCTGCAGCAGGAGTTCTTCCTCGCTCACTGTCGGCTTATCGGTTTTTTTCGAGACCTTGGCCGGAGACACCTTCTTCGCGGCAGGAGCCTTCTTCTTTTCGGCCGCTTTTTTCGGAGCCTTCGGCGCCGTCGCTTTCTTTGTCATATGCATGCGATTATCCCAATTAGCATCCTGAAATATTCATCAAAACATCTTCGCCTCTGTCACCGGCCACGCCCGGAGCAGTACCCGGCCCGTGATCTTCTCCTGCTTCACCGGACCGAAGCTGCGCGAATCATGGCTATGCTGCCGATTATCGCCCATCAGGAAATATTCATCCGCTTTGAGCGTCACCTTCGGCATATCCTGCAGAGAAAGCATAGCTGAACGAGCGAGATATCCG
>OFRG01000528.1_pt1 | contig 14220 bp, 16 predicted proteins | sample 1543071 | NCBI WGS metagenome assembly OFRG01 (sample SAMN07774222, study PRJEB24372) | wastewater metagenome | isolation source: WWTP Verbania (Effluent) | place: Italy: Verbania | collected 2015-12
GAACGCCCGTGCCACCTTGGTACTGATCGCCCCATGCTACCGAGGAACCAACTGCGTTACCGAAGCCGGTAATAGCAATCTGCTCAAGGGAGTTAAGGTCTGCGCCACCGATATTAGCGGTAACTTCAGATGCCGACATGTGCAAGAACACATAGTCAAGTGCGTTGTTTGCAAGGTCAACTTCAATCTTGCTGTCGAAAAGAGCAAAACGTGCGTTGAAACCAACGAACTGTGCGCTTGTGCCGACGGTTGCAGTCGTACCAGTTGTCCAGATGGAACCCGATGCCCAGTAACCGACAGAGTCAGTCGAACCGTTCAATGCAAGGCTCTGCTTGTGGACCTTTGTGAAACCAGAACCAACAAGGTCAAACTGACCACCCGTTGCGAAGGAGCCAGAACGAATTCTTGCGCCAACTGGGTTGTTGTAGATGGAGTCACCCTTCGTGTAGGTCTCGTTAGCCGAGGAGTTCGACAAGTTTACACCTGCGTCACCACCGACGTTCGAGCCGTACATGTAGTCGAGATAGAACAAAAGACCCGATGGGAGGCTCATTGGCTGCACAGAAACGACTTCATTTGCAATCAAGCCGGCGAATACACGACGGACGATTGGGAATGCGACGTTTGTGAAACCTGCAACCTGACCAGAGGATACAAGGTTAGCACCACCAGTGGAAAGAGCGTTCGACTCACGAAGAAGCTCTGCTGCCTGGTTTTCAAGGAGACGGGACATAGAGTCCTTTGTCGTGCCCTTCAAGCCAGAGAGAAGACCTGTCTTGTCCCACTTCTCGTTAATGCGTGGCATGTCTGCACCGAGAGACTTTCTCGATACGCCTTCTGCGAGTAAATCAAGCGAAAATGATTTCATGTTCTTATCCTTCTTATGAGGTTACAATGTGTAACTATTTACTTAGATTCCTTAATTCCTGCCAAAAGCTTCCATCTTGCCGTTTCAATCTCGCCAACCTTTGAAGTTGCGGTCGATTCCGTCAATTTTGCACTTCCTGTCGAAGTAGGCTTAGAAGCCGAACCCGTCAATTGGGAAGTTGCGCTTTCTGAGAGGATTTTCTTGATCTTGTTGTAGGTTTCTTTTGCCTCTGCGAGAGTCTTTGTCTTGTCAATATACGAAGCAATTTTCTGCTTCTGTTTCTTTGACAAATCCTCGCGGACTGCAAACTTTGCTACGTACAGAGACTTAGCTGTAAGAAGCTGAGACTCTGAAAGTTGTGTTTGGAGGGTCTTAACAGTCTTTGCTGCTTTAGCAATAACTGCTGCCTCGTTAAGAGGTGCCTTTGCAGGTGCCTTCTTATTTTCTTTTGTGACCATTGCTGGTACCTTGGACTCGTCTTTGTCTTCGCCCTTGTCCATAAGCATTGGTTCATCCTTTTTGTCAGCAACTGCGCCTTCGTCACCGGCTGGTGCGTCGTCGTCCGAAACAAGGTCAATACCAAGCTCATCATCCGATGGCATGCCTTCGCCACCAGTTACTGGCTCTGCGTCGAATTGCTCTGTTGCGCCGTTAAGGAGTGCCTCAAGGTCATCAACGTCAATAGAGAAAGTAAGTTCAACTTCTCCACCTTCGCCGCCCATTGGTGCATCTTCCATTGGCATTGGGGAAGCGCCTGCTGCTGGAGCTGCGCCTGTGCCCATTGCGGTTTCTGTTTCCATGCCGCATTCTTTAAGCTCTTCTTGAGCTGGTGCCTTACCGCCTGCTGGCTTCTGGGAACCTTGATCGCCTTCTGGAACCGAAGGTGGCTTAAGGTGACCATCTTTGTCAGTACCCTTGAGAGCAGCTTCCTTCTTTACGGCTGCAAGTCTACGTGCAAGGTTTTCCTTGCGGAGCTTTGCAACTGCCTCACGGAGTTCTTTTTCGTCAAATTCAAGAATGGAGTTGTTACCCTTTTCGTCAACAAGAGCATCACCCTTGTGAACCTTAGGAGAAACAGTTTCTGCACCCTTGGACTTGTCGCCATCACCGAAGTTAGACGATGCTGGTGCGGACTCTACGATACCTGCACCTGGCTCCTTGATAAGAGCGTCTGGGTTGTGGACTTTTGGAGACTTTGTTTCTGCGTCACCTTCAACTTTGCCGTCACCGAAATTGGAAGAAGCTGGAGCATCCTCACCAAGAAGAGCTTCTGTCATGGAAGCCATGTCTGCATCTTCTTTCTTAACTTCGTCGGTCTTTGGAGCTTCACCCTCTTTGAAGAGGTCATTGCCTGGCGCAACACCTGAAACTTTATTGGCATGTGCCTGTGCTTTGTCCGCAGTTGCTGGTCCGAGTGCGTCTTCCTCGAAAAGCTTTGCTGCAAATTCTTTGAGAGTTGTCATTGATGCTCCTTTATTCTCTTTGTAACTAGTATTCGATTCTGCTTCATTCAGCTTCATAAACAAAAATTCGAGCTTATTTTCGGCTAAGCGAGCCTTTTTGGAAGAGATAATATCCTCATTGACCATCTCATCCAATTTTTCACAAAGGGTAAATAGTTTCGATTTAAGCGATTCTTTTACCAGCATTGGAACGCTACCTCTGAAATAGAGGTAGTCGATTTTCTCTGCAACCACACGAACTTCCTCTTTGAAGCCAAAAATCTTAGCCTCACCAGCAACTACTGGCGTTGGGAGTTCTTCTTCTGGATTTGGGCCAATTCCTGTTGGTGCTTGCGGTGCCGTAAGACCTTCTGGCGAAGCTGGGGCTTCTGGTCCGACAGGAGCAACAGGAGGCGGTGAAGCAGGCGCACCAGCACTTGCGTCAACCGGAGAAGCAGCGGGCGGAACCATTTCAGGACTTGTTGGCGCATTAGGCATTGCTCCTTGCGCACCAAGAGAATCCATGCCTCCCGCAACTGGTGGAGCAGCCTCAGCACCGCCACCGCCCATTGAGAAAAGCTGCTGGAAATCTACGGTGATTTTTCCCTCGTCATCTGGCATAGGCATGCCGACCAATCCGTCAGAAGGCGAGATTGGGGCTGCATTTGGAACGTCACCAGGCGTAAGAGTTGGCTCTTCTTGAGATGGAGGTGCAGAAATGTCATCTGTTCCTTCCATTCCAGGACTATCTTCTTCGCCAAACAAAAATCTGCTTGCGTCAGCAGCTTCGTTGGCAATCATCTTCTTGATAACTGGGGCTACCGCTTCGATGATCTTATTTTTCGCATCAATCTCAGCAATTTCCTTGAGTTTCTTAGCCTCAATAATCGATTGTTTGTACAGGTCGCTCATTAGTACCTCGCACGTTAATTAATGTGCAATATTACGGTTCTCTGCTGCTTCTACCAAAAATTAAATCGCCAATGCGACGTTGACCGATTTTAGCAGAAGTTCTGCTTGGGCTTTCAAGACCATTTCCTACGAATGCGCCACCTGAACCACGGGAGTGGTCAGTTGCTTCAACACCAGCGGCTGGAATACCTGCTGGGTTGTGTGGGTCAGTTGGAGCCACAGCAATGTTTGGGCCATATGGAGAACCTGGTAAACCACCGCCACCAACTACAACATCAGCCAAATCTGGTGAGTCCTGATAATCGCGGTTAACTGTGCCGAACGTGTGACCACCGTCAGAAATGACTGGTGATTCGTTAAGGTCCTGAAACAAGTCCTCAACAATTTGGTCACTGTAAGAACCATCATTTACTGGCGAACCAGAATAAATGATTTTCAAGTCACCCGTGGACGAAGAGCCCATTCCGAATGTTCTTGCTGGCGGTTCAACTTTAATCTGTTTATGTGTAGGCATTTAAATTCCCTTTTCGATAAATAGTGACCGTAGGGTTTTTTACCTTTTCTTGCTACCAAAGGCTGCGGTTGCCCAACGAGACATGTTGCCACCTGACATTGCGTGAAGTTGAGCTTCATCATGAGCCGCAACTTCTGGTGACATTGGCGTTTCTTGACTCAAGGTGCCCGCTGCCCCGAATCCATCACCATTTGCAATCTGGTTTTGGAGAGTGTTCAAAGCCGTGTCCATCATGATTGCCTCAAACATGGATTTACGACCCGATGGCGTCTGAGACACAACATTGCTTACTGCTTGCAAAAGTCTTGGGTTGATTTCAGAATTTCCTGTGGAGGAAGTGCTTGGTGGATTACCATTACCATAAAGCATTCCTGTTCCAGTACCTGCGTTTGTTTTGTATCCGCCTTGTTTACCTTCTACGATTTTGGTCAAGTGCTTGTCGAACATGCCTTCGTTGATAAGTTCAGCGAGGCATTCCTTCATAAGAGTCTTGAATTGGGACTTGGTCATTTTCATTGAACACCTCTTTTTGGTGGTTTTGTACCAAGACGTTTATGAGTTTCTGACATCTTACGTTTGGTCTCTTCAGATATTGGCTTTCGATTTTTGGCAGCCAATGACATTTTAATTTTGGTTTCTTCAGACTTGGGTCTTGCAATACCCTTATTAGCTTCAGAAAGTTTTCTTTTATGCTCTTCAGTACAAGGAATTCCAAGACGATTACTAGATTTGCCCTTTTTCAACGAGGACATTTGTTTTTTTGTTGCTTCTGAATGTTTTGCTCCAAGACGTGTTTTTCCGGCAATTGGATTTATGTTGTAACATTGATTTTTATTGTCAAAATATTGATCAAGATATTTCTGTTCGACGTCAAGTAATAGTGTTTCTGTTGCTTCTTCTAAAACTTCAAATTTGAAGGCTTCTTGACCACATTTGATAAAATCGTTTTGTAAAAATTTGTTAGAATGGATACCTGTTTTCAGTTCACGAAAGTGTTGATTTTTTCGAGACTTTAAACAAACAGAACTACCAAAATATTGTCTGTTATTTAAAACATTCACAATACGATAGATTCCTGAAATCATAGTTTTTTGATTCCCAAAAGTTCATTTGCAATACGGTCCAACTTGTCGGACTTTTTCAGAAACTTAGAAACTTCCTTACGTTGGTCTGCCGTAAGTTCCTTTGCCTCGCGCATCATGAATGCGCCTGGGGTAGAAGGTTCAGAAACGAAATCCCAACAAATCAACTGAAGGTCGTCTTGAACAACAGAAGCCTGTTGCTGTTGTTTAACAGAACCTACGGCTCTTGAAGAAATACCGACCTTGATGCCGTTGTTGAACAAGGTCTTAAGTTGACGACCTTGGTCCATGTCTTCCAAAATTTCCACACGACCCCACACAACGTCACCTTCCCACCAAACGTCTGTAATAACGTGGGAAACGTTCTTGAGGTTAACCACAGGCTCATCTGCGTGGTCAAGTTCACCTGTTGCACGACGCTCCTTAACGAGCTTCATGTATGCGTCAACTTCTCTTTCGAGAATGTCTCTTGGGTAGACTCTGCCGTTTTGGTTAAGTGTGTTTGCTCTTTGCAAAATGCCTTTAACCAACATGTTTCCGTAAGCTGACTTCTTTGGTTTGCCGTCGTCGTCAACTTCCTTGGCGTAATCAAACTCAGCGAATTCTCTGAGGAGATAGATTTTTTTATCGTCACTCATTTGTTAGTTCCTTTTGCAACTTAATCAATGTCATGTAGAAAGTTACAGTTTCGTCATTGAGGTTGGCTGTGTTCTTGTACTCATGGAGCATCAAGTTCTTGATTCCAACAAACTTCTTTGACAGATGTTCGGACAAGTCCTCTTCACCGATTTTCTTTTTCGTAAGAGCACTGTCAACGAGAGTTAACGTCTTTGTACGTACCTCGTCAAGCATTTTAGAAAGATCCTTTTTAGAGCCTTCATCAGAGGCGAAGACGTACTTTGCCACTATCTTACGCTGCTCCTCGAAAAGCTCTTCATTGTATTTGGTATTGAACTTCTCTGACATCAAACCAACAACCAAGGAGTCAACTTCTTCATCAAACTGTTTTTCATCCATCTCAAGGTAAATGGAAGACTCTGAAGGCTTGGACTTTGGTGCGACCATGTGCTCAAGAACAAGGTTCTCAAGACTTGCCATCTCTGAGATGGACTCTGTCAGCTTCTTGGAGTTCCAGTTGTTCAACAAAACCTGGATGCTGGCCTGAAGTCTGTAGTCATTTACTGCACGCTTGAAAAACTCCTTGTCACCCAAGGAAAGGTTGATCTCGTGGATGAGTTTGGTCTTCTCAGACTCAAGCTGTGGGGCATTGAGTTGCTCAGAACCCACTTTCACACGCTCAATGAGTCTAACAGCTATTTCTTTAGAGGATACATTCGTCTCATATAGGCTTCTAAACAGTAACCATTCTTTACCAATCTCTGTGGTTTTGTTGAAGTATTTCTTGTAAAGAACGTTCGCCTTACCGATCGCATTGTGGTTTTGCTCCACAAGTGCTGTTGCAATATAGCGAGCGAAAAAGTCATTCAACAGACCAACGTTTCTTTTCTTGTTATGGTAGAACATGTCAGTTACCTCAATGCCTAAAGATTCAATGCCTTAGCGCTAGACAACCTATAAGTAGATTATGTCAAAATAGAATATCAGTCATCTTTTTGTGTATTTTCATCAATTTCGGCTGAATCATTGTCCTCGGTAAGCTCAAGGTCGATTTCTTCGTTGGCTTTTGGGCCAAGATCACCAAGTTCTGAAGCCAGAAGGTCGTCAAAGTCTCCCCTAGAAGACTTTTCATTCAAGGCTTCATCAAGTCTTTCTTCAAGGTTTTCTGAGATGAGTTTGGACTTGTTCATATTCAGCTTGGATTCCATCCTACCGAACATGCTCTTGATTTCACGTGAGAATTCAGGACGTTTTCTCAAAATAGCCTCAAGCTCACGGTGCTCGTTGCGTTTTCTGAGGGAATCCATGTCGTCAATGTCAGAGTTGAACTGATGTTTGCCACTCATGTCCATCATTTGCGCAAAGTCAGGATTTGCAAGTTTGTCTCTGCCGCCTTGTCCGACTCTTCTTTTGTCATTACGACGACGTTGTGTTGCATAAGGCGTTGCGGCAATAGGAGTCTGACCTGGCATGGTTTCATTTCTAATCAAACCACCTTCAGAGTCAAACTTGGCAATACCTGAAACTAGTTCACTGTCAGAAACGCCAGGTTTAGCCTCACTTGGAGTCTTGGCAACATCTGCACCAGGAACTTGATAGTTGGACTGATCAAATGGGTCAGTCGTTGCTTGTCTCTCTTGATTTTCGGTGGAAACAGCAATAGACTCAAGCTCTTTCTTGTAAAGAATATCCTCTTTGCGGTCGTGTTTGGACTTGTCGATTTCCTCAGGAGTAAATCCAAGAATCTCAGTCTGAACCCACTCTTCAGAAACAAGGATACTTTCCTTGAACTTCGAAGCAATGTCAATTCTGTCATTCCACAAGGCAAGCTTCTGTTGGACAGCAACAGACGAAGGGTTCGACAAGAAAAGTTCGAAGTTGATCAAGTCCTCGCCGTCAAAGCCCTTGGAGTACAAGTGCAACATGGCAAGTTTGTTAAGCTCAGCGATGATGATCTTCTGAATGATGTTGATAGTTCTAGAAAAACGAACGTCTTCCTGTGCCAAGGTTGCCTTAGAACTGAGAGACTCGTCGAAACCAAGATAGGCTCTTGGAATCTTGAGAGCAGCGAAAAGCTTCTTCTGAAGGTACTCAACGTCCTCAGTTGCAGACACATGTTGACCACCAGCAAGGGTTTCAATCTTTGTGCCGCCCGCCTCACCACGAACTGGGATGAAATAGTCTTCGTCAACGGACACAGGGTTGTATCTGTAGTCCATTCTGCCATTTTGTTTATCAACCTGTGTGTTGGATCTAAGAGCAGCCTTTGCAGCTTCCATGTAGCTTGGAATGTCATTTGGAGCTGTATTTCCCACGTCAATGTAGAACACACGACGCTCAGGAGAACGAACTACACGATAGACAAGCATAGCGTCTTCCATCATAACCAACTGACGCCAAATACGACGTGCCGGTTCAAGAATGCTTGTGCCATAGGGCAAGAACAAGTCATTACCAAGAATTCTGAGGTGGGTTACTTGCCAGTTTTCTAGAATCTTGTTGCCTCTTGTAAGCCATCTAAATCTGATAGCATATGGGTCTTCAAGGTCGAAGCCTTCCTCACGTTCTACTTCATTAACTGGAATTGGGGTACAAGAAATAACACCAATATCTGGAACGATTTCATTATAGAGAAAGAAGTCACCATACTTTACCAGATTTCGAATCCACGGACGGAGGTTAAACTCAACGTTCAGTGTGTCATAGAAGACTTCCTCAAGAGCCTTCTTGATTTCTGGGTTGTCTGAGTACACATGGAAACACTTACCTTTTTCGTCACTGGCACAGGATTCGTCAGCATAGATGTCAAGAGCAGAACCAATTTCAGCAGTGAACTCCATCTCTGAGAACTCGGCGTATCTAGAGATTCTGTCAAGAATGCCATAACCACCAAGAACTGAGAAGGGAGAAGACTCTTTACCAAATGGAGCTGGACCTCTGTAACCTAAATTTGAATGAACAAGAGATTTGTCATAATAAGCTTTGTAGTCGTAGCCCTTGATACGTCTCTGGATTGCTGGTCCCGATCTAAACAATCTAGTGAGACGTTGGAAAAAGTTATCTTGTGCTGCCATGATTTACTTAAATATACTTGCAGAATCATTAGAAAATGTCTTTAGAGGTGTCCCCTACCTGTCTCTAATTGGTTATGTTCCACTAAAATGATTCCCGCAGAATCTTGAGGTTTGTAAATGTCCATAATCCCTAGTAAAATCCTTGAAAAACTTGAGTACGTGTCCAAATATGTAGAAACTTCTACTGATGACTGGTTCAGGGTGAAAAAGGAACTTCTAACTGTTTGTTCTCCGAAAGAACGCAGTTTCTTCTCAAGGCGGCACAAAACAAGCAAAAAACACTTTTTGAATGAGTTCGAAAAGGAACTAATTACCCAGTGGAAACAGCTAACGGGAGTTGACCTCAAGGTAGATGACTCAAAACTTCACACTCCAGATGATGAACGTCCACCCAGACATTGGGCCTTGATGGAACTCAACAAGAAAAGACAAGAAGCAAAAAATGACAAACAAGAATCTTGAAGATGTTATCAGATTGGTTGTGGAAGAGGTCGTGGCAGAAGACCACCCTCAGAGACTTAGGGACATTTTCTTACAGCCAGCAAAGGACGTACTCAACACAGCCAGCTATGCAGCAGAACGTTTGTCAGGTGCAGCCCAGACTTTGGTAAAGGGACTTGCTTACATCATTCCTACCATTTTAATTCCTGGCTTGGAGTTCAACTATGAACTCTTTAAGAAGGACGAAGATGCTAAAATGGCAGAAATCAAAAAGAAGTACGGAGATGTACTTGCAAGAAACTGGGAAGCAATCAAAGATCCAGATGTGTTTGGTTTCATGTTCCTTGCCTATCCTCAGGCTATGCTTGGATTTGCAGCCCTAAAACGTTCACCTTTGGCATTTCTCAGACTTCTTGAGGTTGTAACTGGCGGTATGGATTCTGTGACTAGCCTTAGACAAAGCCTTGAGTCTTCTTCGGCTTACACTCCAAGACAGACACAAAACTATGATCCAAATTCTGGTCCATTTGGTGGCGGTGCTGGTGCAGGTGATAGTTCCTATGTTGGTGACATGTATGGAGACTATTCCGGCACAGGTTTGACCGGCGAGTCTAAGATGGCACGTAGAAAGCTCCTGGAGGCTCAGGGAAATCCGCAAGTAGAACAACAGATACAAGCCCTCATGCAGCGTCCCGAGGTCAAGCAGGCTATTTCTACGTCGCCTATCTTCAAAGACATGCAAAAGGCTTCTGTTGACATTATGGTTGCCCCTGTTCAGAGATTTATGAAAGCTCAGAACCTGGATCAGATGAAGGGTTATATTGCCCCTGCTGCTATTGAGAAAGCAAAGGCAGAAATCAAGTCTAAGGCAGGCAACATTTCCCCACAAGAAGCCGAACAGGCAATGCAGGCAATGATTGGTGAAATCAAAAAGGGTTACAAGGACGCCTACGTTCAAAAGCTTCAAGGTGTAGTTGCCAAAGATCCTCAAACAAGACCAGCAGTTGACACAGCAATTTCCCGTATTCGCGGAATGTGACAATATACACTGTCGTTTCAACAAATTAAGCTGTACCAGGAAAGGTATTGCTTATTATGACTGACGGCACCGATTTACAACCTAGCTCGCTCACCGACCTCAAGCCCATTATTAGTGAGTTCATTTCCAGACTTGCTCAGATCGAACACGAGATCGAAACCCTGAATGAAGACCGTAAGGCTTTGTTTGAAGAGTTCGCTGAAAAAGTTGACGTAAAGGAACTTAAAGCCGCTTTGAGAGTTCACAAAATTGAGCAGAAGGTTAGCCATCGTTATGCATTCGACACGATCTTAGAATGCCTAAAAGATCCAACACCATGACTCAAGTTACCAAGAGCTATCTTTTCCTGTGGCGAATTGACGTTGGTGATATTGCACCAGGCGACATTTCAAAACACATGGAAGTTGTAAAAGAACACTTGGAAACACCAATGTTGACAGACTTATTGAACTCAGAAGTACAAGCCTTTTTCATTCCGGTTCGAAACGAATCGACAAGTGTAGAGATTGTTGAATTCAATATTGACTCCAACCAACCATATACCAGGATTAGATCACAGGACATAAAAGACCTTTCAGAGTCAGAGATAATCCAGTTCATCAAGGAAAATAGAAATGTTAAAAAATGAGAAGTACGAAGTTCCAGTGATTCTATACGAGGAACCAAAACCAGGCGATAAGCCAAATCCAATCCCATATATCGATGTTCCAGTTAAAGGTAAAATGCCTCCAGTGTTATTCATTTTCGAATACAGACAAACTGGAGAATATGAACCAGACTCCAAAGGAAATCCCGTAGAAATGGTTGACCAGATTCCACACAAGTACGTGGACATGGAGCACCTGAAAGACAAATTACCACCCCACCTCAATGACATGATTAGAACCTTGCTTGGCATGAAGCCTCTTAAGGAAGCCCAAGAAAAGGGTCAGGTTATTTTGGATAAAGTGCAAAAGAACGTTGCTGACAAGGCAAATAAAAAGGACTGACAATGAAACTACACAAGAGCGTTATCGACAAGTTGATTTACTACTGCCAGACGTATGGTGGCTATGAGCACGAGCACAAGCTTCGTGCAAAGTTCAATGAAGTGGACTTGAGCCCATACGAGAGAAAAGAAGTTAACGCAGGCGAAACCATCCTCGTTATGACAGAAGACTACATTCAGCAACTTGAAGGCAAGAGAAAAGCCTAATAGGAGTTCACCTTGACTAAGAATTTTGAAATCGGACAAGTGATTTATATCTTGTCCGAACAGACACAGCATATTCTGCCAGGTATTGTGGCAGAAGAGGTTGTTGTTAAAAAACTTACCGGCAACAACACTTCCTGGAAGATCAAAGTTGGTCAAGGAGACAGATCCAAACTTTTCGACTCAGCCAAGATTCGTGGCGAGGTTTATGGAAGCCTTGAGGAAATCCGAGACGTAATGACAAACCGTCTAACGGAATATGTCAACAAACTAACCAGCGAAGCCTCAGAGCGTGTGGAAAAATGGTATGGTAAGGAGATTTCGGATCGTCAGAAGGCAATGCTTCAGGCAGCCACAGGCGCCAATCAGCAAAGTACATTTGATGACAGGATTGATCCAGAACTTCTGTTGAACTCTCTTGAGAACACTCCTGTTTCTACAACCCCAAAGTTTACGAACGACCCAAAGCTTGACCCAAGAGCAACTCTTAGAGACAATCTCAGAAATATGGCTCTTGACCCAATTCTCGACGAACCGCAGGATAGCGAAGGTCAGATGTTTATTCAAGGACCAAACGGAGAAAAGATCGCCGTTAAGATCAACAAGCCAAGACAACCACTTTCATGACAACTAATCAACCTACCAATACTCCAAAACAAGAAGTGGTGTTTGAAGATAAGGCTCATGAGGAGCTTCTCAAAGGTGCCACAATCTTAGCAAGAGCCGTGAAGTCCACCATGGGTCCAAGTGGACATGGCGTAATCATCGACTTCAAGAACAAAGCTCCGATTATCACAAAAGACGGCGTAACGGTTGCTAGGTCTATTAACCTTAAGGAAAAGCTTCCAAGCATCGGTGCAGAACTCCTCAAGGAAATCGCTGCAAAGACTAACGATCTTGCTGGCGATGGAACAACTACCGCAACAGTCCTTGGACATGGACTTCTCAGTCAAGGTATCAAAATGATCGCCACCGGACGCTCGGCGATTGGCCTTAAGAAAGGTATTGACCTTGCTGCAAAGGAAGTTGTAGACTTCCTCAAGGAAAACTGCGTTCCAGTTTCCAACAAAAATGACATCATTGCCATTGGTACAATCTCAGCTAATGGAGACAGGAATATCGGTGAACTTCTGTCCCTGGCTATTGAGAAGGTTGGGCCAGATGGTATTATTACCGTTGAACCAGCCAAGAGCATTCAAACACAACTAGACGTGGTTGAAGGCTTGCAGGTTGACTCCGGATACGTCTCTCCATATTTCGTAACAAACGGAGAAAAGCTCACAGCCGAACTCAAAGATCCTTTCGTCCTTGTAACGAACAGGAAGATTTCGTCTCTTGATGACATTATTCCAGTTCTAGAGACAGTTCACAGAGCAGCCAAACCTTTATTGTTGGTTGCTGATGAAGTTGACGGCGAGGCTCTTCAGACTCTCATTGTCAACAAGATGAAAGACAAGATTTCTGTGTGTGTCATTAAGGCACCATCCTACTCGGAAAACAGAATTGACATTCTCAATGACATCAATGCTGTTGTAGGTGGAAAGGTCATCGACCTGTCGTCCGAAAATCACCTCAAAAATATCAAGGCAGAACATTTTGGCACTTGCAAGAAGGTAATCGTTGGAAGACACAACACTACGATTATTGGACTAAGCGATGCCAACACCAAGGAAAGAGTTACTGGCAGAATGACCATGCTTCGTACTGCCTTGGAGTCTCAGACGTTGGATGAACTTCACACCGACAGATACAGAAAGAGACTTGCGAAACTTTCAGGTGGCGTAGCTGTCATTAAAGTTGGTGGGTCTACTGAAGTTGAGATTTTGGAAAGAAAAGACAGAGTAGAAGATGCTCTTAACGCTACAGTAGCAGCAACCCAAGAGGGTATCGTTCCTGGTGGCGGATCTGCCTTGTTCTATGCTTCTCTTCACTTGAGAAAGCTGTTGAACGAAGACCCTACGTGGAAGAAACTTCCAGAAGATATTGTGGCTGGTGTACAGGTAGTGGCAAATACCTGTGAACAGCCACTCAAGACGATTGTAGAAAACACAGGCATGTCACCAGAAGTGGTTGTTGCCAAACTAAAGGACTACGTTGAGTCTAATAACATCTCTCTCAAGAAAAAGAGAAAGATGGACATCTCCTTGGGTGGAAGCAAAGAAATGATTGAGTGGGATAATCCCTTGCTTCCAAGTGCAGTATTCAAAGATATTATTGGCTATGATGCTTCTACTCACACTTATGACAATTTGATTTCTAAGGGAATTATTGACCCGGTGAAAGTTACCAGATACGCGCTTGAACATGCTTGTTCTGTTGTTGGCCTGGTATTGACATGTAACGCTGTTGTGATCAACAACGACGAAGAATAAAAGGAGATAGTATGGGTATTGGACATAGAGTAATGGCAAAACCGGTCGGAAGCGGAACAGTCTTTTCCTCGGCTTCAAATCAAGACATGGTTATTGTTTACAAGTTAATGCATGACGCAAAAGGTGAAATGATTTATGACACGACAGGCGGCGCTCTTGTAGAGCGCGCTGGTGGCGTTAAGTCAGGTTCAACCGGAACGATCACGGGACCATCGATCAAAGTGCCACGTCGTTGTCTGATTGAGTACAAGGACGTTCCTGCCGCAATGGGTGTTGACCTTGTTGACATCTATCCAGTGCAGTTTGATGCTTATGGTGGTGTTGGTTTCTTGCCAGGCGACGCAATCAAACAGATATGACAGCACTTAAAGGTTGGCCGGAACTAGACAACATCGGCAAGAAAAAGCAACAAATCCCTGAATACTTTCAAAAGTATCATGATTTCTTGCATACTGCCGCTACGCCAATTGTCGGTGAAATCTATTGTAGTGTTGACCGAGTTCAAAAAGGACTTGGAGTAAATCGCTACATGATGGTCATGGACGTTAAAAAAGGAAATCCAAACAAAATGGGAATCCCAAGAGATTGTGGATACATGTCCCCAAATGGTAAGACCTATGAAATTGACTGGATTGACCGTAACGCCACAATAGAACTCTTGCTGGT
>OFRG01000529.1_pt1 | contig 14196 bp, 13 predicted proteins | sample 1543071 | NCBI WGS metagenome assembly OFRG01 (sample SAMN07774222, study PRJEB24372) | wastewater metagenome | isolation source: WWTP Verbania (Effluent) | place: Italy: Verbania | collected 2015-12
TTTGAACATTTGGGCCTACCGTTCTTTTTTGTTGCATTGTAATGTTATAATTTTCGCATCCATCGCGTTTTGTGACATAAAAAGTTGTGTTTGGACTTTCCTTCACGAATTGCTTTGCTAATTCTATGACCGCATTCAAGTCGGTATAGTCACAACCAAATACAGCAGATGCTTGCATAATTAACACACTCCTTGAATTAGGCCAAATGCCGATTGAATTTAACGTCACCCCATTCCTACGTTGGTCCGGGCCTCACATTATGCCGAGTCTTGAGTAAGAGTATGCCCAAAGTTTAGCAGAGACAAAACATAGGGAATCGCCAGTAACGACTCGACCTACATAATACTACGTATGTTATCGCGGGCCTGGATGAAGTCGCCGGCGACTAGGGAAAATGCTTAGTTGACCTGGCGACATGAAAAAACCGCCGGAGAATTCCGACGGTTTAAGAATTGAAATTTAATCGGTATTGGTCTAGCTCAGATGCCATTACCTTTATCGCACATTGGATAATCCGAACGAAGTGCCACTAGCTCTAAATGTCTATCGCGTATCTCTCTCTTGGTTCCAACTAGGGCAGTAACGAATTTTGGCGGTAATGGTTCGCGGAACGGAATGGAGTGTATTGGAATGTCCCTTTCTTTGCGTTCCGTATGGGCATTTCCTAGGCTAGCAAAGCTAGCTGGAATAGTAGTCATCGACGCAGCTGCAATCGGTTTTTCGCCCGATGCTATAGCCGATTCCCTTTGCGTTTTTTGGCTATTCGGCATTGCTTCGACCACTGGCAAGATATCCCCATATGTTACCTTGCTTGCTTGCTCTAGAATAGAAAACAATTCCTCTTTATCCTTTCGTTCATTTCCCGATAGCAAGTTAAAATCAGGATGCCGAATTTCGGCTAGCAATAGTTCGGCTAGTTCGCTTGCTTTATTCGCCCGCATTTCCATCTTGCGATATACTTCCCTTTTGCTATTGGTTTCCAGATTTTCCAAGTATTCGGAAAATTCAATCCAACTATCGCGGACAGACGTTGATTGATTTTCTTGCTCTTTCAATTTCTTGAGTTTAGCCGAATTAAAATTGTATCGCTCTAGCCGTTGATAAATTTCATCCCAATAGGTTAGACCGTTCGGTGAATAGACGTTATCTAATCCGTATGCGTCTACTTCCCTTTCGTTAACCTTGATTGCCCTAGCACGATTTTCGCTGATTATTTTGGTATGGTATCGTGCCGTATCTTTGCATTCATGCACTAATTCAATCCAATTGGCTAAATCGGCTAGAATGTCCTCAGTAGACAACGTTCGCCCTTGCTCTTTGCAAATTGCTTGGACAGTGGCAAGAAATGGCCGCATATGTCTTTCTGTAAATTCGTATGCCTCTGTCAGGGAAACGCCAAAATAAACTGCGTTTAGAAAATTCCATCCATCGAAATATTTCTTCATTGCGTTGTATCTTGCACGCAAGAGGGAACCGCTTTTACCATGCGGTTTTTCCCCTGCCCCCACTCCAATTGGAGCGATATTACCGACGCCGTAATTCTTTTTTTGGTATTTCTCAACATTCGGCAATAGATAGCCGACGCCGACACAATCCCGCAATCGTGATTCTAGCATGCTCTGAACCATGCCAATCGTTTTACCATGCAAGGGAATCCTATAGATATCCTCAAATTGATACCCTGATTGCGTCCCGCTTCCCTCACAATCTTCACAAACGACTAAATCCCGCTTTCGCGGATTCCATACCTTACCTTTGCCCATACACGCGATACAATTTGGTGTTCCCGTTTCTTGCAGAATCGCACCAAGGTAATCAAGTGTGCGGACACAATCGGCAGGTAATTGGCGGAAATTGTCCTTTTGCCCATTGCGAAAAATCGACACAAAACAAGAGGACATACCGACGGCTTTTTTTTGCCGTTGCATTTTGGGCTTTTTACCGCCCTTGCGTTTGCCCTTGGCATCTTCTTTAGTATCAACCCCATGTTTATCGGCTGTACTCATTTGATTGCCCTATAAACGATTCTAGCACGAATGAGGGTATGTTACGCGATGACGTTTGAAGTTTAGCAGATACAACGCAGTAAATGCTAAAATCCCTCATATGCCACAAGGCATACAAGGGATAGGAGAAACTAGGCTAACTCTATTCGTGTAAAGCTAGCCTAGTGGATTGATGCTACGCAGTGGTTTTTGCCTTTCGCGGATTGGTTTGCGATGCCGCTTCAATCGCATCGGCACGATTACCGACGTTTGGCGTAATGGGCGGATTGGTTTCGCTTGGCGAATTGTTGTCCAAGGTTTCCGAGATAAGGGCGATGCCGCATTTTTCCAAGTGGTCGATGTATTGCTCTTGCGTGCAAACGGACGGTTTCGCCGAACCATTTTGGTACGCTGCAAGGCAAGCGAACCGGACGCCTGGCATGCTACCTTGTACCTTGACTTCGACCAAACTGCCCTTGCCAGTTGTCGGAAGCTTGACGGTTGCTTTCGCCAATTTCGCCACTTGCTCAATCATTTCTTCGGGAGTGAGGAATTTACCCTCGATTGCGACGGATGCGAAGAGTAGCGATAGCTTGCCGCTATCCGATACCTTTGTCCCGCATGCTACCCGCAACGTCGATTTCGCATTGTCGAAACCCTTGATGATGTTGGTAACGGTAACGCGTCGTTCAATGATATTTTCCATAGCAAAAACCCCATACGTTTCTGGCACGTATCAACCAAGTGGACTAACCACTATGCTAGGGCAATCGCGAAAGCAATTAGCCCATATTGAAAGAGGAAAGCAAACAATCTTTCCCCATAGTGCCGAACTAAAACCGCCCACAAAGTAAAACTTGATTGAACCAAGACGCAGTCAACTATGCACCATGCCCATAATTGAGAGATTCCAATGCCAATTTCCTTGCTTGTTCGGCGACATGAATCTGATGATTCGTTTCGGCTATTGAGCAAACATTGTATCCTTGTTTGGCCACTATGCAACGTTCGCACGTCCAAACGCGGAAAGCAACAATTCCCCTACCATAGGTCATTGTGCCGATTGCATCGACATTGCAGCATACTTCGCACTTCTTACTGCCCATGTTCTCTTTCTCTTCGCAAGAATCGCAAATCCATTGCTTGCCAATCGTTCCATTCGATTCGTCGCCGCATGTCTGACAATCAGGAAAACGATACATGTTCTATCCTCTTGATTCCCTTTAACCTAACCACTGAGAACACACTAAACCACAATCAGGAAACGCACACAATAGGGGAATGACCTAATTTGTAAACTTTTCTCCGAATTCGTCTAACCCCATATACAGCAAAGAGTTAATAGTACATAAGGTAAAAAAGAACACAAAGGACATAGTAGAGATAGCAAGGGGAAATTGATTGACTAGTAAATTAATCACTAATCAAGCATTATTTTTCCACTCGCAAACGTCTCTGCTAAACCTAAAGCATCGAACAATCAAACAATCAACCAATAGTAACAATGCCCACAATGAACAAGTCTGCGTCGAATGGTCCATCTAGCACTACTAGCACTAGATTGTAGGCCGAATCGTCACATACCACATTGTATTGTATATCGTTCATGGTCCATTCTTCCTTTCGCACGTCTTAGCGACGCAGTCTACATAGCATCTCTATCCTACTTTACGCTCCCCTGTCCCTCTCAAGAGACTGGATTGTGTCCAGTAGTGCAGTGTACTCCCAATCGGCACACTGTAGACCATTCAACGCGATTCCCGATAGCGGGATGGACCATTGCGGCTAGCAAGCTTTCGCTTCGCCAGTGTTCCGCATGCGTCTGCGTCGGTGAGTGCGGCTATGTCGTGGCACTCGGTCTCGCCTTGCTTCCTTGCGTCTCTGCTAAGCTTTGGGCGTGAAGCTTTCGCGTCGGGAATCCTTCCCTAGATGTAGTATCGGCGATGGAGAGGGGAAAGTCAAGCGTGAATTCCCTTGCGGAGCAATTTTTAATTACTTACCAATCTAGTAAGGTATAAACTGCCCTAGCTCGTTCGGTCCATCCCTGCCCTAGTGCCAGTGGACGCAGTACACGCATACCCGTACCCGTAGTGCATACCCGTACCATACCCGTACTCGGCAGTGTGCAGCATACACGCAGTATCAAAAGTTGCACCTATATATAATGATAAGGAATCGCATTCAAATAGGGAAGAATACCAATATCGTTTAAACCGCCTAGGACGTTCATACGGCCACTGGACCGAGCTAGCCATGTCTCTGCCCTACTTCAGGCGTCAGCGTGCCACTGCGTCGATTCTCACATTTGAGAAAATTCGCCATAAGTGCCATACTAACTACTCGCGTTAAGTTCCCTAGTCGCCGGCAGATTAGTGCATAGTACCTACCGATTTAGTCACAATTCCGTATATAGGGAAACACCATTATATACATAGGGATACTGCCGTAAGCTAGGGAATCGGCTCCAGGTTCATAGGGAAGAGTATGTAGGGTAGGGCAAATAACCTAGGAGAATAACCTATAAGGGTCCGGCCTAGGTCAATCCTCTTATACTAGGTGGAAAGCTTATAGATATAGGGAATCGCACCGGCAGAGGAAACCCTTACTGATTTTTCCCTGCTCACATAGGGAATTGGCTGTAGTCCGGCGGATTAGGGTCAAGCTATAACTCTTTTAGTGATAAGGGTTTAATCCTCACCCCTGCATACAATTACCCAAGAACTCAGGGAAAACCCTATCCAAAATAGAACCTAGGCAAAAACACGTAAAAACATAGGGAGAACCAGGGGGCGGTTTTATGCGTAAGCGATGGGCCTAGGGGATTCGCGTAGGGGCGGGGTGGTCCATCCACGAAACCCGAACTCTAAAATAGAATGTCACTGCTAAACCTGGGGCATAGGTCCTATACTCTCTCCTATATAGTGTATTCTATTATGTATTAAATGAATAAAATATATAGAATATGAATAATCCAACGGAGTTTTATGGGCGTGGTTCAATCGATGGCTGTATACTCTATCCTGTCATTATATAATAGGGGTCGAAGACTGTCAATAGGAAAAAATGGGTGGGGCAAATAGTACCGTCATCTCAAAAAATAGGGCGAAGGTATCGTTAGGGCTGTCACTGCTAAATTCGGGGCATCAATCTGTGGGTGAGGAAGAAAAGTACATAGGGGTCAATACAAAAAATGGGCGGTTTCATACTAATGGGCCGTCACTGCTGAATTTAAAGCATCGAGCTTAAAGATTACTTAAAACAAGAACCGTTACATGTGAGTCTACCACATAGAGAACAATGACCATCACTGCTATCATATATAGTAAATCCACTATGGGTTTCCGTTTTCCCAGTTTGTATGGGCGGGCGTTTATTGCCTTCCTCATCCAACACATACCCATTGCCCCATTCATCATAATAAATTAATTCATTCATATAAATACTATATAGAGATGATACTTTCATGTGCTGTCACTGCTTAACTATGGGCTTATTCCTTCTGTGGCACAATTCCCCTTTAGTTTTATAGGTTAGCCCCACAGAGAGTTTGTATTAATTGCTTGCCCCTTATTTCTTCTGTGTAAAAGTATTCAGCCCGTCGGCGCATGAGACATTGAGAATTCCAGGTGTATCGTGTAATATAATAATATTAGGCCGACGCCGCCTGAGTTTTAAAAATGAAAGGTGCATTTATGGAAGAACTTATTGTATCGAAAGTTAAGATGATTGGTGATGCTGAATATATTAAGTTAATCGCTAAAGAATTAGAAGTGGAAGACCCTGAAAATGCTGAGGAATTACTGAAGGCAAATGAAGTGTCTAAAGAGAAAATGGGCAATGCAAATTAAAGATGAGCGGACAAATCAGTTAGTGGATATCCAAGTAGACGAAAAAGAATTTTTACGAATAGTAAATAAAATTAGCAAACGGCTTGCTAATGCTTATAAATTCGGTATTTACACAAAAGAAGATATCGAACAAGAGATAGCTGAACTTTGTATCAAGGCACTTCCTAGGTGGGATGGGGTTCGCCCATTAGATTCTTTTCTCTTCACCCACACAAAAAATCGTTTGACCAATTTGAAGCGAGATGAGTGGTATAGGGCGACCTGTCCGTGCGAATTATGTAGTCATAAGTTGGATGGGGAAACCGAGCATTTTGATAAAAAGCATTGTGCGCAGTTTTTAGCGTGGAAAGAGTTAAATGCGTCAAAGGCTAATATTGCTTTTCCGAATGCCATTCCTACGAATTATGATAATATTGTGCCTTTTGAAGTGATGGATAAGATGTGTAATAAAGAGGTGTTTGATTTTATTGATGAACATCTGCCGATTACTTTGCGCAAGAATTATTTGAAAATTAAGAGTGGAGTTAGAATTACTGATAGTGAACATAAGGAAGTTATTGATTTTTTGAAGGGGTTATTCAATGTCAACTAGAAAGTCTGGGGCAATATCGAATAGCGAGCGTAAGTTTATATTGGAAAATATGGCGACGATGTCAATTGAAGACATGGCTAAGAGGATTGGTCGTAATATATCAATGGTTGAAAAAGTTATTCATATGCAGACGAATTTGCCAGAGGCGGAAAGTAATACCGTTAAATGGCATCTCAAGCGGTCGCTGAATTGGAAGCATATGAAGGAAGAGTTTACTGAGTCTGAATTAGATAAGATTGAAGACCAGTATACAAAATATGTGCAGCAGTTCCAAGAGAATATTAATGCAACAGAAGAAGTGCAGATTCTCAATTTGATTAAGATAGAAATTTTGATGGATAGAAATTTGAAGGGTAAAATGAAGATTGGTGAGAGTATTAATAGATACTCGAAAATGGTCCAATCTATTATGGATGCCGTAGATGACGATTTTTCTTCGCTTACTGAAGTTCAACAGAAAAATGTTATGGATTTGGAAAAGGGTAAACAAGAAGCGTTGGGTGCTGAGAGTGCCCGTACTACTGAGTTGGTGTCTTTGCAAAAAGAACATAATACACTGATGGCAAAAGTCATGGGTTCTCGTGACCAACGTATTACGGAAGTGCTAAATCAAAAGGTTTCGGTGTTCGGTCTAATTAAACAATTAATTGATGTTGACCGTCAGAAACAAGATAGTCGCATTTTGGAATTATATGGTAAAGCAGCTGATGCTGAGTTGATGAGATTGGCCCAACCCCATAAATTTTTAGATGACAGTATTGATAATCCTGTATTGTCTCATGAAGTTGTAACTCGTCTTGATGCGGCACAACCAAATGAGGAAGAAAATGAAACTGAAACTCAAGAGTAATTTTTTTGAAACGTGGCACGCTTCATTTGACTCCGAAGGGCTTGAATTTAGGCTCGTTACGACTGATGGGATTTCACGTCCAGAAATGTTTTTTCTCTTCACAAAACTCGGAATTTCTACCCCATTGTATGGAACTTTTGACGATTTTGTTAAAAAGGACTTTGATTTTACTCAAAAAGTAGTTGTATATGATGATATTCGCAGTCACCTTGGAGAAAATAAGAGATTATGCGTGTTTTCTGATTTAGAGGGTGAAGATAAGACTAAATTCCTATCTGAATACATTAAACCTACATTTTCACCTCAGCAAGAATTTTTAGCAAAAAGTACGCGATATATTTTTATTGGCGATATTGGTTTTGAGTATGATTACTATAGTTCTAATGATTGGCGAAGCAATAATGGACGAGTAATTATAACGGAGCCGTTAAGAATTGATATTCCGAAGTGGCGAAAAGATATTTATTATGCAATGTTCGCAATAGATTTTGTCGGACAGCATCATGAAATGAAAGCGATAGATTTAAATTGTGCGCCGGGTATACCAAATAGTTTGCGTAAATATATTAAACCGAATGAAATGGTTTATGCTATCAAAAAATGGTTAGAGGAATATGGTAAAGCTTAAAGAGAAGTATACAGTTCTTCGTGACGGACGGGAAAAAGTGGGTCATGGATGGATGTTTAAGGAAGATGAGAATTGTGCGGGCACTATCATACAAAGTATACCTACGGGCGATTATACGATTTTGGGCCACGAAGAAAGTTTTGTAATAGAGAGGAAGGCAACGACTGCTGAGTTATGTAATAATATGTATGAGAAGCGTTTTGAGCGAGAGCTTGAGCGCTTAGATAGTTTCGCCCACCCATTTATTATTTGTGAATTTTCCTTTGCTGACGTAATTGCATTTCCAGTAGGTTCTTCGATTCCTAAGAGCTTGTGGCATAAAGTATCTAAATCCGCAGAATTTTTGCACAGTTCTATAGTTAAGTGGCAGATACAACATAAGGTAAAAATAATTTTTGCTGGGCAGCACGGAGATTTAATTGCCCAGAAACTATTTAAATATATTGCGAAGTATGGAAAAAAATCCTAATATCTCTAAATTAATAGATAAAGTTTCACGTAAAGATTACAAAGAGTTCGTTGATAACTTTTGGCTGAATTTAGGCGATGTAACTAAAATTCGCACCGGAAATATGTTTGCGATTAATGAACATTTTAGAGAATCGCCAGTATTAGGCTTAATAGATATTTTGCGCAAACCAGAAAATTTTGGGTATACTTGCCAAGTCCTATTTGGTATAACACTTCTTCCTTTCCAAGTAGTATCTCTCCGAATGCTTTGGAATCATGCTTTCCCCATGTTCATAGCCACACGCGGAGGTGGAAAAACGTTTTTGCTAGCATTATATGTATTATTGCTAGCTTTATTTAAGCCAGGTTCCAAAGTAGTAATGACTGGTTCTTCCTTTCGTCAAGCTAAAATTCTATTTAGTTATTGCGAGAATATTTGGAAAAATGCTCCAATTTTCAAAGATATATTATCTGTTGATAAAACTAATAAACCATTTCATAATGTGGATATGTATGAGTTCAAGATTGGCACCAGTACGATTATTTCAATTCCAACTGGTTCAGGCGAAACGATTCGCGGTCTTCGTTCCTCATGTCTACTCACGGATGAGTTCAATTCTATCGATATTCAAGTCTTTGAAGAAATTATGCAGGGGTTCTCATCCGTTTCAATGAATCCAATTGCAAACGTTAAGCAGATTAGCACATTGGAAGCTCTAAAGGTGTTGGGCAAGATTACACATGAACAAGCAGAAATAGAAGCTAATCAGATACAAGTTAACCAACATATCATTAGTGGTACTTGTGGTTATACTTTTGAACATCTTTATAAATATTGGAAACGCTATCATGAAATTATTATGAGTGGCGGTGATGAAGATAAATTACGACAAATACATAATGGAGAGATACAACCGGGATTTAATTGGAAGGATTACGCAATTGTTCGTTTACCATATGATATATTGCCTAAAGGTTATATGGATTTAAAAACCATTGGTAAAGCTAAAGTAACAACCAGTTCGCCTATTTTCTTTTCAGAATTCTGTGCTATTTTTCAAAGTGATAGTCTCGGTTTTTTCCGTAGAACTCTTATTGAGAAATGTACGTGTCTTAATGGAGACCCAGTTCTGAAAAAGGATAATGTTCCGCTTGAATTTAATGCAATGTTGATTGGTGATAAAACCGCTCGATACATTATGGCTGTTGACCCCGCCGCAGAGGAAGATAATTTTGCATTGATTATTTTAGAGATACAACCAAATCATCGTCGTATTGTATATTGTTGGACTGTTAACAAGGAAAAGCATAAAGCTAAGTTAAGGGCGGGTCTGGCCCAAGAGCATGATTATTATCGTTTTTGCGTGCGTAAGATTCGTGATTTGATGAAGGTATTCCCTATCGAAGCTTTGGTTGTTGATTCGCAAGGTGGTGGTGTGGCAGTAAGAGAAGTATTGGGAGACCCGAATCATTTGCAAGCTCGCGAAAATCCAATCTATGAGATAGAGGAACAAGATGTAGATAAAGATACAGATAGTTTGCCCGGTTTACATATTCTCCATATGATTCAATTCTCTGATGCTAAATGGGTATATAACGCCAATCACGGTTTACGCCAAGATATGGAAACCCAAGAGCTTACTTTTCCTGTCAAAGATTCCCTAGCATTTGGTATGGCTCGTGAAGATGATAAAATTCATAGACGCATTAAAGTTAGTGAAGAAGACCCGGATTTGGAGAATATTTGTGATACCTTGGAAGATTGTATGTTAGAGATTGAAGAGTTGAAGAATGAATTGGTATTAATTGAACACAGTAAAACTCCGAGTGGGCGAGATAAATGGGATACTCCGCAAGTTAAAGGTGTGGGTACTAAAAAGGGGCGTTTGCGTAAAGATAGATATAGTGCTCTACTTATGGCTAATGCGGTTGGTCGAGAATTAATTGCTCGTGTAGTCCAGGAAGAATATGTAATAGGTGGATTTGCAGGAAATATAATTAAGGGGCAACAAAAAGGTCATGCTAGTGGCGGAGAATATGGTATGGCTGTGCAACGTAACCGTGGAAAACGATGGTAAATAGGTGTATTGTAATTGTATTGAGCGACCAAATTAATCTGATTGAATAGGTAAATATAATGGCTAAGAATAAAATGACTCCTGACCCACTTCTGATTACTCAACAGATTGGCGAAGAAACTAAGGCTATGGTGTTATATAACACAGCTTTGGAAGATGCTCCATTCGTCACTCGTAGTATTGCTAGTAATTTATATGAGAATGTTTATTCGCCTAATATTTCAGTAAAAGATGGTTTCGACCGTTTTGATTATGAATATCAGAGGCCGGAAGAACGTATTCCGCGCGATGAGAAGGGTAAAATTGTTGCGTGTATGGCCGCGTATGAAGAATCGGGTAATGGTTTGATTAGCAATATAATTGATTTAATGGCTGATTTAGTAGTACAAGGTATCGATGTGGTTCATCCTAAACGCCAGAATGAAAAATTCGTTAAAGCGTGGTTCCAGAAAACAGTTAAAGGGCCTAATTTTTCTGAGCGATTCGCAAATATGTTATGTCGTTCTGGCAATGTCATTGTTAAGCGTGATACTCAAAAGATACCATTATCGGTAACTCGTAAGTATTATCAAGGCGTAGCAGGCGTAGAAGATATTAAAGATGTTGTTGTTGAGAAAAGGGAAATCCCAGTTAGATATACTATATTGGATGTTCGTGCTATTGATGTTTTTAGTCCAGAACTAACAATGTTTATGGATAGCGGTGATATGCGATTTGGTCTTAATATACCAAGTAATATGGTAACGAAGATTGCCAATCCAATGACTGCGCAAGACCAAGTGTTGGTTGATTCTATTCCTAAAGACATTGTAATGGCTATTCGTAATGGTAGTCGTTTGATTCCTTTAGATAAGAATAAAGTAGATGCTTATTATTATAAGAAAGATGATTGGAAGGTGTGGGCAACACCAATGATTTATCGGGTGCTATCTGATATCTATGCTCTCAAGAAAATGAAGATGGCCGACTTATCTTGTATTGATGGGGTGTTATCTCAAATCCGAGTGTGGAAGATTGGTTCGTTAGAATACAAGCAACGTCCAGGTTTGGCTGCAATGAATCGATTGGCTTCAGTATTAATGAATGCTGTACCAGGTGGAATCCTCGATTTAATTTGGGGTCCAGATTTAGAAATGCAAGAAGTTAGTTCACAACTTCACCAGTTTCTAGGAGATACTAAATACGCGCCTCTATTAAATGCTATTTATTCTGGTCTTGGTATACCCCCTATTTTCACTGGAGCAACGAGCCAAGGTTCATTTACAAATAACTTTTTGGCTATCAAGACATTTATTGTTCGCCTTGAATATATTCGTGATAAATTACGTGAATTCTGGAATAAAGAATTTAGTATTTTACAAAAGGCACTTGGATGGGACGAAGCTCCTACCCTAGTATTCGACCGCATGACACTTAACGATGAAAGTTCAATTCTTCAGATTATGTTGCATTTAGTTGACCGTGGTATTCTCTCTGATGAAGCAATTCAAGAAATGGTTGGAGCTATTCCAGAGATTGAGGCTATCCGTGTAAAACGTGAATGGAAAGATAAACAGAAGGGTCGTAAGCCTCCTAAAGCTTCTCCGTTCCATAAACCTGATTTCAAGAATACCTGGATTGAGCGATTTATTATGGCGGGTGATTTAACTCCTGGTCAGGTGGGGTTAGAATTAGAACCAAAGGGTCCAGGCGAACAAACTCCTAATGAAAGTCAAGTAAAATTAGGTATTAAGGGACCAAAATCTAAAAATGATTTAACAGGTCGTCCCGCAGGAAAGAAAGATAGTAAGAAAAGGAAAAATAAGACAGTGAAGCCTCAAAGGGGTGTGGGCGAATTAATTAAATTATCTGCGTGGTCTTTGGATATGCAGGAAAAGATTAATGAAGAATTAACTCCTATTTATCTAGATATGTTGGGTAAGAAGAATTTACGCCAATTAACTGGACAAGAAAGTGATAGTTTTGAGGCTTTCAAGTTTGGTTTGTTAGCTAATATTCCACCTAATAGTGAGTTGAAACAGGATACGCTGCAAACATTAATTGCTGCTAAACAGGTAGAATTGCCTGAATTAATGAATGTATTATATTCAGAAATGATTAAACAATACACAGAAGAACATGGGGATAAGCCAAATATTCATCAAATGCGCAGAATTCAAAGTTTAACTTATGCAGCGTTTAAGATGGATGAAACTGCTGAATCAGAGGCATCAGTCTAATCATGCAACCAATTATATTGATAACGATATATAGAAGATATCGCGAATTATTATTGGTATTGGATAATATTGAAAGATTTAAGGATGAGTTTAGTAAACCGCCCATTATCATTATTGTGTGGTCATCGCCTGAAATATCGCGAGAATGGGTTTTTCAGGAATTGATTGAGCGGGGAAGAATTCATTATGTGATACCACGATTAACTACTCAATATGATGGCAATGGTAGAGCAACCTCGCATCCAGAAAGCTTAAATTTACGTTTGGGGCTAGAGTGGATTGAGAACAACATCGACGAACCTTATTATGTGATTGGGCAATCTGGAGATATCATTACTAATGAGGGGATATATGGATTAATAGATAAGAATATTGTAAATTATAAAGCTGTACTTTTCCACTGGAACAACACCATTTCTTTGCGTTCTTGGCATACTAATTTATTTGCTGTTCGGGACAAAGAATACTGGCCTCCTTTGTCTTCTCCGGGAGAATTCGATACTTTAGAAACTCAGTGGGCAAAGTATTTAGATAATAATCATTTGACCAATTTTCTCACTTCGCACAATTCTCGCGACCAGAAATTTACTCAGGTTAATATAAGTGAAGAAGATGCCCAAATAGATAAAAAGCCACAAAAAGGTGTATTCACGATGCAATGTCAGTTAGTTGGATATAAATCTATTTGGTGGTATATAAAATTTTATTTCAATTCGATATTTAAAAGAGGAAAAAATGGCTAATATAGTAATTAATTATGATACAGTGACCAAGGCTATGTCTGCTACTCAGGATGGTACGGCATTAGATAGCCTGAAGGAAATTAGTTTTATGAACATGGGCGAAGATAAGGATGGCTCTTGTTGCTATGCTATGTCAGCATATATGTATGAAAAGGACGATGAGAATGATATTCATCACCGATATGCTATGTATGCGAAGAAATATCAAGAAGAGAAAACTATCGAAGGGGCACGAGAACTCTTAACTCAATTGGTAAAATAACATGGAAATACAAGTTTACTCAGAAGAAAAGGATGTGGCAGAGCTAATTCAGAAGAATCGCATCGTGTCGCACGTTGTCGAATTATCTGAAGTCGCCCCATTTAATATATGTGAGAAGCTTGAGGCTAATATCAAGGCTTCGCCCGAACGTACAAACTTTGACCTCCATTATATACAGTCGGTGTTAGTGTCGTCTGTGGTTAATGAAAATCTTGACTATTTTTCTCCTGCCGAACTCTGGGGAGCGCGAAACACCGCCAAAGATAAACCATTTAATGTTGAACATGAATGTGACGATATTATTGGTCATATGACCAGTAGTTATGTTATTGATGGTGAAGGTAATAAGCTTGAAGATAATTTGGCAGTTGACCAGTTGCCTGACACTCTCCATATTATTGCGCAAGCGGTGTTATATAAACATTGGAGCAAAGATGACAAACAAGCTCGAATGAATACTATTCTTGCTGAACTTAAAGAACAGAAGTGGTTTGTTAGTGTTGAATGTTTATTTTCCAACTTTGATTATATTATTATTAA
>OFRG01000531.1_pt1 | contig 14162 bp, 18 predicted proteins | sample 1543071 | NCBI WGS metagenome assembly OFRG01 (sample SAMN07774222, study PRJEB24372) | wastewater metagenome | isolation source: WWTP Verbania (Effluent) | place: Italy: Verbania | collected 2015-12
TATAGATATTATTTAAATTATTTATTCTTTCTTTATTTTTGATATAATATATTTTTTGTTTTAATTGTATCTTTTCTTTATTATTTTTATGATATTCTTGTAAATAAAAACGATTTTTATCTTTTATTTTTTCTCTATACAAAGCAATTTTATTCGCATTTTTAATACGATATCTTTTTTGAATTTCTTTCTTGGTTAATGCCATAAAAATTATAAACGTATAATATTTGCTGCCAATGGATTCGCTTGTTCATCCTCTTTATCTATTAAGTAATCTCTTTTACAGGCCCATTGCTGCATAAATTCAACGTTTTGATTTCCAGTAACAACAGGTGAACTTACTTGGGCAAAACGATTTATATGTAAAGCACGAAGCGCACGAAAGATTATCGTATAATCATAATGAACACTATAAATATCAGCATCGCTAGGACGGTTTGTAGATATCCATTTGATATCGCCATTTATGTCTACTGTAAAATCTTGTTCGAAAATATAATTCTTGCCAGTTTTATCAATAAGATAATTAACCTTAAAAGCCGGGTATCGTAGTCTATCTATATTACCTTCAGATCGTTGAATAAATTCATAAAATATAGTTGTAAAATCTGGCAATTCAATTTTTGCCATATATTGTAATTCAACGCCAATATTAAATGTAGCCGTTACAGTTTGATCGTCGAAAGAACCTTCTTTAGAAAAAATCTTGTTTAGTCCTTGCGTTTGAATTACAGCACGAGCTTCAACGGGATCTCTATCAAGCCATAAAGAACCCCTACAAAGCTGACATTTAATGTCGTGGCTAGCTGTATCGTCGATGCGTTTAACGTTTGGGCAAGGGAAAGATTTAAATACATTTACTCTAACACCATGCTTTGAAACTAAAATATCAAAACGTCTAGGCTCTAAATAAACCGCACGTTGAGGCAACGTATCACCAGAATAAGCTGGTAAAACTTTATTTTTTATTCCCATTTTATAATTATATCATAAATCAATAAAAAAACCCGCAACACTAAAAGGAGGAAACAAGTGTTACGGGTATAAATAGCCTTTGAATGATAAAGAAGACTATTTTAAAGATTTAATTAATTATCTTTATTGACTATAGAGTCAATAGTTTCTCATAATTGAATTGTATCAAATCCTTTATCGGTAGTAAATTTAATCCTTTTAATACCCATCTCTTGCGCAATAATTTGGCACATCGAACATGGCTTACTGTTGCGATAAGTTCCATCTTTTAATACACGACAAACATAAATGTCGGCACCTTTAGTCTTATCTTTAGTAAGATTTAATAAAACACCTATTTCAGCGTGTAGTGATCCTCGATGAGCATGGTGATGTTTATGTGTAAATTTAATGGGTCTAGGATCATTAAACGATGTTTTAATTACTTTTCCACCACGAACCAACACGGCCCCATGGTGAAATTGATGAGAAGAGAAACCAGCCGCCTTTTTTGCATATTCGAAAAAACGTAGTTTCATAAGAGTCTATTCTTCGTCGTCTGTGTCTAGCTTCTCATCTTCATCGTCATTTTCGGTATTTTTATTAAGGTTATCAAGCAGTTCCTTTTCAAGTTGCTCAATATCCTTATTTGTATTTGTTTTATTTTCCATATTCTTTAAATCGATAGGCATTCCAAAAAAGTCTTTTTTCGTCCAAAAACATATTTTAGAGCAACCTTAATTCCAAATAGTTTATATACTTCTAAAACATTAGAATTTTGTTTAGTAATCAATCCAGTCATTTTTACTTCCCCTTTTAAAAAAGTATCAACGATCAATTTTAACTACTTAACTAGTATAGACTCTATCTTAATTATTGTCAATCTAATATTATATATTGCATATAATTAGTTGATTTTATTCATTTTTTCCCATAAACCCTTTATATAGAGCTGGACTAATTTCTCCACTATCTTTAAGCTTAATGATTTCATTCTTTAATTTTTCGAGTAATTTGTCTTTATTGACATTCTTTTTAAAGACGCCGGAATCGGCATGGACTGCTTTACCTTTACCTTTAGAATTATCAATTACCTTAATTTCAACATTAGGATTTCCCCTATAATGGCTTTCAAGGTCAAAGATCGTTTTTGCAATTCCAACATGCGTATTGGCGTGCTCATCAATAGGAACACTCCTACCCATTCTCTTAGCTCTAGGAATAGCCCCTTTAATTAGACTTTCAACTGGATCTCGATAAACAGCAAATACATATACTTTTTTCTTACTTTTTATTGCTGCATCAATTTTTTCAATGGATTTTTCAGTATTAGATAAATTAGTATCGTAAATTAAATGCGATTGTTTTACTAATCCACCATCATCTAATCCATTAATTGCCGTACTTTTTCCTGCGCCAGTTCCTCCAGCGGTAAAAATAATATTATCATTTTTTGTATTGTCTTTTTCTTTAAGACGCTTTTGATAAATCATTTTAACTAAATGAGACGCTGGCTCATGAACAGCGGCACTATATAGGGCACGAGTCTTTTTGCTTTTGGCATAATCTTCGGATAACTCTCTAGCATCGTCTGTATTTAAAGTATTTCCGAATTTCTTTGTATATTCGTCCATTACTTTTTCAGGATTTTTTAGAATCCTTTTGGCGAATTTTTCTTCAATTTTTCTTTCATCATCGGAAAGATTTTCAGCTTTTTTAATTTCAATTTTACCATTGGAATAAATCATGTCACTGGCTTTTTTAGAATGGTCAACCTGTGGCATTTCATGTTCATTATCCGAAGAAACAATATGCCCATTGGGTAGTTTATACCAATACTTAAAATGGCCTTCAGTACCAGTTCTTTTGATATATTTGTGGTTAGCTCTAGTAGATTTTAATAAACTAGTTAATCTTCCTTTGAATCGCTGGATTGCTTCGGACTTCCCAGGGTAATCTGAACGGAATGACTCGGAGACTTTTCTTTGGACTTGGCTTCGTTTGATTTCGTCTCCTCCAGTATCTGAGATAGCCAAGCCTCTAGCTCGTTCGATTGTTGTGTCGTAGTCTTTGCTTTGGATAAATTCGATATTTGCTCGTTTAGCTTTTCGCTCATGTTTAATACCTTTTCGTTTTAAATAATCTAATACTTTTTTAAAATTTGATGATAATTTACTATCTGGATCTCCAAAATAAATAGTTTTATTCACTGTATCCAATGCAGAACCCTGGAAGCCATAATCATTTTGCTTATTGATTATTTCTTCAGCATTTTTTATATCATCAAATTTTATAGCATATTCAATGCCTTTGCCTTTATCTGAATACTCCGCAACATATACAGCCTGTTGCTTATACTCCTTGCCTAATTGCGCAGCCATAGCCTTAACCAAACGATTATCGCTTGATAGTAATTCTACACGCTTAGACGGTTCTAATACCATAGAATCAATGTCTGTGTCCATCCATGAACCAGCACTATTAAGATTTCTAATAATAGTAGAATCGTAATTAGTAGCTAAGTTACTGATATCAGTATCGAATTTCTTAAATAATTTATTACTAAATTCTTTTTCTAAAGACTTTAAATCACCAAATGTTAAATTTAAAACTGGAGCTGCGCCAATAGAGAAACCGTGGGCTAATGGATCTGCATCCTTATCTTTTGTCGGACCACCCAATATTCTTTTAGAAATATTTTTAATGGTTTTTTCATTATGCCTATCATCTCGTTGAATCAAAAAAGTAATAGGTGATGTATTGAATTTATTCATCCACTCTTTTGTTTGCTTTTCTTCTAGTTCTTTTTGAGCAGCATCTTGTTTAGCTTTTATATCTTTTAGATTTCCTTCCAAATCAAAAGACCCAGTTTTTTCATCTTCCGCCTTATCATTAAAAGTAATATCATGATTTGTGTGAGGAGGTCCTGTTTCATCGTCGGACGTGACGATATGGCCGTTTGGTAATTGATACCAATACCTAAAATTTCCAGGTACTCCAGTTCTTTTGATGTACTTATGTGAACCCGAAGAAGTACCCAATGTTGATTTTTTTATATCATCATTGGACATAGCTATTTAAAAAGCCTTGTCTTCTTTGTCGAGAAATTTACTATCGCGCCAAAGATCAGTCAAAATCTCTTGGTTTGTTCTAGATTCTTCAACTATCACTTCTTCCTTAGAGGGGGTTTTGAAATCTAATTTAGTCAAAGCTTCGGTAATTTTCTTTTCTTGTTCGCGATATTTTACGACTGTATCGTCAATTCTTGTGTTAACTTTATTATTATAAAAATCATCAACCGTGTCGGTTAATTTAAATTCACTATTAAAAGGATCGTTTTCCATTGTATTCTCCTCGGATTTTTTTATTGTTATTTTAATTTCATCACTATTAACTTCATCAATCCAAACTTCTTTGGGATTGATAATAGTATTTATACCTAATTTTGTGCTGCGACCATCAGAATTATCTAAAGCTACCTCAGAACCTATATTTGATTCTGATTCAGTAGCTACATCAAAAACTGGTTGAGAGACAGAAGTCTCAAGTTTATTAGTCATATAATCATTATAAACTTCACCAGCAGTATAGGTTTTTAAAACGTTAGCTTCGTATCCAATTTCAACTATCCTATTCATAGTTGCATTAGTAAATGTTTCTGTCGGAGCAGCATTAATTTCCCAATAATACCATCCAGTATATTGATTGTCTCCAACCTTAATTAAAAACACACTAAAATTATCATCAATTTCAATATGCTTGGTATCATTGACTTCCATTCCTGAAGTATAATTTTTAAAATTTAAATAAAATGGATCGTTTTCAAATTGCATATTAATACCTAGCAAACAACAGATGTAAGACCGCAATAAAATTTACGAATAATTCTTTCACAATCTTTTAATTCTTTCAAATATTCTCTAATGCGTCCACCATAACCTGAATTTTCCGCACTTAAAGTTGAATTTAATGATTGAGATAATCCATCAAATGAAATAGATTGTGAGGAAATTCCAGGTCCAATGATTAAATCACCAGCAATAATCAAAAGAGAAATAGCTGCGTTCATACCGATATAGCTATTTACTATCTTTGGAATTCTGTCTTGTTCAAATCCGGCAACATATTCTATTTCTAACATTTGAGGATAATTTCGCCTAATGCACCAAGTATAGGGTAATCCGCCTAAAATATTAAATTGTCCTATTGATCCAATGGTAGGTACTAATTGTATTTGTCCTGTGTCTTTATATAGCTGTACCCAATCTAAAGGAAATGGAGAAAGAACAACATTATTGGCTATTTTTAAATTTACACCCTTGACTTCAATTACTGGACGATGATTTAATTGTAAATAACAATAATTATTGTAGTCTTCAAAACGGTAATCATATGGTTCAGTATAAGTTGTGGGATTTACCGTAATTCCAAATTCATGTTCAAATGTAGAAATACCATCACCAATGGCATCTTGGAATACAGAATCTTCTAATTCATTTCCGTTGGCATCTTTAAATTCAACACCAAATAAGAAGCGCTTACGCATTTCTGTAGGGGTTAAAAGAGTTTCATGGCGAAGAAACCCAGGATTAGAAACGCTATTAGGTGGAAAAATCTTATTTATTTGATCTACCATTTAAACTACCATATTCAATTTCTTAATACCAACTTCGCGATATGCTATTCTAGTTACGCTAGTATGAATAAATTGGAATCTAATATCGCCAGAAATCATTTGCGCAGTTTGGGCTTCGGTTAAATTAACTGTAAATATACTAGCATCAGAACTATCCACTATTATAGATCCATCTGGAATTTCTACATCTAATGGAGAGCCAGGTAAAAATAAAGACTTGTCCGATCCAGATGGAATATCAAAAGGATTTGAATTGTCGAAATCAAATACTTGTAATTTTAATGTTCGTTCTTCGCCAGGATAAAAAACAAATGAATCAACCACGCCCGTATTTTGTGGGCCTAGAACTTTTAACGAAAGCGCCATTTTGCGTCTCCATTCCTTTATCTACTTCACCACGAAAAAAGAATAAGTAATCTCTGAATCTTTTTTCTGTGGAAATTAAAAAATCTTTTTCTAAAATAGGTCCAGCGCCTGCAATATCATTAAATTGAAAGAAGACTTTCAATTTTTCATTCTTACCAAGCCCTTGTCTAGTTCCTACATATTCTAATCCATTAAGAGCCATATAAGCGGCTAGACCTAAATTATCCGTTTCATATGCGGATTTTGCTTCCTTATTCATCATTTTTATTCTCCTATTATTATACTAATATTATATCATTTTGTAGCTATCCGTATTTAAAATAAAAACCCCATTCCTTTCGGAAATGGGGTCAGGGCAGCCCATGAAAATTTAATTTAAATTTCTATGATTTGATATTTAGGCTGATTATAATCAGATCCTGCATTATAAACTAAACATTCATTATCATTATTCTTAAAAAGTTGTCCATCAACTCTTTGATGCGAATGACCTACTATGGCAATATCAAATTTTTCAAGAATAAATGGTTCCATTTGTGAATTAGCACAAAAATCTTTATATAATTGATTTTCAGTAAACCATGGAAAATGAGTCAATAAAACAGATTTTCTATATTCATTTATATCAACATCTAATATTTTTTCAAAATCGGTTGTAGCTTTTTTATGTAATGTCTTAAATGGTTCTGGATCATTTGATTTAAAAAACATTTGCGAGCGATCATTGGTTGGCGGATTATAGTGTCCATACCATCCATCAAAACCACAAAAAATTACATCTTCAATTGCAACCCAATCAGCATCGAGAAGCCTTATATCAAATTTTTCAGCCCAAGTTTTTTGATGCTTAACTAATTCTTCATATGTCAATACTGGATTATATGGACTAGAACCATTATGATCTCTAGTCCAAAAATCATGATTACCTAATACTCCAATAATAATAAAATCAGGACAACATTTTCTAATTAATTCAAAATGATTTTTAAGTTGTTTTTGTTTAGTAATTGCCCAATCACCAGCATTAACAAGGACATTAATACCCTCTTTTTTACCTAATTGATATAAATCAGTATAGAATTTTTCAAGAATATTATGGGTTTTATGAGTAAATCCATAATGATTATCTGTTGTCGAAAGAATTTTCATTTGTGTTTTAAAAAAGTAGTTTCGATTAATAGACTCATATCTTGCATTGTTTGAGCCCGATTGCCTTCGTATTGATGAATATCTATTTTTGCTTGATAATCACAATACATCTTCACAACTTCCATTAGATGTTTAATACCTACTTGGTCAAGGATAAAATAAATTAAATCTTTATCATTAAACTTGACCATCTTCAGGCTCACTTTCTCCGTATTTTCTTTTATCAGCGGAAGGAACAAGACGATAATATTTATCCCAACGCTGACCACATCTCAAACACCACATTGAGCCATCTAAGCGATATCCTTTTTTCTTCCATGTGCAACGAGGACAAACCTTAAAAGCGTTATATTCGCCCATTGCGTTCTTTAAGGTATCATTTGCTTCAGAAGGATTATTCAAAACGTCTAAAACAATATCCCTATCTTTGTCTGATAAAGTAATCGTTTCAATATTTTTAGGTTTATTTTTTGAGCCTTTTGGTCTACCCCTTGGCATGGACTTTATCCTTTTTTAGTACCGAATAAATAATCCCAAATAGGCGAAGTTACGCCAAAATTAGATTTAGGATTTTTAAAATGATGATATAAATGATGCTTTTTACCGAAAAAATTAAATTTTAAATTATGAGTCCAATAATGAACCCATTCATATATGGCATAACCTAAATATATGCCAGTTAATACTTGGGTTGTCAATGCAACTTTTTTAATAAAAAACAATAGAACAAGGAAAATAATGCCACTTAAAAAGAGGGTAACAAAAAATGGCGCAATTGTGAACTTATCAACTGTTACATCTTTGTGATGAAGCATATGTAATTCGGTAGCCATGGATTTATAAGGTTCTTTAAAATGAATAGCATGAAAAATAAATCGATGAAGCAAATACTCTACTAAACTCCATAGACCAAGACCAACTAGAAAATATTTTATATTAAACCTAAATTGATAAGTAAGAGCAAAAATAATTAATAAAATCAATACGGTAGGCTGTAATGGATGTTTAAAAGTAAACCATGCAAAGAATCTATTAAGCAAAGAACGCATAATAATATTATAGCAAATTATGTACTATTCTTGCAACACTAAAAAATAAAAAACCCGCCAAGAAAATAACTTGACGGGTTTAAATAACTATATTAGACTAGATCTTAGAGACGACCTACGTTTTCAGCTAGACCGTTAAATAACGGAGTGAATACGACTGGCGTTCCGAAGAGGAATTGCTGCCAACGTAGCGCTGGGCCAGTAACCGCAAGATCCATCTTCATTAATGGAGCCAATTGACGCCATGTTAGATTGTCGGGATTCATACTAAGCATGAAACCAGTTGCGCAGCCAGGGTTTTTATGCCCAGCATCGCGGAAGGTCGCACCACCAGCACCACCAGCACTAGAATCCTTGACGTATCCGATGAACGCATATGGTCCACCAGCTACTGAAGAACGGTAAACTCCGTAGTAAATCGCACCAGTAGTACCAGCATCGATTGTTAGAGTAACTCGGTTTCCAGTAGTAATAGCCTGGGAACGTTCAACAGCAGCCGCGCTTTCGCCTTTGTTATTGAAGGCGGAAACCCGATAATAATAGGTAGCAGTACCTAATTCTGAAGAAGTATCGGCTTCGGTTGAGCTAGCGCTGTTAACAGGAGTCGCAGGAGCGCCAGTTTGAGCGGTAACGTTATTTTTCTTAGGACGTAAGAAAACGTTTGAGACAATTGCGATTTCACCAGCAGAACTAAGGAAGTTCTTAAGAACTACACCAGCACTACCATTTGGTTGACCTAAAGGAGTCCGTTCTTTTGGATAGAATTGTTTATTCATATCCGCAAGAGTTTTAAGATCAACATGAAATTCATTAGGAATTCCGTGATTATCTGCAATTGAAGAAGCCAATTCTTCTAAATCTTCTTCATCAATGGCTGTGTTATTTAAGTCGCGGACCGTGCTTGTAACGCCACCATATTGTTCCCAACCAGTATATTGCGCAGCGGTATTTTGATTACCATCACGAATTTGCTGTTCAAGACCATTGAACTTAATTGAACCAGCAGCGACATCAGCAGCCGCGCCTGTGAAAGTACCAGTAGCACTTTCGAAGAAACCATTCGCTTCATATAACTGGCGTTCAGTTTGCTGAAGAATCCACATTGTACCGTTACGAATCTGCGCAGCGATAATCGGACCATGAGCAGGGCGAACCATTGTTAGAGGTAATGAAACTACCCGTGTAGTTCCAATATACCTAACGGTTTGTACCTGTCTGTTGTACGCAGCAGTATGTTCGTCTGGAGCAGTACCAGCATTAGCATCGAAGAATCCGCCGTTTTGGCTTTCTCCGTAGCTTGTAACCCTGTTATACTCTTCTAAGATATTATAAGCCTTACTCTTTGGCATTGCGGGCCAAATTTTAAGATTCTTCATCTCAAAAGTTACAGATTTAAGGGACGCATCTAAAGATTCTGTCTGAAGCGCGGCACCATTTGTTAAGGTATTAGGAGCTGCATTGTAGTCGCCAGCACTTAATGCTTTAACTAGATCGTCTAATTGTTCGCGGCTAACACTACCGAAGCCATCTGTGAATTGATTCATATTAATTTACCTCTTTAAATACCTTATTTTATAGTAATCCACGCTTAGTTAATTCATTTGCTACTTGTGATTTGATAACAGTATCTAAGATGTTACCGCTATATTCATACTCACAAACTACCGCTGAATCTACCAAGCCCTTTTCTTGCATTTCTAATAGAACTGGAAGAACTTGGGATTTCATTAATTTCTTTTGGCCCGTAACTTCACCAGTAGCAGACTTTTCTAATGGTTGGAGACCGTTAAGTCCCTTAGGTTGGCGAGCAGGAGACTTTGAAAGTGTTTCCACTTTTTCATTTAAAGTCTTAATTTGTTCACTTAAAGCTGTAAAATTTGAATTTACTGATTTAAGGATAGGATCATTTTCTAAAGCTTCGGCCTTAGCCTTGTCTTCGTCTTCTTTCATAGCTTTTTGAAGACGGTCATACTGAGCTTCAGAGACTTCAAAAGACTTCTTAGCCTTCTTTTTCTTCTTTTCATCCTCGTCATCATCTTCGGGATCGGCTTCTTTCTTGATTTTATCAATAGCCTTATTCTTTTCGTCTTTATTTTTGATAACGTCTCCGCCACCATTTGCATCAAGCTTTATATCAGTACCATCAGCCTTTGAATCATTGACTTCATCAAATGATTTCTCTACAACATCAGCTTTAACTTCAGGCTTGGCTTCTACAACAACTTCCTCAACAACGGTTTCTGATTTGAAAAAATCATTAAGAACACCGTCAATTGAATTTAAAATAGATTCTTTTTGCTCTTTATTCATAAAACTTTAATCCTTATAGTACCGTATCAATTGCGTTGTAATAAACTCGGATACGAAGTGGGCTGGTACCAGTTGTGATTTCATCAGTAAGTAAGTTAGCGACTATAGCAGCATTAGCTACGGGATTTACATCAACGGCTAATGAAGCAAAAACATATCGAGTTTGAGCGGTAGCTTGATCTAGGAAGCCAGTAGTTTCTACTGTCATTAAAGTAGCGCCTGAAGCATTGGTATATTTTAATACTAAATCTTCACCAGCAGCTATACCGGCATAAGCTGTACCCGCTGGCTTATGCCATATAGCAGCTACGGGCACGTATGCCTTATTAGCATCAGTAGGTCCGGCTAAAACAACAACAGGAGTCGCATTAAGAGCTAACAACTGCGCTGAAGTAATTTCAAAATCTTTATATAACTCTGGATTTGCATCACAGATCGGAGTAGCCTTAGCTACTAAGTCTAAATCTACTAAGGCCGTTTTAAGAGCCTTTTTTTCTTTATTAGTTAATGACATTATTAACTCCCATATATTAATTATATATAATTAATTTGTTAATTTTTAAAAAATTTTATTAAAATCTCAATTAAGGCCGCAAGCGATCCAAATGACCCTGTAGCTAGCGCGGCATACAATAAATAGCGGCCAGTTGTCTCGGCATTAGATTTATCTTTTTTATTATCTTCAATTTGATCTTGTCTTTGTTTTAGATTCTCTACTTCTTCTTCTATCAAAGCAGCCCTAGTAAGAAGTGAGTGTTTACCATTACCAATCTGTACCGTTTCCATTAAACTCTTAAGGGCTTCTTTTAAGGCGGAGATTTGCTCTTTTAGTAATTCAACAACAATTACTAATTCCTGTAAGATTTCTTTGTCAGATCCAGAAAATCTATCCATAATGCTTTAATGACTGACTGAAGTGTTTAATTTATTTATTAAAACTACGACTTCATAACATTCATTTTTTAAATCTTTTATCTTTTCAACTAAAACAGATTTAATATCTTTATCTTTATCTTTGGATTGTTCTTTATCGATTTTAACTTTCTTTTTTGATTTCATTTTCTATCCCTTTAAGAATCCGACTAGAATCTCTGCTATTGCTCCCCCAAGAGCGAATTCAGCCGTATTATTTAGTATTTGATGTATTGGTTGTTTAGCATGAGCTACTGGTATATTAAAATTTTGTAAAATTTCTCTAGTTAACCCAAGGGCCGTTGCTACTATTATTGGCCATGGCGTACCTAAAAATACTCCAGCTATCCCAGCAGGAAAGAATCCAGCTAATATATGGGCATAAGTAGATTGCCATAAAATACTTTTTAATGACATAATCTAAACCTCGTAAAAGAATTTTAATCTAATTGTTCTGGTAGTTCCGTTTTGTTGTGCTCCAGTAAATGCGGCTGTAGTTCCTATAGCATTTTGATAACTTAAAGAAATAGTTGTAGCACTACCTACAATAGTTCCCCACATAATACTTTCAAGAGCAGTATTGATCGAATATCCGGCTAAGAATTTACCGTCTGGATGTGAAGCTGAAGCGGTTACTGGTAAAGCAATATTAATAACGCCAGTGCCAGCACCTTCATTACCGCCGTCTCCAGTTAAATAAACATCAACATAAACACGGCTTCCACGTCTCCAATATCTTCCTGTATTTGTAGAATAAACTGGAGTAGTATTACCAGCACCACCAACTAAGGTAACTGTGGGCGTAAAAGTAGTATCTTTATATGTAGTTGTATTAATGGTCTCAACCACTGAACCGTTGGCGTACATTAATAAGCTACTACTGCCATTTTCAGTACCAACATAAAAATCACCAGTACCCTTATGAAGAATAGAAGAATTTCCATTTGCTCCGGCAGCGCGTATAATTCTTAAATCATAATCTGAACCAGATTGACTATGAAAATCAAGAAATGAAGTAGCATCTCCTGTAATATTTGCGCCAATTTCAATGTATGAATTACCCGTTCCCGTATTGCTAACACTTAGTCCACCAAAGACTGAAAATTCTCCAGTACCTATATCGAATTTAAATCTGTCAGTTAAACTTCCAGTACCTCCGATTGATAGTCCAGAATTTGCCCGATAAAAAAAACTTCCATTAAATATAGAAATTTGTGATGCTATAGTTTCTTTAAAAGTTTGATTTGTCCCATTAAAAACACTACCTATGCTAATATCAAATAGTTTGTTGCCCGACATACTCGACCATATCCATGATCCAGTATCTCCCGTAGTATCATTAATGTGTATTTGATTTGTAGCCGCTACTATATCTAAAGAATAGCCTGGGTTATTCCTACCAATTCCAACCTTACCGCCTGTTGTGTTATACCAAATAGTACCTACATCATCAGCAATACCATATTTATTAGTACCAACTAATGAAGCTATTTTTAGTCCATAAGCATTAGTTACGGTGCCAGCAGCAGTATTAAATCCAGCGATATAAACGTGTTCAATGGAGTCGGTAATAGCGCTAGCACTTCCTACTTCGCTGATTAATTCTAAAACTCTACCGAATTGTAAATGTCCACCACCTGTCAATGTATTGGTTAATGAAAAATATCCAGCACGACAAGAAAGGTGGTTTGAAGCACTAGAAACAGTTAAATTATTACTGAATGAAGCGGCAGCATCATATTGTTCAGTGCCATTTCTTTGATTTCCAACTCTAGCAATACTTAATAGCGATCCCGTCGCAACGTTTGTTGATCCTACAGATAAAATACCTACGCTTGAAAGCGTAGCTCTTAAAGTATTGTTGGTATATAAGCCAATAGCGGCAGCGTCTTCAGTTTTTACTATTAAATCGCCAGTACCTTTATGAAGAATTGAAGAAGTAGCATTTACTCCGGTATTACCTCTAAGTAATCTAAAAGCATAATCGGTATTAGTCGCGTCAGCAATTAAGTCTAGACTTGAAAAATGATTACCAGTGCTACCTTCGCCAATGCCGATATTAGCATCGCCAGTAGCATCTGAAGATCTCACTCCAATTGAAGTATATCCGCTGTGAGTAAAAATAAATGCTGGATTAGCTCCAACAATAGTATCAATTATTTGAAAAGTAGCGACATTATTAACTGAAAATTTAAAAGCTGCGCCAGTAGGCACATTAAATTGTAATAGATTAGTACCGCTATTATCCCGGCCAATCCAATAATTAGTCGAATAAGTAGCTGGAACATTAGATCCATTGAATTTAATAATATCTAAATCAAAATCAGAATCGAAAGCTGTTGTGCCGGTTGATAAATCATTATCCCAAAAATTAACATAATCAAAATTACCAGAACCAACTTCTTGTTTGTTTGCTGTAGCTGAATTCGCCGCATAACAGGAATATAGAACAGTTTGGCTAGTATCGCTTTGAAAGCCAATTCCCGTAAATGATCCACCATTATTGGTGGCATTTAATGATCCGCAATTATTGGCAGAGACGCCTTTTGAAGAAAGGAATCTAAAGCCAATGCCGCACGCATTAGACTCACATCCATTTAATGATGCGTAATTTGTGCTTTCAATGGAAATACCTGATTCTGTTACTGTCAAAGCTTTGACAGAATCAATAAAAACACCGCCGCCGGAAATTACTTTAATTCCAGTACCACCAATGCTTTGCATTTCAATATTTTTAATTGATAATGCTTTTGGGGATGTAATACTAATCGCATTACTTTTAAAAT
>OFRG01000532.1_pt1 | contig 14146 bp, 30 predicted proteins | sample 1543071 | NCBI WGS metagenome assembly OFRG01 (sample SAMN07774222, study PRJEB24372) | wastewater metagenome | isolation source: WWTP Verbania (Effluent) | place: Italy: Verbania | collected 2015-12
CTGCCGCCGATGGCACGGCCTGCAAGAACCGTCTTCGGTTCATATCAACCATCTGAAACCTCCCTGTGATTATCCACACGATAACCCGGAATATGATAGGCTCATGGAATGGCTGATTCAACACTTAAAAACGGAAAGCCGATTTTATTGGTCATGCGATTTTCCGCACGTTTGATGCACGTTTCTTTGCGCCGGGCAGGTTGTCGGCCTTCCGCGCTTCCTCGGACGTGACAAGGTGGCGATAGACCCGCGCCGCCGTCTCAGACTTCCACGCGCCAGTTGCGACATGATCGCCCCCGATCCGCTCCAGCCACGCCCCGTAGGTATGCCGGTAAATGTGGAACGGAGCGCCCCCGTGGTTCACGCCAGCCCGCGCAAACACCCTCTCAGAAATCAGGTACAGTTCGCCGGACTTGGACCAGCGGAATAGCCGCTCGGCTCCGCGATCCGTCTTGCGGGGGTGGTGCGCCAAAGCATCCATGACGCGCGGCGGAAGGTGAACAGCCCTCGGCAGACCGTTCTTCGTGCGACCGATCACAAGCGCTTCGTTGTTCATGTCGAGTGCGTCGCATCGGGCTTTCAGCGCTTCCGATATCCGCAGGCCGGTATAGCAAAGCAGCGTGACCAGAATGCCGAACTCGGCATCGTCCTTCATTGCTTCCTTGGCTACGGCCTCGAATTGGTCAGGGGTCAGGAACACACTGCGAGGCGTTCCCAATGCGCCCTTGGGGCGGTCAATGTGCGCCGTCACCTTGGCATGTTTCAGCACTGCCAGGACGGGCGTATAGACCTGTCTGTTGCGGGTGGCCGGTGTGGCGCGCGGATAGATTTGCACCGCAGCCCCGTCCACGTCAGCCTGTGTAATATCCTCCGCAGGCATAAGGCCGATGTGCTTGAGGACCGGCGCTAGGAAGCGCTTCTCCCCCCCTGCCTGCATGTAGCTCATAGCCGCCTCCGCAAACGTCAGCTTTGGACGTTCGGAAAAGGAACCACGCTCGATGGCCTCTTTGACGCGGGCGAGGAAGGCTTGCGCCGTCCTTCGGTCGCTAGTCTCAGTGCTTCGGTCAACTTTGATTCCGAGGTAGGAGCCACGAAGCCGGTAAAACGGCGTCCTTCCGACTTTCGGCGGCGTGAGGTAGAGGGGCATGGAAGCTCCTTGATCATCGCGATAATGTCGGCATCGGTGAACAGCCGTTTTCGCCCGGCTATCCTCCCGTAAGACCTTCCTTGAAGGAAGTCCTGTAGCCAGCGCCACGGCGGCGGACTCCCATGCCCGCGCAGCGGTCAACTGACGCAGCCGACCGTCAGCTTCCACGTTCAGATGCTCCGCAACTTCCCAAAACAGATTGAAGGTGAGTTCCTTCGCCTCTCTACGGCGGGTGATGAGGTCGGTCATGCGTCACCCCACGGGATGAATTTTGCGGGCTTGCGCGACCAATCTGAAAGGAACGCGCGCAGGTTGTTGGCGCGTTCTACCGCCGTGCCGTTGTCCTTGATCGTATCGCAATAGTCGCAGAGTAGGTTGATTGCCTTATCGCGCCGCAGGGCTTCATCCTTTTCGTCGCTCATCTGGTCACCGGTCGCGCCGCCATCTTCGATTGGTCGGCGGATGCGTTCGCGCAGTTCTGCTTGCTGCTCCCGCGACAGAAACTGCGCTGCCCACAATAAATGGCGGCGCAGGTTCGAGTTCTCCGCATCGCAGAGGTCATAGTCCGACTTCGGAACCGTCTCGCACGTCTGCTTCCCCTCACCCATTGTCGCGGCCCTCCAAGGCGGTGCGGGCGCGGCGGAGGTCGCCCATTGTGTGAACTGGATAGACGCACATGCGGTCGCCATCGGCTTGGCGCTCCATCCACGGCTCGTAGTGGGACACAAACGGCCTCAGCGCCTCCCGAAGCGCAGCCGCTTCGGACTCGGCGGCTTCGGCACGGCGCTTTGCGAGAAGGAATACTGCTTGTCGGTTTTCGGCGCGTTCCTTCCATGTCTCGGGGCGCGTCGCGCCTTCATCAATTGAAGCAAGCGAGATTGCGCCTGTGTACGCCAGCTGTTCCAGTGTGCGGCGGATGACGGCGCGGGCGTCGCGAAGATATAGGCGGCGATCTTCTGCATCGATGGTCGCCCATGCGCCTTCCTTGTAAATAAGGGCACAAAGCGCCTCGCCGCATTCCTCCACCAGCTTTTCAATGTCGGTCATTGCGTGTTCTCCAATGCGGCTCGTTGCAATCGAGTAAGTCCATTCGCTTTCTTTCTCAGTTCCCTCCGTTCCTTGGGGGAGGGGGAGAAGCCGCGAGATTGAATCTTTGACTTCGGGCGCATGGCTCCGACGTGCTTTGCGCGCTTGTGGTAGACCTCGGACTTTTCCGCTACGTCTTCCTTGGTCTTCTCACGGTGCTTGTCGCGGATTGCGGGGAACAGGTTGGACTCCCGATGCTCGCCGCCGTTAATCAGCGCAATCTTGTGGTCCAAATCCCATTGGTCTGCCGGGGTAATCTTGCGGCCTGACAGATGGCAAACGCCTTTTTCGCGCTCAAATATGCGCAGGCGAACGCGGGGCGGAACCTTCGCGTCTGGCGTCTTGCCAATCCATTCTTCGACCTTCCTAGCCATTCTCTCGGAACTCCACGCCGCGCTGCGTTCCCTCGGCAAAGATGAACTCGATAAAGTTCGTCATCTCTTCCTTCGACATATCGCTAGTCCGTATGCCAAGCGGCACAACCGTTCCGGGGTCTAGACCGGGAACGACGCGCGCTTTGCGAAAGCCAGCACTGAAAATGTCTTTCCAATCTTCATCGCAAAGCATTTGCCCGAACCATGGCAACTGATCCGCGACTTGTTTAAGCAAGCTCCACATCAGCCGGTTTTGATCGACTGACCGGCGCGGCGACTTCGCCTCAATCCTGCTTCCCTTCGGCAGACCACGAGCCCATTTGCAGAGCTTGTCGCGGTCTGCGTCTGTCCAGAGAGTGAGGGAAGCTCTGGCCATTAGTGCCGGTCAGGACCGAATGGGATAGTATCGTCTAGGCCGGAAGCGGCGCGGTTCGCAGACCCTCCTCGCGACGGCTTGGACTCCGGCTGCTGCTCACGCGGGACAAACGCTTTGATCCACACTTCGCCCCGCTCATTCGGAATGGGCAGCGCATCCAGCTTGATGGAATACCCATCGCCTTCGCGGTCCTTCATCATGGAGCCAACGCGAATCCAGTACGTCCCGCCGTCCTTCTTTGGGGTATCCGTCTTTGGCGGTTGGAATCGTGTTTCCATTGCGAGGCCTCATTTCGGCACCGGAGGTTGAATAGAGGCATCGTCCATCTCCCGAAGCTTGCCTTCGATCGTCGAAATGATCCCGTCGCATTCATCCGCAGCGGCGCCGTGCATCATGCCGCTCGTGATCTCGCCCTTATGAATCGCTTTGCTTTTCCAATCCCATTGCAGGGATCGTCTGCCTTTAAGCAATTCGATCACGTTGAGCAGGGTATGTCGGTCAAATGCCTGCCCGACCGCGACGGGATCGACCGCATCAGGCGAGGTCTTGAGGATGTTGAACCGCTCGTGTCTGACCGTGATCGAACCATCCTCGCCCCGCATGACGGCGAGCGTCGCCGGGTCGTCGTGGCGATGCGGGGCGGCATATGGGTCGCCTAAGCCTTCTGCGGCTCGGTAGGCATCAAAGTCGTCTGCAAGCTCTCGGATGCTTGCGATATAGTCGGCATCGAAACCAGGCATCCTGCCGCACGCATCCGCGTAGGCGCGGAGCGCGGTGGGCGAAGCCGGGTCGCGAGCGCCGAGCACGAAATGCGGCCAGTGGGGCACGGTTCCGTCGCGCCTGACTACGAGGAATTTCCCCTCGGAAAACTCTTTCGTCTTGGCCCAAATCTTCATCAGTTTGACTCCTTCGTTGCCCTAGCCGAATGTCTTTCGGCATTGGGGGTTGGCGTTTGAACGGCGTTGATTTGCTTGGCCTTCGCGGAGTGAAGGTCACTGGCATCGAGGAACGGCATGATGGCGTGTTCGTCGATGCGGAGGAGGAAGATCGAGGCGTCCCGAGCTGCGAATGCGGCGGGGCCGTCTACAAGCACGGCCTGCGGACAATCAGCGTCCGCGACAGCTCCATTCGTCGAAAGCCGACAATCCTGCGCCTCAAGCGGCGTCGCTATCGCTGCCAGGCATGTGGGACGATCCTGACAAACTGGATTCCCGGCCTTCGTGCCGATCGCGACATGACCGACCGCCTGCGGACGCAGATCGCGGAGGATGCTATCGAGCGGCCCTTCGCTGATGCTGGCGGCTTGAATGGCGTCGACGAAGCCACAGTAAGGCGCATCTTTGCCGAGCATGCCCAGCAACGCCTTGAGGGATATTCCTTCACGCTCCCTCGCGTTCTCGGTATGGATGAGAAGGTGATCAACGGACGCCCTCGGTTTCTGATTGGCGATGTTGAGCGGCGAACGATGCTGGACATGTTGCCCGACAGAAAGGCGACGAACATTGCCGACTACTTCAACGCTTTCCCCATTGAGCAGCGCCAGATCGTCAACGTCGTCACGCAGGATATGTATTGGCCTTACAAAGAGTTGAACGAGCGTTTCTTCCGAAACGCGCTCATTGTCATCGATAAGTTCCATGTCGTCCGATACGCCAACGAGGCGGTCGAGCGCGTCCGGAAGGCGATCCAATCCGACCTTGACGACGAAGCGCGGATCGCAATGAAGAAGAACATCCGCCTTCTGGCCGCTCGCCCTACGACCTTGGGCGACGAAGCCAAATATCGGCTTGACCGGCTCCTTCGCGTCCATCCGGCGCTCAGCACGGCTGTCTGGCTGAAAGAGGCGTTCTTCGACCTCTACGAATGTCAGACCGCAGCTGAGGCCGAGGCGCATTACCTCGCTTGGATCGAACTCATCCCTCCCGAAATGCGTAAACATTTCGATCGGATACTCAGCTTCATGCGCAACACGCGCTGGCGTCGGCTCATCCTGAACTATTTCGAGGCGCCCTACACGAACGCCTATTCCGAAGCGCTGAACGGGCTCGTTGATCAAATGAATCGCGCGGGACGCGGCTATCGCTTCGAAACGCTGCGCGCGAAGGCTCTGCTGCGCTACGGGCCGTTCCGCCACGAAGCCGCGAAGTCCATGAGCTTCATATCGTTCTTGCGCTATCACGGCATAGACCTTTCAACCTTTGAGGCTGATCTGCGTGAGGGGAGGTTCTGAGGTCGTTCCAACCCTGAAAGACGGAGAGCCCTTCTTTGGCCGACCGGAGCAGATATCAAACCGTTGTGTCATGCTGCGTTCTCCATCTCGTATTTGTGGGTGGCGTGACGGCGGGTCTTGAATGCCTGCCGAACTAGGTCTTGGTCCTTCGGAAGAAGCTTGCCGATCTGCGCGGCGTTGGCCTTGCCCCATTCATCGAACTCAGCGGTGGTTTCGAGAATGTCCATCGTCTTGATGATGAACTCTCTGGCTTGCTCGCTCTCAGCCGGGTCTATCGGCTCCTTTGCAGGCGCAGACTGGCGGGGGGCGGATGCAGGCTGTTCCTTGGCCGCGCGGGCTTCCTCGCGCAGTTCTGCGATATATTTGCTGTCATCGTAGCGGCCCATGAAAATGTCGCCAGCAAAGCCGATCATGGACAGCGCCTTGACCAGCGCGTCCGTTACGGACTTCTTCGGGGCATCCTCGTCAATGAACGTCTTGCCGCTGGACCGAACGCCAGAGAACGGGGTTCCGCCGATGTGTTCGACCTCGCCGCGCTTGCCATTCCATTCGTACCAGACGCGGACTAGCGCGATGTGCATCCGTTCTCCGGGCGCAGCGCCGTCCTCGATCCGCTCATTGACGATGTTGAAGCCCCAACCAATCCCGCACGGCCCAAACGTCTCTGTGGCCTTCTGGACAAGGTAGTGAGGCTTGGGCGAAGTCCCTGAATAAGACTTGCCGGTGATTGCCTTGGTGTGTTCTGGCGGCGTCCGTTCGACGGAATGCCAGAGCGCAAGATTGTCGATCATTTCGCCCTCACTTGAACTGATGCCGATCCGTTGGTGAGATGCGCAAATTCGAATGGCATTCCGCCTTCTTCAAGCGCCCGTCTCACTGCCGCCTTGTTCCAACCGTAAGTTGTTTTTGCCTCAATCCATTCGCCAACATGCGGCAAGTCGTCGGCAGTCGGGTCGCGGTCGATCACCAGTTGCGGCTTGTTCTGGCGCAGAGAGACGGTCAGATCGGGGGCTGTGATTTTGGGCAATCCAGCCTCGGCCATCGCCTGAGCCACTGCGGCGCGGATTTTCTCTGCCTTTGTTTCCAGCCTGTCCTTGCGCGCTTTGTTGTCGGCAATAATGGACTTGAGGGCTTCTGCATGAGCTTCCGCTTCACGGGCTTCGCGGAGAGCGGCAAGGCACAATGCTTCCAAGCCTTGCGCCGCGCTATCAAGTTGCAGTCCCAAGAACTCAGCATCCTCGTCAGGCCCGTGAACTGCATTGCTTAGGCGCTCCACAAGTTCAGAGACGACGCGGGATTGATGCGATAGGCGGGGGTCGGCGCTCATTCCGCAGCCTCCCGGAAGGCCAGCGCTTCCTTTTCCTCGTAATACCGGTCTCGCCAACTATGGGCCGTCCGCATGTGTCGGACGCTTTCAAAGCGCAGGCGGTCATGCTCGGCTGCAAAGTGCGCAGAGTTAGGAGAGCCCAACGGCTCGCGCGCCCACTCTGCATAGTCCTGCGCAATGCGTGACTGAGTGCGGGAAAGGCTCACGAGATTATCGACGTATCTGATGATGCTCATTTCCGCCTCCACTTCACATAAGACGCATGGTCGCCGTCGCTCTCGGCATAGGCTCTGCGCCATACGTCTTCCGGGGTTTCGTGGGTATTCTTGTCAGGATCGGCGTACATCGCCGCTCGTTTGTCTTGTTCAATGCGTCCACATGCCTTGCGGGCGTAGTGAGCAACGGCAAGGATGCCGAACACAAAGGCCATGACCACAAGCATGACAAAGCCTGTCATGGGGTCTATGCCGTCACGCTTCCACGGTGCAAGTTCGGAGGCGTAAATCAGCGGCTTGCTCGCCTCCAACTCCCCCAGTGTCTTGCACTGGTCGAAAAGGCGTTCCCTGCGGGGGTCGTAGGTCATGGGGTATCCCTCAATCGAAGCCATATGAGCGCGAGATACGCAGCCATTCTTCGTATTTCGCTTGTCCCTCGGGTGTTCCGTCTGGCCTTCCCGCCAACTGCGAAATTGGCGTTCCCAGCGGACGTGAAGGGTCGCGCGGGGTTGGGACAATCAGCACATCGTCATCGAACGGCTCGCGCGGCTGCTCCCACTCGGCAACGCCAAGATCGCAGGCATCGCAGTACCAACCGGCAACTATTCCGCACGACCAATCGTCAGGCTCGTATGTGTCGCTAATGTCAGCGTTGCATTTCGGGCAGTAAGCCATGTGCGTCACTCCGCTGCGATTGCGATGGGCTCGGCTAATGCCGCGTTGAACGCTTCGCAGGCAGCGCGCAGGCGGGCCTCATCTCCCTCGCGAAAGAACAGAACAACGCCGGAGGACATGTCTGGCGTTTGGATGCGAGCCCATGTGGTGCCCTCGCGCGTCGAGACGTTCAGCCGCACATCGGGGCCAACGTCCATGAAAGAAACGTCGTAGAACTTCATCACATTGCCTCCATGCGCCGATCACGGGCGCGCTCGTAAGCCTCGTCAGCGCGACCCCATGCCGCCTCGTAGGAGTTGAGACGGAACTGGTCAGCGGCCTTATCCGACCAGCTATCGCTCTCGAACAGGGCCTTCATGCTTTCGTACAGAGCGCCATGTTCGGACGTGATTTCCACCTTGCCGCAGCGATCCGCTCGCTCGACGTACATCGCAACGACAAACGGAACGCCATCGTCATCGCGGTAGATGACTTCGCCAGAGAGGAAGCCAAGCACAACCGCGTGACCGGCGATCACAGGCTCTATCTCGTCAAAGGAGAGAACGGCGGTCTGCATGGCTCAGACCTCCACGCTTGCGGATTGAAGCGCCCAGATGGCAGCGTCATTCGGAACGAAGCAGCGGACGCGGCGAAACGAAGCCCAATGGCATTCGCCAAACCCGTCGCGGGCAAGCTTCATCGCAGCCGCCTTGGCCCCACCATCGCCTGCCGAGAGACGCAGCGCGCGGAAGCTGATTACGTCGTCACCAACAAAACGGACAAAAGCGGCAAGACGGTTCGGGCTGTTCTGCGCCGTCTCGACATACGCGCGGATCAGCTTGAAACCGGCGTCCGTAATGCGGGGAGATTTCGCGTCGGTCTGCATGGCGTCTACCTCGTGGCTGATGACGAGGATAGTTGCACAACTAACAACACATGGCAATAGGGTCAGGGCGATTTTAGCGAAAAAAGTTCCGCAACTTGCAACCGCGTTGATTTGGCTGTAGAAAAGAAAAGCCCGCCTAGCGTCGAACCGCTGGCGGGCCATCGTGACGCATCCCGGCAAGGACCAAGCGCCACGACATGTTGGGAACTGTAACGTGTCCGTAACGGTTCGTCAACGTGCAGAGTTGGATCAACCCGGCTTTATGCCGATTGAGTTCCGGGGCAATGTTCGCGGTCTGGCGAACGGCGGGATAACCGCCGCCGCCGCCTGCTATAATGCTTTTCACGATGGGAGAAAAGCCAATGCTCATCAATCCTCAATGCGAATCTCTTTCCCCAGAGCGTAAGAAAGTTCGCGCGCTTTGTCCTTGTTGTGGCGGTGGTGAGTGGCGTAAAGGCTATTCCCATACCAAGGCGGTTTCTCGCTATCATTCGCAAACTGCTCGTAAGCCGCGTTACAAAGATCATCGAGTGTGATTCCCAGTCTATGCAGAGGCTCCCTCCTCTGCATATGCAGGCAATCCCGCCTGACCCGGATTTCCAACATAGAACGAGGATGGATAGAGAGCCTGAGCCCTCTGTGACCCTAGGCCGTGTGGACGAATTCGCGATTGAAGATCGTTCAGGGATTCCCCTGCTGAATCCGGCATGATTCATAGGACTCCGACTGAGTCGGAGACCAGAAGCATGTCGACGCGGATGGACGAGGAAGACTGGGCGCATACGCTCACCGTATTTCGGGCGTGTCTTCCTCGACGCGGACGCAAAGGCGAGGATGATCGCCGGTTCCTCGAGGCGCTTCATTTCTTCACCGTCGAAAACGTGCGATGGCGCGCCCTGCCGGAACGGTTCGGCAACTGGAACAGCGTCTGGAAGCGCTTCGACCGCCTGAGCAAGGCCGGCGTGTTCGAGGCGTTCTTCGACGCGCTCGCCTCAATGAGCGCCTCGGCGCATCTGATCCAGATGTTCGATTCCACCGTCGTGCGCGCGCACGTGTCGGCAGCCGGCGCCAAAGGGGGCAGGAAACGCAGGCGCTCGGGCGCTCGCGCGGCGGCTTCACGACGAAAATCCATGCCAAGTCGGACGCGTCGGGCGATATCATCGCTTTCGATCTGACCGGCGGCGAGGCCGCCGACGCGCCGCATTTCGAAACGCTGCTCGACATCGGTCCGGATATTCGGCCGCGCGCCGCCATCTGCGACAAGGGCTACGCCAGCAAGGCCAATCGCGCGGCGGCGAGAGCGCGCGGCATCGCCCCGGTGATCCCGCACAAATCCAACGAGAAGGACAAGCCGAAGTTCTTCGCCAGGACGCTCTACAAGGCCCGCGCCCGTATCGAGCAGGGCATGGGACGCATCAAACGCTTCAAGCGCGTCGCGCTACGCTGCGAAAAGACAGCCAGAAACTTCCGGTCCATCGTCAGTTTTGCCGCAGGCCTCTGCTTGATCAAATTCGTCCACACGGCCTAGCAAACCATCGTTAGCTTGGCAATCCAAAACCCCGAAGATGGAGCAATCATGGCATCCATGAACATCAAAGTCACGAAAGCTGGTAAGAGTCTGGAAGTCGATCTGCAGGAACTTCCCGACGAAGCTTACCAGTTCGTGCTCCAGAAGGGCCTCGAAGCCCTTCTCAACGCTCGTATGTCTAAGGTCCTCACCAAGGACCTTGAGGGAGAAAAGCTGGCCGAAGCGCAGGCCCGCGCCCTCGAGATCGCCGAGGAAAATCTCGCCAACCTCAAGGCTGGCAAGATCACCAAGGCCCGTGGTGGTGCCAAGGACGCCAACGGCAACAAGGTTGCGGCCAATGTCATGACCGAAGCTCGCCGTCTGTCGTTATCGCATTGCACAACTAAGATACCGCTTGACAAGTGACGAGTTGCGCAACTATAAGGGGTCATGATGGCAACGAACCCCTTGGCTATTTTCCTACAGGAGCGCGGCAAGAAGCTGAGTGACCTCGCTTCGTCGCTCAACATTAACAAGTCCACGGTCTCCCGTTGGAAGCGTGTTCCCGCAGAGCGCGTCATCGAGGTTGAGCGCGCCACCGGCATCCCGCGCGAGGAAATCAGGCCGGATATCTACCCCCCGGAAGACCCTTCCCGCCCCTCAGATGGAGCCGCAGCATGATGCAGTTTCAACCCGAGTGGCCGTATTGGACCCCGACGCCTTGCTCTAGCCCCGCAATAGACAACGATGTTCGCGTTTCTCAGATGAGTGCGGACCTTGAATGTCTCGATGATTGCGGCGTTGAAATGCTGGCGGATCGCGCAATTAATCGCGACCTCCGCGAAGCCGCCCGCCGTGAACTTCTCCGCCGTTCTCTCGCGGTGGGGGTGAAGGGATGAGGCGATTTACACGTCGCATTCGCTGCCTCGACGCAAACGGCAACATCACCGCCGACTATTTTCAGCACGAGACATGGGTGCTCGTTCCTGCCGCTGGTCTGTGGATGCTTGTTCACGCGGAGGTTCTGCCGTGATGCTGGTGGCCCCGTTGCCGTCTTTCCCGGCATCACTTCGCACACGCAGGCTTATGGCGGGGACGGGGCAATTGTCTTTCAGAACAGAACATCTGGCCGAAGGGGTGACGCTCATAATGGGCGATTGCCGGGAAGTGCTGCCCACGCTTGGCAAGGTGGACGCGGTTGTCACTGACCCGCCGTATGGGATTGCTGCAGCTTGGAAGGGCGGGGTTGGACACGGGTGGGGTAAGGCGCGAGAAGAAAGCGTCTTGCGAAATGAATGGGACGCTGCAGCGCCGGAAAGCAGTTTATTCGACGCCCTGCGCGCAATGTCTGAAACGCAAGTCATTTGGGGTGGGAACTATTTCGATCTTCCGCCTTCGCGTTGTTGGCTGGTCTGGAATAAACCTGAGCGAAATTTTTCGCTTGCTGAAGCCGAATTGGCTTGGACCAACAAGGACGCGGTTGTGCGGGTCATTGACGCCCCGCGATCTGAACAAGGGCGCACTCACCCAACGCAGAAGCCCGTAGAGGTCATGCGCTGGTCCATCGAAAAGATAGGCAAGGCGCAAACAATCCTTGACCCTTTCATGGGCTCTGGCACTACAGGCGTTGCCGCCGTCAAGCTCGGCCGCAAGTTCATCGGCATAGAGATTGAGCCAAAGTATTTCGACATCGCCCGCCGCCGCATACAGGCCGCGCTAGACGCCCCTGACATGTTTGTCGAACCGCCCAAGCCCGCAAAGCAGGAGGCGTTTAATGTCTGAGCGCGTCACCTTCTGGAAGTTCGTTCGGCATTCGCAAGTCGCAGCGCATGAAGCCCTCGGCTGGCGCGTCGCTTTCGACCTCGGCCCCACGCACGGCCAATGGTCAGTCGGCATGGAGTGGACAGGCATCGGAGAGCCTTCATGACCCCCGACCCCCTCACCCACATAGAGCGATGCAGGGCTGACGCGATTTATTTCGCCAGCATGGGCGGGAACGCATTGGTTGATGCTGACAGGCTCTTGGTCGAACTGAATTTCATGGAGTTCAGCGACGTACACGACACACTGAAGCGCGATCGTCTGTACGCCCTGCGAGACGAAGCCGTGCGGGATATCAACCGCGCTATCGAGGACGCGGAATGAGCGCGCAATACGCCGTCATAAAGCTGACGGACCTTCCGCCATCTGTAAACGCGCTATTCGCCAACAAGAAAGGCGGGCGCTTCAAAACGTCTGCCTACAAGAACTGGCTGCATGACGCGGGGTGGGAACTGAAAGAACAGAAGCCCCCGCACGTCCCTGGTCCGTACGCGGTCGATATGCGCTTTGGCCGCAAGAACAAGCGGACTGATTTGGACAACATGCTGAAGGCGACGATGGACCTCCTGGTAGCGCATCACGTCGTAGCCGACGACTGCCTTTGCAAGAAGATCGTAGCCGAATGGGTCACAGAGCCCGGAGTTCACATCATGGTTGTTTCAACGAAGGGGGTTGGATGATGAGTGTGACGGGGCAGCAATTCAGTGCGGCAAATGCCAAGGCGCACTACGCCGCCGTGCGGGCGAGGCTGACGAAGGCGGTCATTCCTGTTCAGAAGCTGACCAAGCCTCATTTTGTGACACTTCGCAGGCTGGTAGCAGCCCCGGTCCTCTCGGACGAACAGGCCGCTGCCTATGAGGACTTGTATCTCTCAATGCTGGCGCGGTCCATTGCGCTTGTCGAGCGCAAGCAGCGAGCGCCGAACGGAGAGCCGACATTAGAGCATCTGCTTGCCATGACTGCGGAGAAGTATGGGCTTTCACTTCCCGAACTTATCTCCGCGCGCCGCGATAAAGCCGGCGTGAACGCCCGTCACGAATACATGTGGCGGGCCAAGAAAGAGACGAGCAAGAGCCTCGGACAGATCGGCAAGGCATGTGGAGGGCGGGACCATACGACCGTTCTGCATGGCCTTCGCGTATATGCGGAGCGTAACGCGCAATGAGCCGTCCTTGGATGCCTCTCTATGTCGCTGACTATCTAGCCGACACCGGGCATCTGAGCGCGGCTGAGCATGGCGCGTACATGCTCCTTATCATGCACTACTGGACCAATGGGGGGCTGCCGGATGATGAGCGCCGCTTGGCCCGCATTGCCCGCATGTCGGAAGACGAGTGGCGCGCTGCACGAGACGAACTTGCGTCATTCTTTCAGGATGGGTGGAGGCACGCCCGCATAGACGCTGAGCTTGCAAAGAGCGAAGAAATCTCATCCAAACGCAAGGCTGCTGCTGAGCAACGGCATAACAAGAGCAATGCAAATGCATCTGCAAATGCAGAGCAAGTGCAGACACAATCACAACCACAATCACAAGTTAGTTCTAACGAACTAACTAACCCGCGCGCCAAGCGCGCTGAGCGCGGGGTTTCGCCTGAGTTTGAAGATTTCTGGACCGCCTATCCCCGAAGGCCCGGCAACCCGAAAGACCCGGCATCACGGAAATTCGAGACGCTGCGGGCTGCTGGCGTTGACCCAGCAACGATCATCGCCGGGGCGACGGCCTACGCCGCGTTCTGCGTCGGCAAGGAGCCGCAGTTCATCGCTCAGGCAACCACTTGGCTGAACCAAGGCCGCTGGAAAGACGACTACTCTGCCGCCGCCAAGCCGCTGGTGTCGCGCCCTGAGCCCGACCGCACAGGCAGCATTTGGGTTCCGGCCGAAAGCGCCCCGTGGCGCGCATGGCGAGACGCAAAGGGCGCAGGCTTTCTAGCCGCCCGCAAGAAAGATCGCGCCGGATACCCAGATGGCGGCGCATGGCTCCCCACTGAATATCCAGACGCGAGGAAATCAGCATGACGAAACTGCGCCTCCTGGATTTGTTCAGCGGTATCGGCGGGTTCTCCCTTGGCCTTGCCATCAAGCAGGCAATGGAGGCAGCATGACCCTCCGCCGTTCCTGCACCATTTTCCGCTCATACATAGCTTGGAGACGTTACGGCGTTGGACATGCAGCAGCATGGACGCTGGCGAAGATGCACACCTTTAGCACGCGAGGGGGATGACAGCGCATGGGCGCGACTGAGACGCAACGCAACGAATGGCTTGTGATCCGAATTGAGCCGCATCACCTGTACCGCGCCCGCAGAGAACTTGCGGGCGTGGCTGTGGTCTATTGCCCGCTTCGTGTTCGGTTCTATCGCGTCCGCCAGAAGCACATGCGATCCGAGGGGCCGCTGTTCGTGTCCTACGCCTTTGCGCTTGTGGAGAATGATCCCGGCGATTGGCATAAGGTCCGCGAGGCCAGAGGGGTTGAGCAAATCCTGACTGGTGCTGGTGAACCGGAAAAGGGTCGCCCGTGGGTATG